>Ga0154003_1000241_pt1 | contig 16925 bp, 9 predicted proteins | sample TSFL087MetaG_FD_104679 | JGI IMG/M metagenome (GOLD analysis project Ga0154003, IMG submission 104679) | Attine ant fungus gardens microbial communities from Florida, USA - TSFL087 MetaG | ecosystem: Host-associated > Fungi > Mycelium > Unclassified | place: USA: Florida, Lake Talquin State...
ATACAGTGGCCTGCCTCCGGGCTTCATCGGCGCGTTCACCATTACCTCGAACAGCATCGTCTTTGAAGTCTTCGGCCCGCCAGTGATCGCCGCGCAACCGCAGAGCCTGACCGTCCTGATGGGTGGGGCGGCGACCTTTTCGGTGGCCGTCAACAATTCGCCGGGCTTGGGCTACCAGTGGTTCAAGGACGGCGTCGCGATCGAGGGGGCGACGGGTTCGAGCCTGACGATCCTCAACGCTCAGGCCGCCGACATCGGCTCATACACGATCGTGGTCAGCAACGGCGCTGGCAGCGTCACGAGCGACGCCGCCAGGCTCTCGATAGCCGCAGTCGCGCTGATCAATCATGCGCCCGCGCTCAACAGCGGGATTTTGGAAGGTTCGATCCGACAGATGCTGGGCGAGAGCGTGGCGCTCAACGGCTCGACGACGATCAGCGGAGATCTTTTCGCTCCGGGGGCGCCGAACGTGATCTTGAACGGATCTCCGAATTACGGCGGGACGCTCGACGGCAATGGCGCCACGACGCCGACGAACTACACGGTTACGCTCAACAGCAACATAGCGCTCGGACACGTAGTCCGCCGGACCGACCCTGCGCCGTTGCCGACTGTGGGCGCGCCGACTGCGCCAACCGGAACTCGTAATATGACGCTCAACAATCCGAGCGATCCGGTCGGCGACTGGGCTGCTGTGCGCAACCTGACGCTCAACAGCAACGCCGGACAGGTCTCCGCGCCCGCCGGGGCGTACGGCGACTTCACGGCCAACGGCGGGAGCGGATTCACGCTTGGAGTGGCCGGGGCGGTTCTGCCATCGGTTTATCATTTCCAGCGGCTGACGCTCAACAATCAGGCTCGGATCGAAGTTGTAGGCCCGGTGATCGTGGTCGTGGCAAACGGCGTGAGCGTCAACGGAGGAGCGATAGGCAGCGCCGATCATTCGGCGTGGCTGACGTTCAACATCTATGCCGGCGGGCTGACGCTGAACAGCGGGGCGAATGTTTACGGGTATGTCGCCGCGCCGAAGGGAATGGTGGCGATCAACGGCAATTGCCAGGTGGTCGGCGGGCTGGCGAGTGACCGGCTGACGATAAACAGCAACGGGCGGCTGCGCTTGATTGCGCCGTCCGAGTGAGCGCTGTTTTAACAACATCAGGCGCGGGCGTTGGTTCGCGCCCGCTTATCCATATCCCTGACTACAAGAGACATTTCGGAGGAAGGGGTCCCAGCTACTCGCGCCGCAACGCGACCAGCGGGTCGACTTTTGTTGCTATTCGCGCCGGAATATAGCTGGCGATGAATGCGACACTAGTAAGCAGCAAGGCAACTATTGGGGAGTTGATAGTGACAATATCTCACCCTGTTTGACTCGGATTTCAACCTTCTGTGTATTGGCGAAATCCGTTATAGGATCGGCGCTCAAAACCAAAAAGCTCGCTTCATAACCATCTTTCAAATGGCCGATCTTACGTTTCGGGAAGATCGTCTCAGCTGTCGCCTCGCACCACATCTTCAGTAGTTCAAGGTTGCTGAAGACCTTCAGCCCGCTCAGATACATCGCTTCTGTCGCGGAAGTTGAGCCGTACTCGTCACTGCCGACAGCGACCCGGACATGGTGTTTCTTCAGCGTATTAAGATTGCGACGGTGAAGCTGATCGGCCTGCTCACGCAATGTTCCCTGGATCGACCTGATTCCGCTCAGCGTGGTGACGACGACGATGCCTTTCCGCCCTGCCAGCCGCGCGTCAGTTTCGGCGATCTCATAAACTTTCGGATCGGGAATACTCAATTTCGGACTACCCCTAAAACCTGGCATATGGTTTATTTCATCAACTCCGGCCATCACCGCGTTATGAAAATCCGCCGCCGATTCGACGTGTGTTGAAACGCGCAGGCCGGCAAGGCGCGCGCGTTTGACAATCTCTGGCAGCAACGTGGGGTTCAACCCGCGCCAACCAAACGTCTGTGGATCATCTTTGCGCTTGTCATATTCTTCCGAATAGAGCAGGTAGGTCTTGATGAAATCCGGTTTTCCCGCTTCGATAGCAGGCCATTTGCTGACTAGATCAGCCTGGTTATCAATCGTAAAATAAAACGAGCCCTCGCCATCCGCTTCCGTCCAAATCTTCCGGTTGATGTTGCGCTGGACCAGTTCGACCGGGTGGCCGCCTATGCCGGTTAGTCCGCCGTTCGCGAAGATCACGTCAATACTGGTCGAGATGTTTATCTTGCCACGCAAAGGAGCGGTGAATCTCGGCAAGCTGTTCGGATTCTTGACGTAAAAGATCCCCGCTTCAAGGTACATCTTGATGACACGATCGATGCGTGAGGATTCAACATTGTGATTGTGCGCCTCGGCGAATGGGGGGATTACGAACTTGCCGTTTAGATCAATAACCGAATCAACCTGACCAGGCTTCCTCGAAGTCAGAACGCCGTTGACCGAATAAAACCTCTTACCGACGAAAGTTTGTCCGTCGAACCACAATCCGTTGATATATTCGTAATTCCGTGACGCTGACGTCGCTGACGTAATCCATAATTGAGCTAATAGGATCGACACTATCACCACACTGCCTGGCTTGAATTTCACTATAGCAAAGCGCAGGACTTGCCAGAGTATTTGCATGTCTCCCCCCATTTTGATCGGCTGAAAACGCAGTTGTAATGGATGCGCATCAGGTGGCCCTGGCGATTGAAAATGACGCTGTTCTTTACACTGCTGACAACGATTTCTCTCGCTTTCCAGGGGGTCAAATGCCGCCCCCCTCAGCAGCGGGAGTTAACCGACGGACGCGCCCTAGCAGAAGTTCAATCCCCGTGCCACCTTAAAAACCTGATCAGCCGAAGGCCAGTGTTGAAGGCAAAGAATTTAGAGGCAGGCGGACACTAGACATCCCGCCAAGACAGGCTATTGGTGTTCAGTTATGGGATCGGCTTTTCCCAAAATCGGCGCAGTGTCATTATGCAGTGTCATTTATAATGACACTGCGCCGTTTATAGAGCATCCGAAAGAGCGTTTGAGGCAGCCGCGCTAAATCGATATGCTCTCATTAGGCTGTCGCAGTCCTAGATTTCCATCAGCTTTGAAGCAATGAGTCGACCAGAACACCAGACCAGCCAGAGAACGAACCAGACGACAGCGTACCTGGGCGCCGAAGGAACGCGCCCCTATGCCGGCGCCGGCTGGTATTATGCGGAGTATCGAGATCGCGTTAGCGCTGAATTGATAGCGCTTCTCGCCGAACAACTGGGATGGTCGACGAGGCGCCGCGTTCTCGACGTGGGCGCGGGGCCTGGACAGTTGTCGCTTCTGATCGCGCCGTTCGTGGCGGAAGTCGTGGCTATCGAACCAGAACCTGATATGCTCGCGGAGGGCGAACGGCGCGCGGCGATGGCCGGCATCGGTAACGTGAGATTCGTCGCCGGGAGTTCAGACGATCTGCCAGCGCTGCGGTCGCCTCTTGGCATGTTCTGCGCCGCGTTGATGGGGCAGTCATTTCACTGGATGGTAGATAAAGATCGCGTCCTGGAAGATCTCAGCGCGATGATCGATGAAGTCGATGGAGCCATTGCGTTTGTCACTCCGCGAATAATATCAATTCCAGATGAGTTGAGAGCCGCCCAGGACGTGACGCTGGAGATCCTCGAACGCCATCTCGTAAACGTTCCGCCAGGACCTCATCCTAATGGCCGACATGATCCGTTTGAAGAGATTCTCATGCGCTCGTCCTTTCCTCGCATTGAGAGGGTCGAGAGAATTTACGAAACGCGCGCGCGTCCCACGATCGAATCGATCCTGGGGTACGAGTACACCATCTCTCATGTTCTCACCAGACTAGGCGCCAATCGCGAGGCTTTCGAGGATGAGGCGCGCGCCGCATTGAGCTGGGTCAAGAGTGTAGGAGAAGTCTCCGTGATGCGGCGCGACGAGGCGTTAATTGGCCGTCGCTCGCAGCGTGGGTGAGACGGAAATACAAGAGCTTTAGGCGCCGAAAGCGAGAATCTATGGATTGGCTTGGACGTGTCGTAGAGCGAGATCCGAATCCGATCTGTTGTATACAGAGATCAATGTGATTCTCGATTGACAATTACTCCGCTGCGCCCTACCAAAAAATCCAGGTCGGCGCCCTTGTCGGCCTGCATCACGTGATCGATGTAGAGTTTGTAATAGCCGCGATCATAGAGCGATTGCGGTGTGCGCCATTTTGCCCGGCGCCTGGCCAGTTCTTCGTCGCTCACGTTCAAGTGGAGTCTCCTGGCTTCGACGTCCATCTCGATCATGTCGCCGTTTTCGACTAACGCCAGATTTCCTCCCGCTGCGGCTTCGGGCGCTACGTGCAACACGACAGTGCCGTAAGCGGTGCCGCTCATCCGCGCGTCAGAGATGCGGACCATGTCAGTCACGCCGCGTCTCAGCAGTTTCGGGGGCAGCGGCATGTTGCCGACCTCGGCCATTCCCGGGTACCCGCGCGGGCCGCAATTCTTCAGAACCATCACGTTCGATTCGTCGATCTCCAGGTCTGGGTCGTCGATGCGCGCGTGCAGGTCCTCGATGGTTTCAAAGACCACCGCGCGGCCGCGATGTTTCATCAGCGCCGGGGTTGCGGCTGAAGGTTTGATGACAGCGCCGTCCGGGCAAAGGTTGCCGCGCAGGATGGCCAGCCCGCCCCGCTTCGTCAACGGATCGTCGAAAGGTCGGATCACGTCGCGGTTGTAGCAGGGCGCGTCTGCGGTGTTCTCGCCAATCGTCTTGCCGTTGACGGTCGGAGCGTCGCGGTGAATCAGATCGCCGAGTTCGCGGATCACTGCGGGCAATCCGCCCGCGTAATAGAAATCCTCCATCAGGTATTTGCCCGAAGGCATCAGGTTGACCAGGCAGGGGACATCACGCCCCAATCGGTCCCAATCGTCGAGTTCGAAGTCGACGCCCATTCGCCCGGCGATCGCCAGCAGGTGGACGACGGCGTTCGTCGAGCCGCCGATCGCGCCCACGACGCGCGAGGCGTTTTCAAAAGCCTCGCGCGTGAGGATTTGCGACATCCGCAGGTCTTCGTTAACCATCTCGACTATGCGGCGTCCGGCCAGGTGGGCCAGAGCATAGCGACGCGAATCGACCGCCGGAATGGCCGCGTTCATCGGCAACCCTATCCCCAGCGCTTCGACGACGCTGGCCATCGTCGAGGCCGTGCCCATCGTCATGCAATGGCCGGCCGAGCGACTCATGCAGCTTTCGGCCTCCTGGAAATCGCACAACGGCATCGCGCCGCTACGCACGTCTTCGCTGAACTTCCAGACGTTGGTCCCCGACCCTATCTGTTCGCCGCGAAATCTGCCGTTGAGCATCGGCCCGCCCGACACGGCGATCGTGGGCAGATCGCAACTGGCCGCGCCCATCAACGCCGCCGGCGTGGTCTTGTCGCAGCCGACGAGCAGTATCACGCCGTCGATCGGGTTGGCGCGGATGGATTCCTCGACGTCCATGCTGGCCAGATTGCGGAAGAGCATCGCTGTCGGGCGCATCGTCGATTCGCCCAGCGAAATGACCGGGAATTCCAGCGGGAAGCCGCCCGCTTCATAAACGCCGCGTTTAACGGCGTCGGCGATGGCGCGGAAGTGCGCGTTGCACGGCGTCAGCTCAGACCAGGTGTTGCATATTCCGATGACAGGCCTTCCGTCGAAGAGGTGATTGGGGAATCCCTGGTTCTTCATCCAACTGCGGTGGATGAATCCGCCCTTGTCCGCGCGCCCGAACCATTCGGCGCTACGGAGTTCTCGCTTCGATGGCATCAAAATTCTCCGGAAACAGCGAATCCCTGAAGGGGTAACTAAGCGGTGTGGGGCCGAATCAGTACCGCGAGCGGTAGCGAGCGTGACTCCCGGAGATGACTATTTACGGGAGTCACGCTCGCTACCGCTCGCGGTACTGATAATGCGATGTATAAAAACTATTACGGCCGCGCAGACAGCCGTTTGTAATACTCGTACACCTGCTTGCGGTAAGCGGCAGGCGCTTCGCCCTCGTCCGACAATCGCAGATTGTTCTTACCGAGCTTTAGCTGCAACCGTTTGCTCAATTCCAGCTCGATGTTGCGCAGCGGCTCTATCACCTGGTCTTTCAATAGCAGCGCGGTTTGCATGTCGTCGCGCATGAGCGCGTCGTTGGCGCGCCGCAAACCTTGAATCGCCTGATCGAGGCCGGGCGCCAAATCTCGATCTCTGCCAAGGTTGCGGCGTATGTCTTCGACCTCGCGGAGACTTTCGCCCAACTCGGAGCCGAGTTGGCGGCGGTCATACCCTAGGGGCGGGCCGCCGCCCCTATTGGCTCGATCGCTTTGCCGGTTGGGTGTTTGTTGGGGGCCTCCGCCCTGTCCATCGGCCTGTTGCCCCTGTTGTCCCTGTTGTCCCTGTTGCCCTTGTTGTTGTCCTTGTTGCCCCTGTTGTCCTTGCTGCCCCTGCTGTCCTTGTTGTTGTCCCTGTTGTCCCTGTTGTCCCTGTTGGCCTTGCTGGGCGCCTGGCTGCTGCCCTTGTTGTCCTTGCCGCCCTTGCTGTCCTTGTTGCCCCTGTTGTCCTTGCTGGCCGGGTTGGCGATTGTTTTGGTTTTGGGCTACTTGCTGACCGTTTTGCCGTCCTTGCTGTCCTTGTTGCCCCTGTTGTCCTTGCTGCCCCTGTTGATCCTGGTTGGCCTGATTACCTTGTTGTTGTTGATTGCCGCGCTGGCCGCTGGCGCCTAACTGCCTGCGCATTGACTCGAGTGAGTCGGCGACCTTACGCGTTCTTTCCAGGGCATCCTCTGTCTCTCCGCCGGCGCCTTTGCGCTGCGCGTTCTTTTCGGCTTCGGCCAGTTGCTGCGCGAGTTGTTCGAGGTTCTGCTGAACCGTCTGATCGCCCTGTTGCGCGACGTCGAACTGGTTCATTTCCATAAGCCGCTGCGTGTAGCGGATGCGGTCCTGCACTCGATTCTGTCGCAGGCCGCTGGCGGCTTCGCGCAATTTGTTGGCGGCGCCTTGCTGCTCCTGGCTAAGGCCTCGCGCGGCCTGATCGATGTCCCTTTCGAGATTGCCGACCTCATTGGCCAACTCGCCCTTTCGCTCGGCCAACTGTTGTTTTGAATTGTTGACCGAAGAGTCGCCGGAGCGGGCTCGGCGGGCGAGGTCTTCGACATCTTTCGTGATGGCGCCCTGGCGCTGGGCCGCTTCGGCCGCGCGCTGCTTCAAATCCTGGATCGATTGTCCGCCCCGCGACTGCTTCAATCGATTCAATTGCCGCTGCGCTTCTTCCAGTTGCTGCATCGCGCGCATGTTGCGAGCCAGGGATTCCTGTTCCTTGTTGTTTTGCGCCGCGTTCTGCGCGCGCTGCATCTCGTCGGCGGCCTGATTGAGGCGGTTGGCCAGGTCTTGCATCTGCGGGTCGCGGCGCTCGCGCGAGAGCCGTTCGAGCTCGCGCGCGGCTTTGCGGGCCTCATCGATCATTTGCTGTTGCTGGCGCCCGCCGCCGCCTCCTCCCTGATTGCGGGCCTGCTGCATGCGCTGTTGCTGCTGTTCAACCTCGCGTTGCATCCTGCGAGCGAGCTCCTCAAGTTTGCGCTTCGCCTCGTCGTCCTGCTGCTGCGACTGTTGCTGGCGTTCGCGGTTGAGCGTCTCGTACTGGTTCTTCCTCTTGTCCATTTCGAGTTCGAAGAGGTCGGCGAGTTCTTCAGCCTGTTGGCTGTTCTGGCCTTGGCTCGACTGGTTGAACGCAACCTGAATCTCGCGGAAGATCGCGTCGGCGCGCTGCAACTCCTTCAACGCGCGCTGTTCTGGCTGCAAGGCGTCCTTGGCCTTGCGCGCCTTCAACTCCTTGATCGCGGGCTCCATCTCTTTCGACGCCTGGGTGACGTGTTCGACCAGCTTGACGAAATCCTGGTTCTGGCCGAGTCCGTCGCCCATGCGGCGTTTGATCCTCTCGGCGAGCGCGATGGCGTCTTCGCGCAGTTTCTCCTGCGCTAGTGAGACGGTGTTGTAATTGTCCTCTTTCTCCTTTTCGGAGTGGGTCGCCTCGTCGCGGTTGACGCGGAAGGTCGCGGCGATGATCTCTTTCTGGCGTTTAGTCAGTCCCTCCTGCTGCCCATCGCCCTGGCCTTCCATGCCGCCTTGCTGCGACTGTCTGAATTCCTTCTCGAACGGCTTGACCTCGATGAAGTAGATGTCGCTGGTCGTTTCTTTGTGCGCGTCGCGGGCCTTGGCGTAATAAGAGATCAGGTCGCCGGGCTGCAGCCCGAACTCTTCGAGGAAGAAGGTGTGCGCGCCCGTCATCTCGCGCGCCGATTCGCCTTTCAGCTTCTGCAGGTCGACCTTCTTCTCCTCGCCGCCGTTGACCGCGAAATAGAGGTCGAGCGAGAGCACGCCGTAATCATCCTCGGCCTTGGCCTGGGTGAAGACCTCTTCGACGCTAGTGGCGCGCGCGTCGCGACCGGGCTTTTCAAAGGTGACCGTGGGCGGGCGGTCTTCGAGCAGTATGATGTCGTATTCGTTCGATCCGTTATAGACCTCGCCTTCGACGCCCGTGACTTCGATGTGATAGGTGTTGTCTTTGTTGACGGTCATCGAGGCGGCGAAATCGGTCTCGCCGACCTTCTCCATCTCGATCTTTCCGCCTTCGCGCAGGACAATTCGCGCGGCCTTGGCCTTGCCGGTGAGCCTGGCCACGAGCTTCACCGTCGCGCCGGCGAGGACGGAGACGTTCGGCGCGTCTTCCATCGTTTTCGGCGGGAGGCCGGTGTAGGCGGGGAAGCTCTGGGTCTGATCGATGCGTTTGACGTAAGGCAGGTCGGCGACCGTGAGCTTGAAGACCTCGGATTTGACGCCGTTCGACTCGACCCAGTATTCCGTGTCGTCCTGAATGTTAAAAATGAAGTACTGGAACTCGTTGTTGTTTTTGGCCGGCTCCATCATCTGGCCGACCCACTGATCGTCGCTCGCGCCGGCCTTGCGGGTGAAGACCGTCGCCTGTTCAGAGCTGAAGTTGAGCAGCTTGGCGAAAATCTTCTGGTCGGAGCCTTTCGGGACCTTCGCCGTGCCTGGTTTGACTTCGAACTTCAGGGCGTTGGACGCGGCGACCGGGCTCTGCGGCGTTATGATTTGCGCGATGCCCATCGTGATCTCTTTCGGGCCGAATATCAGCGCGGCAATGAACAACGCCAGGCTCGCGGCGGCGGCCCCTCCGAATTGCCAGAAGCGCTTGCGCGGAACTACCTCCTCGACGCTGACGTCTATCGCGCGGCGGTCGGCGTCTTCAACCAGGCGGTCAATTATCACGGGCGAGAAGGCCGCGCGCATCTCTTCGCCTGAAAACTCGATCGCGCTGACGAAACGGTCTTCAACGCCGGGATGTTTCTCTTCGACCAGGCGGGCGAGTTGAGCGTCGCTCGCGCGGCGGCGCAGCGGGCGGACCAGGGCGAAGTAGACGGCGGCGACTACGCTCAAGACCGCGAAGACGCGCAATGACACGAGCGCGGCGGCGCTGAAGCGGAAGCGGTACGCGGCCAGGCCAGTGATGACGAGCATCGCCGCCGTCGCGGCGACCGTGATCGCCATCCCCCGCAGTACGATTAGCAGATTGCGGCGCTTGCGCACCGCGCCGATGACGCCGAGCAGTTGGTCGCTTCGATGATTCATATTGCCCTCCTAAATGTTGCCGCGCCCGTTCAATTCGTGGTTTTCGCGATTTTTGAGTAGTTCGTTTACGGCGTCGAGATCGAATTTTTCCGGATCGAATTCTCCGCCGACCCGCTCCAAGAACTCCTCGTGCTGATTGTGCTCGGGATTATTTATCGCCTGCAGAAAATCGACATAGCCCCATACTCCGCCGACGTCTTCCGGCGGGCAGGCGTTTTCTCCCGCGACGCATCGCGGGTAATGCGCTCCGGCCTCGGCCTCCACGATTTTCTCCAAAACGACTTCGTGCTCCCATGAGTCGCCGAAATCATATTCGTAAGTTATCTTCGTTTTGGCGGCGGACATAACCTGACCGAGCGTGATCTGGTCCTCGTTCTCCTCGTCCATCATGTCGTCGACCTCATAAGGGGCCGGGGCGCCGATGAACCTTAGATTCGGGCTTTTTCCGACGATGAAATGGTGCAGGTGCGAATTGTTCCAACCCATAGCCATCTGAATTATTGCGTGCAATTCGCCGAGAGTGGCGTCGCCTCGGACCTCAATTCTACGCCAGATGGGCAGTTTGGAATTCTTCAACGCCACTTTGATCTGGAAGACCGAGGCGGCGGTCGGCGCCGCCGAGGCGGGCGCCGGCGCTTTTTTACTCGCGGCCTTCCGCGCCGTGGTTTTGTTTGTTTTTGTGGTTTTTCGCGCAGGCATATTTTTTGTATCACTCAAACCCGCCACTAATGCGGCGGAGGGAGTTGAGCGGCTACTAGAGCTGTTCGCGATTTCACTGGATCAGTACCGCGTGCGGTATCGAGCGCGCATTATCCGTGGTCACGCTCGATACCGCTCGCGGTACTGATCTGTACACACATTTGATAACCGATCTGAACTTTATTCAATTGATCACTCTCGCCATCTTCAGGCGCCGCGCCAGCACTGCTTCCGTAATGAACAACAGCAACGCAGCGATCAGTAAAATCCACCACACGCGCTGGCGCGATTCGATCTCTTCTTTGCTCAGCCTCTCTTTCGCCGCCGCTTCGGCCCCGGTCTTCGGATCGGCGCCGGTCGTCGCGGTCACAAACGCCCCGATGTCGAGTCTGGTCAAATCCGATTCTTTTCCGTCGAGGTTGACCGCCGCGAAATCGGAATTGCCGGCGTATCGCAGACGGTAGAACCCCGGCTCGCTCGCCGCGACGATCAATTCGCCATCGCGGGTCTGTTTGCGGTCGGTGATTCGTTCGCCGTTAGGCGCGTCTACGGCCGGTGGGGCTCCGTCTTTCGCCGGCGCGGCGGTGAATGTCTCGCCGACATGGCTCCACGCTCGTTCCTCTCGTTCGCCCAGGCGCCGCGTTATCTGGCGAACGAGCGGCAGGTATATCGGCGTCAGCGGCAGGTCGTTCCAACTCGCGTCGAAGGTCGATGTAAAGAGCAGCAGCTTGCCACCGCCGCGCGTGGCCTCGATCAAAGCCGGGCTGCCGTCTTCGAACCGCGCGATCACGCCGGCGCCTTCGTTGGCCGCCGCGCGGACGTAGCCGAAGACGCGGGCCGTCGCCAAACGCCCGCTGCGTTTGAAGACGTCGAAGATCGGATGATCGGTCTTGATCTCGCTCATCACCACGTGATCGCCGCCTCTGCCGCCGGTAAGCCGAACCGCTTCTTCGAGCCTGGCGGGCGCGAAATTTTGGAAGACCTGATTGAACGCGGCCGGTTCGGTGTGTGGGCCGGTAGCGATGACCAGCCCGCCGCCGCCCTCGACGAATTTGATCAACGCTTGAGCCATCGCCTGATTGACCGGCGCGTCATTAAGGATGATTACGCGATAGGCGCCGAGGTCCGCCGGGTTGACCGAGCCTGCAGTTTTGACCTCCAGGTTGAACGGCAGGTTTTCGCCGGTGGTCAGCGCGCTGCGCAAATAAAAACTCTCGCTGCGCCCGCGCGTCGCCGTTTCGATCACCAGGGCCTTCATCTGTTCAGCGCGACGGAGCGTGAAATTGAACCGGTTGTCGAACGGGAAATTGTCGCCTTCGATCAGGATCACGCCACGATTGACGCCTTCGTTCAAATTGAAGCCGGTGAATTCGACCGTTGTCGCGTCGCGCGCGGCCACCTTAATCTCTCGCCTCTCGACGACGTGGTCGTTGAGCTGAAATTCCACGCGCACGCCGGCCTTTTCTTCGTCGCTGAAATTGGCGACGCGCGCCGTCAGCCTGTCTCCGTATTTCGCCTGATAGATAAGTTGCTGCAATCCGACGTCCGTGATCGCCAGGTTGGGCGAATTCTGCTCGCCGACGTCGATGGTGACCAGCTTGATGTCGGACGGCAGGCGGTACGAAGCCTCGGCGTCGTTACGCCCGGCGGCCTGAAAGTCGGAGATCAGAACGATCCGCTTGTCGGCTGCGGCGGTCTCTTTAAAGAGTCCTTCGGCGCCGCGCAGCGCCTGAACGTAATCGGTCGCGTCGGAACCGGGCTTGACGCCGTCGACCGCGGCCTTCAGCCGGCCAATGTCGGTCGTGAATTTGCTCTGCGACTCGTAGCCCTGTCCGAAGGTGACCAGCGCCGTAGGCTCATTGCCGCGCGTTTCGTCAATGACGGCGCGGGCGCGCTGCCTGGCCTGCTCGAAACGATTGCCGTAGCGCAGGCTGAACGAGTTGTCGAAGAGGATCACGTTGGCGCGCTGCCCGCGATTTGTGTCCGCCTGGCCGCTGCCGAAATAGGGCCGCACGAAGGCGAAGACCAGCAGCATGAACGCCAGGCAGCGCAGCGCGAACAAAAGCCAGTTCTGCATCCGGCGGCGGCGGATCGTGCGCTGCGGTATTCGCCGCACGAACATCAGAGAAGGGAATTCGACGCGCGGCGCTCGCGTGCGCCGCACCAGGTGCACGATGACCGGCACGGTGACCGCCGCGAGACCGAGTAAAAATAATGGATTTAGAAAAGACATCTTCCTATGTCAATCGGTGTTCGAAATCTTCAGATCACTCTTGTTGAAAAGAAGGATCTTTTATTTCGTTCACCAGCGCTACGCCAGAATACCCGGAAGAGCATCCCGGAGACAGCCTGACCGCTATATATTTCCTTGAGGCTGCCGAACTATACTGATTGAGGTTGACGGTATACTCACCAGTGTTAAAGCCGATTGCCTCAACTTTGATTCTGTATTTGCCCGATGGCAACCCGTCTTTTTTGAAGCAACCATTTCCGTCCGCCTTGGTTGAATATATTTTTCCTGTGTCGAGTCGGGTTACCGTGACTTTTGCATGTGGTATCGGGGCATCAAATCCATCACGAACTTGACCTGTAAGAGTTCTGACTGCGCCGATGTGACCAAAATGTTCAAGAAACTGGCCGTATATTGTCGAGCCAGAGTTAATAACCAGCGTTACAAAAACAGCTAGCCGGAGTGCGGTTGCGCTTGTTGACAGTTTGATGGGCATAACCCCTCTCAAATTTATTGCCTGGCCCTCTTCGCCAGGAACGAAAACAATGCGAAATCCAACGGTTTGTCCGTCGTGAGCAACTCGTAATCGATCTTGTTCTTGGCGGCGCCTTCGCGCAAACCTTCGATGTGCTCGCGGACGGCGTTGCGATAGCCCTCGGCCAGGATGTCGGGCAGGACGTGAATCTGCTCTTCGGTCTCGGAGTCTTCGAGCAGGACCGGTTCGGTGAACTCGAAATCGGTCTCGTTCTTGTCCAGCACGTGGAAAACTATCAGGTCGTTGCCTTTGAATCTTAGGTGTTGGAGCGCCTTGATGATCGCTTCGGCGTCGTCGTAGAAATCGGAGATGACCACGATGATGCCGCGGCGCGTGATGCGCTCGGCCGCCTGGTGCAACATATCTGACAACTTAGTCTCGTTCCCGGCCTCCAACTGCTCCAATCGCCCGAAAACCGTCCGCATATGCCCTATGCGGTTGTGCGCGGGGACGTGCGTGCGGATTTCGCGGTCGAAGGCGATCAGTCCGACCGCGTCCTGCTGCTTGTTGGCCAGATAGGCCAGCGACGACCCGAGGAACTGCGCGTATTGCAGCTTCGTCACGCCGGTCGTTGTGTAACGCATCGAGGCGCTGGCGTCTATCAGGATGTGGCATTGCGAGTTGGTGTCGGCCCGGTACTTCTTGATGTAGTAGCGATCGGTGCGCCCCAGCAGCTTCCAGTCCAGATAGCGCAGGTCGTCGCCGGGCATGTACTGGCGATGCTCGGCGAATTCGGTCGAGAAGCCGGTGAACGGCGAGCGGTGCAAACCGGAGATGAACCCTTCAACCACCGTGCGCGACAGTAGTTCGAGCGAAGCGATTCGCGCGAGCACTTCGGGCGCCAGAAAACGTGGGGCGCCGGAATACGCTTGCGCCGCTTGTCCGTTCGGCGAGCCGTTTGTCTCGGTTTTCTTCTCTCTACGCCAGTTCATTTTCATCTCCGTGCTTTTTCATATTTCCTATTTCATATGGCATATGAAAAAAGGACTAAACGCTTCAACTCAATCCGGATTTGGGCTCGGGCACGGTCTCGACCAGTTTCTGGATCACCTGATCCGAATCGACTTTTTCGGACTCGGCCTGGAAATTGAGTAGGATGCGATGGCGCAGGACGGGTTGAGCCATTGCGCGAATGTCGTCGCATGAGACGTTGTAACGCCCGTAGAGAATGGCGCGAGCCTTGCCGGCGAGCACCAGGAATTGCGACGCGCGGAGCGACCCGCCCCAGGTCACCCATCGGTTGACGAAGTCGGGGGCGTCGGGTCCGGGCCGGCTCGCGCCGACCAGGTTTACGGCGTAGCGGGCGACGGAATCGGCCGCCGGAACTTTTCGCACCAGGTGTTGGAATTCGATGATCTCTTCGGCGGACATGAGGCGTTGCAGGTCCGAATCCTGTGGCGAGGTCGTCATCTTGACCACGGCGACCTCGTCTTCTTCGGACAGGTACCCGATCCTAACGTTGAACATGAAACGGTCGAGCTGGGCTTCGGGCAGCGGATAGGTGCCCTCCATCTCGATCGGGTTCTGAGTCGCCAGGACGTAGAACGGCTTGGGCAGTTGATAGGTGTTGCCCTGGACGGTGACGTTGCCTTCCTGCATCGCTTCGAGCAGCGCGGCTTGGGTCTTCGGCGGCGTGCGGTTGATTTCGTCCGCCAGGATGATGTTCGCGAAGACCGGGCCGCGAATGAACTCCATCGCGCGGTGTCCCGTCGTGCGGTCTTCCTCGATGATCTCGGCGCCGGTGATGTCGGCTGGCATCAGGTCTGGCGTGAATTGAATTCGTTTGAACGATAGGTCGAGCACCCCGGAGAGCGTCCGGACCAACAACGTCTTCGCCAGCCCCGGAACGCCTGTGATGATCGTGTGCCCGCCGACGAAGAGCGAGATCAGCACCTGTTCGATCACCTCGTCCTGCCCGACGATCACTTTGCGAATCTCGCCCAGAATCCGCCCGCGCGCGTCGGCCAGCCTGTCCAGCAACTCCTCGTCCCGTATCATGCGTGTGTCAACAGTCATTCAGTTTCCCTCGTAATAGTATAGGGCGAACTGCCAGTTTGCCCCTTGTTTTCGCCATCAAGTCGTTTATGAAGCCCCGGACAAACCGCCGGTTTGCCCTGCATTTTCAATGCGTCAGCGCGTACATAATATAATTGACCCCGAATTTATAAGCCTCGTTCGTCTCTTCGATCGGCCTGAAAGGATCGTTCGAATATTGCCAGTAATCGCTCACGTCGTAATTGTAATTGATGACCATCATCAGCCGCCCGTCCTTGTCCTCCATGCCCCAGAATTCGGGCGTGTAGTAAGAGCCGTAGATCGGGTTGACGTCCAGCGACTTGATCGAAAAGAAGCAGTTGAAGATCGGGTGCGAGAGGTCAAGTTTCTTTATCTCGTACTCCGGCAGCGCCTGCTTGAGTTGACGCTGCAAGTTGTAAAACTGTGTCTGGGCGCGGAAATCGTCGATCAGCAGGAAGCCGCCGCGCAGAATGTATTCGCGCAACCCGGCGATCTCTTTTTCGTCGAGGTTCATGCAGCCGATCTCGCAGAGGTAGGCGAACGGGTATTTGAAGAGCTGCGGGTCGTCAAAGGTGAAGATCGGCTCGTCGACGTCGATCGTCGCGTCGATCTTTGACAATTCGGCCATGATCTTCATCAGGTGGCGCGCGGCGGCCGGATAATCGTGCGACCAGGGGAACCCGCCGTCGCCGATGACCGGGTCGAAATCCCCGTTGCACCACGACGTGTCGGCGTAGCGAATGCGCACGAAGGTGAAACGGCCCGAGAGGTCATGGTCGTTTTTCGGCACATCGGTTATGCGCGGCCCTCCGCCGTGGCGCCTGCCACCGCCGCCGCGAGGACGCTGCGCCAGCGCAAAGCCGCAAATCAACGAGAGCGCGACGACTGAGATGATTATCTTTCTTCGATTCATACTGCCTCGGCGTTCGTAGTCCCGCCTTCAGGCGGAAGTCTTCATCCTTTCCGCCTGAAGGCGGGACTACGAACTCTCTATTGACCCGCCAATTTCAACAATAACTCCTGCGCCTTGTCGAAGCCGGGCGCGGCCTCGAGCGAGCGCAGGACGGCGCGGCGCGCCTCTTTATTCTTCCCTGCCGCGTGGAAGGCCCGCGCTAGATTGTATTGCGCTTCGGCGACGTTCGGCGGCGAGGCCGCCAGCGCGATCTGGAATTCGCGGATCGCGGCTTCGGACTCGTTGCGATCGATGTGCAGGTCGCCCGCCGCCGTGTGCGCCGCATGACCCGAAGGGTTGACGTAAAAGCTCATCTTCATCATCTCCAGCGCGCGCGTCTTGTCGCCCGTCTCGCCCTTCAACCGCGCCAGCTTGTCCAACGCGTCGTAATCGTTCTCGTCCACTTTGACGAGCGATTCCAGCGCCTCGGCCGTCGCCGCCTTGTCGCCGCGCTTCTCGTAAATCTGCGCGAGCAGTTCATAGGCGTTCCCCTCGCCGCTCTGGAAGGGGAAGAGTTCGACCGAGCGCTTCAGATGCGCGACGGCTTTGTCATAGTCGCCCGCGTCAAAATACATGGCGCCGGCGCGCAGATTGAGCGCGAAATCGCCGGGCGAAGAAGCGGCTTTCGCCAGCAGCTCTTCTTTAGGGATCTGCGCATAGCCTTTGTTTTTCCAGCCGGGTTCGAGCGCCTTGACGTATTTATCGATTTTGCCGCGCACGTAATTATTGAACTCCCGGTCGAAGTCGGTCTCCGAGAGTTTCAAGGTCTGTTGCAGGATTTCCGGCGTCTTCTTTTTCTCCTTGTAGCCGCGCAGCATTTCGAGGATCGTATTG
>Ga0154003_1000242_pt1 | contig 16904 bp, 11 predicted proteins | sample TSFL087MetaG_FD_104679 | JGI IMG/M metagenome (GOLD analysis project Ga0154003, IMG submission 104679) | Attine ant fungus gardens microbial communities from Florida, USA - TSFL087 MetaG | ecosystem: Host-associated > Fungi > Mycelium > Unclassified | place: USA: Florida, Lake Talquin State...
AGCGCTCTGGCCGGTTACCCGATCCACTGGCACGAGTTAGGACTGCGCAACGCGCTCGACGTTATCAGCGCCCAGGGCATTGCCAACGCGATCCGCAAAAATCAAATCAATATTTTACATGCCCACGTGGCGCGCGATTACACGTTTTGCGGCGTCGCCGCGCGGATCGCCGCCAGACTGGGAAACCCGGTCGGATTCTTCATCACGCGCCATCATTTCAACCCGATCAAATCGAATCCGCTTTACGCCTGGACGATCGGCGAGGCGCGCGGGCTGATCGCCGTCTCGGACAGCGTGCGCGAGAGTTTAATCAAATCCTTCCCCGATTTCGCCGACCGCGTTGTCACCATCCCGAACTGGATCGACGCCGGCGGCTGCGGCAGTTTGAGCCGCGAAGAGGCTCGCGCCCGGCTCGGCGTCACGAAGCGTCTGGCCGTCGGTCTCGTCGGACAGATCACACAGCTGAAACGCCAGGACCTGTTCATCGAATCCGCCGCGCGCCTGATTCGAGAGCGTCACTGGAGCGACGCTGAATTCCTGATAGTTGGCGAAGCCGCCCCCGAAGACGAATCTTATCTCAACCACTTGCGGGAAACGGCCGATAGATTGCGCGTCGGTGATCATCTGAGATTCACCGGTTATGTCGAAAACCTGCCCTCGCTGCTCGCGGCCTTCGATGTCGTCGCCGCGCCTTCGGACAACGAGGCATTCTCTCTCGCCCTGGTCGAAGCTATGGCCTCCGGCTGCGCCGTCGTCGCGACCCGCGTCGGCGGAATGGCCGAGATAGTCGAAGACGGCGTCACCGGCCTGCTCTTCGAACGCGATAGCGCGCATTCGTTGACCGTCGCCTTGTCGCGGCTGCTGGCAGACAAACCCCTGCGCGAAAAGATCGGCGGCGTCGCGCGAGCCAGTGTGATCGAACGTTTCGACCGTAGCGGCGCCATCGACCGAATCGAACGCCTTTATCTGAACGACAATTTTGAAGTGGGGTAGGGAATCCGTCTTGGCGATTACGCCGCGAAAGCGTCGCGCAGAAGTTTCAGGCTCTTCGGGACTGCCGTATCAGCCGCCTCCTTGCCTTCCATCTCGAGCGAGATAAAGCCCTTGAACCCGGCTTCGCGCAAGATCTTCGCTATGCGGTTGTAGTCCAACTCGCGGGTGTAATAGACGCCGCCGCCGTAATAGGTCTTGGCCTGTACGACGATCGCGTGCGGGGCGAGCTTCTCCAACTGTGAATACGGGTCGCCGAAGAAATTGCCGGTATCCAGATTGATGCCGAGCCAGGGTGAATTGACCTCTTTAAAAATCCGCAGCAGTCCTTCGACCTTGGTAGTCAACCCCCAGTGATTCTCCAAAGCCATGATCACGCCAGCCGATTCGGCGTGCGGGACGCATTCGTTGATCGACTCGATGCACCATTTGAACGCGTCGTCGTCGGTGTAGCCCGGCAGCGGAGTCTCCTGCCCGCCGGCGTCCAGCATCTTCTGAAAATCTGGGATTGTGCCCCATCGGCCTGAATTTAAACGGATGGCGGGGCAGCCCAGATGATGCGCCAGGTCAATGCATTTTTTCGTGTGGTCAATGTGTTGCTGTCGTTTCTCTTTGTCGGGCGATACGAAGTTCTGATGGATCGAGAGGAAGAAAAGACCGAGGCCGTTGGCGAAGGCCATCCGCTTCAGGTTGTTCAGATACTTCTTCTCTTCGCTCTCCATCTGGCGGTGCAGAATCTCGACGCCGTCGAAGCCGAGCCGGGCGGCGTTCTCGATGACCTTCTCAATCGGGTATTTGACCTTGTCGAAATGCCAGTAGGAGTAGGTCGAAACGCCTATGCGGATGGGTTGGGTGGGTCTGGCGACTTGTGTCGCTTCGGCGAGAGTTTCGTTGGCGACGAGCGCGGCGCTCGCCATCGCGCCGGTCTTGAGCATATCGCGTCGGGATAGAGTCATTGGTAGCCTTCCATTGGGCGAAGTAGGAATTATTTGCTTATCAGGGCCATATCTTGTCTACGGTTAGGATTTTTGTTTAAGAGTCTCGATTTCAGCGCGCAGCCTCTCAACTTCGGCTTCGGCGCGTATCCTGGCTTCGGCTTCCTCGTCAGGAGTCAGTAGGAACTTTCCGGCGCCAGGGTCGAAAAGCCGCAATGTGTTCCTCTTTGAAAGTGTGCTGTGACGATATCTCAATTACTACCTGTGGCGCGACCCCTTCTTCCCAAAGGTAATAGGCGCGCCGATCTCCTTTCGGCGCGCCGCGCACGAAGAAGACATCCGGAGCGACAGCCTTCCTGGGGTCACCTTTAACATAATAGAGGAGCAGATTCCGCGAGACGTAAACCTGTGGGTCGTTGCGAAAGAAATTCTCCAACGCAAACCACAGATTGATCATAAGCTTTGCGTGAATATCCGTTTCGGCCATTGGGGTACCGTCCGATTCCGGATAAAAAGGTTTTTCGATGTAAGCTGGATTTTGCATAATTCACCTCGCAATATCCGCACTTTAACGCAATTGGCGCGACGTAACCAACGTTATTGAACCTGATCCAAATGCGCGCGATACCATTCGATCGCGCGTTTCAAGCCTTCGTCCAGGCTCACTTCAGCGCGCCAACCCAACCGCGCCTCGGCTTTATCAGCCGACAGGTATTGCGCGTCGATTTCGCGCTCGATCTTTCTTTGCAGCATGACGCGCGGTTCGAGCCGGCCCTCTTTGCCCGCAAGCCTGATGACGCGGTTGACCAGGTCGAGCATTGATTGGCGCTCGCCCGCGCCGAAGTTGAACGCCTCGCCCCTTAGCTCTTCGATCTTTTCGGCCAGCAGCAGGTAGCCGCGCGCCACGTCGTCGACGTAGACGAATTCGCGGACGGGCGTGCCGTCGCTGCGGATGATCGGCGGTTCGTCGCGCAGCGCGGAGACTATCGCGCCCGGTATGATGCGCGACAGATTCATGTCGCCGGGGCCGTAGATGTTGGCGAAGCGCGAAACGGCCACGGGGCTTCCATACGTATGGGCGTACGACCGCGCAATGATGTCCGCGCAGGCCTTCGAGGCGTCGTAAGGGAACAGCCCCAGCAGGGGATGATCTTCGTCGTAAGGTAACCGATCGTGCGAGCCGTAGGCCTTGTCGCTCGAAGCGACGACCACGCGTTTGACGGTCTCGGCGCGGCGGCAGGCTTCCAGCAGCGAATACGTTCCGCGAATGTTGGCCTCGAAGGTCGAGAGCGGCGAACGGTTGGCGGCGCCGACGATGGCTTGCGCGGCCAGATGGAAGACGGCCTCGATCTCGTATTCGGTCAAGACTCGCTCCATCAGGCCGTAATCTTCGACAGAGCCGTTGACGATGTCGCCTTTGCCTCGCAGGCCGAACAGATCGAGCGAGTTCGCGCGCACGGAGTCGCGCTGCAAACAGACGACGCGCGCGCCCCGCTCGACCAGCGCCCGCGCGACGTGAGCGCCTACGAAACCGGTCGCGCCGGTAACGAAGGCGTTGCGATTTTTCCAGAATGAATCAGACATATAAGCAGAAATTCCGATTTAATTTGCGCACGCTTCAGGTAATATGGCCGATCTCCCAGTCTTTGCAAACATATCAGGGTCTAGTCCCACACTTTCCATTCGGCCTTTCCGGCCTCCCACAGTTGATTGAATTCCAGGTTGTCCTTGTACGTGTCCATGCACTTCCAGAAGCCAGTGTGTCGGTACGCCATCAATTGCCGTTCGCGCGCCAGCCGCCCGAAAGGCTCGCGCTCAAGGGCGCAGTCGTCGTCCAGGTAGTCGAAGACCTTCCGGTCGAAGACGAAGAACCCGCCGTTGATCCAATCGGCGATGACCGGCTTCTCTTCGAACTCCGTCACGGCGCTCTCGTCGTCCAGCTTCAACAGGCCGAAGTTCGAGCGCGGGTGGACGGCGGTGAGCGTGGCGATGCGCCCGTGCGCACGATGGAACTCCAGCAGCGCAGGCAAATCGATGTCGGCCAGCCCGTCGCCGTATGTCACGCAAAACGTCTGGTCATCGCCGACATATCGCTCGATGCGTTTGACGCGGCCTCCGGTGTTGGCGTCGAGGCCGGTGTCGGAAAATGTGACGCGCCAGTTTTCGCTGATCGAACCGCTCTTGCGCAATTGATAATCACCCGCCTTGCCCATCTCCAGCGTGAAATCGGAGTAGAGCCAGTGGTGTTCGAGGAAATAGCGTTTGATCGCGTCGCCAAGATAGCCCAGGCAGAGGACGAAATCGTTCAGCCCGTGATGGGCGTAGATTTTCATCAAGTGCCAGAGCACGGGACGGCCCCCGATCTCGATCAGGGCCTTGGGGACGTTGGCGCCGTGTTCGCCCAGACGCGTTCCGCGCCCGCCGCATAGAATGACAGTCTTCATCGGTTGTTCGCGATGTGGTTTGAAGTTTGAGCCAGCGACTTGATAAAGCCTCTGACTTCGCCCGCGAAACGTTCGGGCATTTCCGCCTGCGGCAGGTGGCCGCATTTATCGAACACTACCAGCCGCGAACCGGCTATCAGCGAGTTCAACCGCCGCCCCGCTTCGAGCGGGATGAGTTCGTCTTCGGCGCCCCAGACGATCAGGGTGGGCTGCTTGATCTTGTTGATCTCGGGCTCCACCGGATCGAGTCCGGCCTGTACGCGCGCGAGGAAAGCCGCGCGCTGTCCGCCGCGCGTTTTCAGCGGGCGGTAATAGGCCGCGACCTGTTCGTCGGTGACCATTGAGTCATCGTAAAAACTCATGCGCAATCCGTCGCGCACCAGCGAGTCGGAAGTCAGCGCCAATGCGGCGATCGCCGGACCGACGACCGGCCACCCGGTCACGCCCGGCGCGACCGAACCGCCGCCGCCGACCGTGACGCCGCCGCTGTCAACCAGGATCAGCGCCGAAACGCGGTTGGGATGTCTGACGGCGACGTTCATCGAAACCTCGCCGCCCATCGAACTGCCGCAGAGAATCGCCCGGTCAACTTTCAGATGATCTAGAAGCCGAACCACCAGATCTCCCTGCGCGCGCCGCGTGTAATCGCCGTCCGGTTTGCCCGAAAAGCCGAAGCCTTTCAAATCGACCGCGATCACGCGGAACTGCTGTGAGAGCGGATCGAAGACTTCTTTCCACGCGAAGGTCGACGCGGTGTAGCCGTGAATCAACACCAGCGGCTCGCCCGCGCCCTTCTCCTGATAATGAATCCGCACGCCGTCAACGTCGGCGAAGCGGCTGTATGCGGCGTTCGGCACGGACGCGCGCGCCTCGCCGAAATCGACGTCGGCGGGGCGCGCGAACCAGAAGATCGTGAAAGCGGCGAGGAGGACTGCGATCGCCGCAAGCGCGAAACGGATAAACTTTTTCATCTTCATCGTGACCTCAATTCTTGATCAGCTTGTTCTTTTTCAGGAACGCGAGAACCGTGTCGTTGAACTTTTGTGGTTCGTCCATCATCAGGAAATGGCTGACGCCTTCCCACATCTGATAATCGATGCCGGGGACAAGCTCGCGGATGAATTTTTCATATTCGGCGTCCCACTGTGGCTGTTTAGCCATCACGGCCAGCGCGGGCGCGTTGATCTTGTCCTGCTTCCAGATGGCGTCATCCATCATCGCGTCCATCGCGCCGACCATTACGTGTTGCGGCGTACTCATCATCGCGGCCTTGATTTCTTCCACAGTCTTTTTGTCTTTCATCGCCTGCGATATAAAGCCGATCATCAATCCGGCTTGTTCCTTGTAATTCGGCCCGCGCAACGGCTCTATAAATCGTTTCATCTGTTCCGAGTCGCTGAACGGGCGCAGGCTTCCGTCAACGATCACCAGCGAGCGGGTCTTGTTCGGATACTTCCGATAGAACTGGCGGATGACCGGCGCTCCCATGCTGTGGCCGATGAGCGTGGCGCGTTCGACGCCCGCGTCTGTGAGCGCGGCGTCAATCGCCCTCGCAAACAGATCCATCGAATAAATAACCTGCGGTTTGTCGCTCTCGCCGTGGCCGGGCAAGTCAATCGCGATGACGCGCGAGTGATGGACGAACGCCGGGATGTTCGCTTTCCAGAAATTCAGATTGCACGACCAGCCGTGGACGAAGACGACGGCCTCCTTGCCCTCGCCGTAATTCTGGTAATGCACGCGCATCGTATCGAGCTTGGCGAAGCGATCCTGCGGCGGCGTTTCTTTCGCTTGCGATAATGCGGGGCCAGATAGGGCTGACGTTGCGAGTAGCGCAATGACGATTCGATGAATAAAGCTCATTCTCATAGAGTGTTCCTTTGTTGTTTGTAGTTCGGCTCTTCAAATAACCCGCGCCGAATCAGTACCGCGAGTGGTAGAGAGCGAGGCTTCCGCCAGTAGCCTACCTCAGTTAACTCGCGTCGAATCGGTACCGCGAGCGGTAGCGAGCGTGGCTTCCGCCAGTAGCCTACTTCGAGAGCCACGCTCGCTACCGCTCGCGGTACCGATTCGACGTCCCAACGCTCGATTAAGCTATCAATGTCGCGAGCAATGCAGTTAGGCCGTCGGCGCCGCTCAGTTAACAGTTAAACGGGACTTTATCCATTCCGGGATCGGCGGGTAGCTCCGATCCCGGAATGGATAAAGTCGGGCTTAGCGCATGCCGGCGCCGTTCAATACCGCCCTGAGCGCCTGCCCCGTATACGACTTCTTATTCTTTGCGACCGCTTCCGGCGTCCCTTCGGCGACGATTTTTCCGCCGCCTTCGCCGCCTTCAGGCCCAAGGTCGATCACCCAATCGGCTGATTTAATCACGTCGAGGTTGTGTTCGATGATGATCACGGTGTTGCCCAGGTCGACCAATCGCTGCAGCACGTCGAGCAGTTTGCGCACGTCCTCGAAGTGCAGGCCCGTGGTCGGCTCGTCCAGGATGTAGACGGTGCGGCCCGTGGCGCGGCGCGAAAGCTCTTTGGCCAGCTTGATGCGCTGCGCCTCGCCGCCCGAGAGCGTCGTCGCCGACTGGCCGAGTTTGATGTAGCCGAGGCCGACTTCGTAAAGCGTCTGCAACTTCTGTTTGATCTGCGGGTGATTTTCGAGCAGAGGAAGAACCTCTTCGACCGTCGCGTCCAGCAACTCCGAGATGTTCTTGCCCTGATAGCGCACGTCGAGCGTCTCGCGGTTGTATCGGCGGCCCCGGCACACTTCGCAGGTGACGTAGACGTCGGGCAGGAAGTTCATCTCGATGCGTTTCAGCCCGTCGCCCTGGCAGGTTTCGCAACGGCCCCCTTTGACGTTGAACGAGAAGCGGCCGGGCTTGTAGCCGCGCTCGCGGCTTTCGGGCAGCATCGAATAAAGCTCGCGGATCGGCGTGAACAACCCCGTGTAGGTCGCCGGGTTCGACCGCGGCGTGCGCCCGATCGGCGATTGATCGATCTCGATGATCTTGTCTATGTGTTCCAATCCTTCGATGGCGGCGTGCGCGCCTGGTTCGGTCAGGCTACGGTAGAGCTTTCGCGCGATCGCGCGGTAGAGGATGTCTTCGACCAGCGTTGATTTGCCGGAGCCGGAGACGCCGGTGACTACGGTAAGGACGCCGAGCGGGAATGAGGCGTCGATCTGTTTCAGGTTGTGTTCGGTCGCGCTGCGCACGACGATGGCCTTGCCGACATGCTCCCGGCGCTGTTTCGGAATCTCGATCTTCAGGTCGCCCGCGATGTAACGCCCCGTGACAGATTCGGGCGCGCGCGCAATGTCGCCGGGCGCCCCGATGGCCACGACCTCGCCTCCATGCGTGCCAGCTCCGGGGCCGAGGTCTACGACGTAATCGGCGCGGCGGATCGTCTCTTCGTCGTGTTCTACCACTAGCACCGTGTTGCCGAGGTCGCGCAATTGGGCGAGCGTGTCGAGCAGCCGTTCGTTGTCGCGCGGATGCAGTCCGATCGAAGGCTCGTCGAGCACGTAGAGCACGCCGCGCAACTGCGAGCCGATCTGCGTGGCCAGGCGGATGCGTTGTCCTTCGCCGCCCGACAGCGACGCGGCGGGGCGGTCTAAGGTCAGGTATCCCAATCCCACCGATTGCAGAAAGCTCAATCGGTCGCGGACTTCCTTCAGAATCCTTCCGGCGATGACCTCTTCGCGCGGCGTCAACTTGACCTCGGCGAACGCGCGCAAGGCTTCGACGATCGACATCGCGGCGTAATCGGCGATCGAGCGTTCGTTGATCTTCACGGCCAGCGATTCGGGCTGCAACCGCGCGCCGTTGCACGCGCGGCAAGGGGCCGGCGAGATCAACGATTCCAGCCCGGACGATTCCTCTTCAGGCTCGCGCCGGCTCATCGTGTCAAGCAGAAAGGCCGTCGCGCCTTTCCATTCGGCCTTGTAGACGTATTCTCCGTAGCGAAACTCGACCTTCTCCTTCAACCCGAAGAAGAACGCGTCGCGCGCCTTTTTAGGAAGCTGAGCGAAAGTCATTTCAGGGCTGGCGCCGAAATGTCGCGCGACAGCCAGCAGGGCTTCGCGCAGATAAGCGTCGGTCGCCTTGTCCGAATCGCCGACGAAGCGCATCTCGCCGATCGGGATCGAATCGTCGATGACGATCTTCGACGGGTCCACCTCATTCTTGGTCCCCAGCCCATGGCATTCTTTGCACGCGCCGTAAATCGAGTTGAACGAGAACGATCGCGGCTCCAGTTGCGGGATCGAGACTCCGCAATCGACGCAGGCCATCCGTTCGGAATAGAGTCGCTCTTCGCCGTCGACGATCGAGACGATGACCACGCCGTCGGTCAGCTTTGTGGCGGCGCGCACGGACTCTTCCAACCGCTGAGTGATGCCGGGCTTGATCAACAAACGGTCGACCACGACCTCGATGGTGTGATTGCGCCGCTTGTCCAGCGCGATCTCCTCGTCGAGCGAGCGCAGTTCGCCGTCAATTCGCGCGCGCGTGAATCCGCTCGTCCGGAGCTTTTCGAGATCTTTTTTGAACTCGCCTTTGCGACCTCGCACGATCGGCGCGAGGATCATCACACGTTCGCCTTCGGGCAATTCCCTGATGTTTTGAATGATCTGGTCGGTGGATTGGCGAGACACGGGCCGCCCGCAGTTGTGGCAATGCGGCTGGCCCACCGAAGAGAAGAGCAACCGCAGGTAGTCATATACCTCGGTGACGGTGCCGACGGTTGAACGCGGGCTGCGGCTGGTGGTCTTCTGTTCTATCGAGATGGCGGGCGAGAGACCTTCGACCGCGTCGACGTCAGGCTTTTCGAGCTGTTCGAGGAACTGCCGCGCGTAAGCCGAGAGCGATTCGACGTAGCGCCGCTGGCCTTCGGCGTAGATCGTGTCGAAGGCCAGCGACGATTTGCCGGAGCCGCTCAATCCGGTGATGACGGTCAACCGGTTGCGCGGTATCTCCAGGTTGATGTTTTTCAGGTTGTGTTGGCGCGCGCCTCGCACAGTGATGCGGTCAATAGCCATACGGATAACTACAGATAAATTGACACGTTGTATGAGAAACGACAATTTTAGATGAGGCGGCGGAGGCGCGCAAGAAGGCAAGGTTTGCGAGATGGCCTGTTCGTAGTCCCGCCTTCAGGCGGAAGCGTCAGACGCGGACCTATTCCTTGACGCCAAAGGATTCCGCCTGAAGGCGGGACTACGAACCTTTAAAACAACAGTTTCAACCCGAACTGGATGCGTCGCGGGCTGTCCGCCGAAACGAGTCTGCCGAATGAAGGCGAGCCGACGAAGTTGTCGGGCAGGCCGAAGTTCGGATGGTTGAACAGATTGAAGAACTCGGTGCGGAATTGGATCGTCGCGGTTTCGCGGATCATCGTGTTTTTGATGATAGAGAAGTTGACGTTCTTGAAACTCGGCCCATCCAGGATGTTGCGGCCCGAATTGCCGAAGCTGCCGAAGGGCGGAATGGCGAAGGCGTCGGTGTTGAACCAGCGCTCCGGCGTCGGTTTATCCAACCTGGCCTGCCCCGTCAGGTTCGGGCGGTCGTTGCCCAGAAATCCTAGGTTCGAGATGCCGGTGTTGCTGTTGTCGAATTCGGGCAGCAGCGCGACTGTGAACGGGCGGCCCGTTTGCAGTGTGATCACGCCATAAGTCTGCCAGCCGGTGAGGAAGGTCGTGGCCAGCCCTGAATTGCCGAGCAGGCTCTTTCCTTTCCCGAATGGCAGGTCGTAGGAATAACTGAGCGAGAAGCGATGGCGTATGTCGAAGCCTGAGCGCCCGCGTTCCGCGCTAAGGTCAAAGCTATTCTGCGGATAGTTCGGATCGCCCGCGCTGGAGAAGACGCCCGAAGCGTTGTCAATCGATTTGCCATAAGTGTATGCGCCGAGCAGCGCGAGGCCGAAGGCCAACCGCCGCTGCAGTCGCGCCTGGAAGCTATGATAATTGGAAGCCGCGCTTCCTTCCTGCTGTGTGATCTCGCCGAAGAGCGGATTTTGGGGCAGGTTTGGCTGTTGGGGGCTGGCGTTCGGCTGATTGATGTCTCGCGCGGCCAGCAGCTTCGAGCCCTTCGATCCGACGTAGGCCAGCTCGGCCACGAGATTGTCTCCGAGACGCCGCTGCACGCTCAGATTCCAGCTCTGCGTGTACGACGTGCGGAAGTTGCGGTCGAAGGCGAATGCCGACGGCGGCGACTGGCTCGGCGTGTTGAACGGGAACGGGTTGAAGATTGTCAACGGCGCCTGCGGCAGTTGGAAGTAGAAGCGGAAGTCAAAGAAGGGCGCGTTGAAGTACAGCCCCTCGCCCGGGGCGAGCGGCGATTGATCGTAATAAACGCCATAACCGGCGCGAATGACCGTCGCGCGGTCAAACTCCCAGGCCAGGGCGACGCGCGGCGCGAAGTTGTTCTTGTCAGAGTCGTAGCCGGCGCGCGGGACGCCGTTTGTCCCGACCTGAACCAGGCTGCCCGTCGCGGGATTGTAGATGTTGGCGCGGTCATCGCTGTCTACTGGAGGCGAGTTGTATTCGTAGCGCAACCCCGCCGAGAGCGTCAGTCGCGGCGTGACGCGGATGCTGTCATTGACGAAGAAGTTGTAGCTTTCGCTTCGCAGATGCTGATGGTTGTCGAGCCTCGCGCCTCCGGTGACCAGAGGCAATCCGAGAAGCAGATTGGCCAGCGCGTTGCCAGTTATGAACGGAATCACGGCCGGCGTTCCATCGGGCAGCCTGAAGGAGACTTGCGAGGGGAAGGTGAGCAGGCCGCGCGATTGCACGTCGCGGAAGGCGTTCTGCTGCGCGTACTGGAAGTTGAATCCGAATTTGAGCAAGTGAGCGCCTCGCGCGTATGTAGCCGTGTCCAGCGCTTGAAAGTTGTTGGTCGCGCCGCGCTGCGGGTTGTTGAATTCGTGGCCGAGCGGCGAAAAGCCGGTGACGCGGATGAAACTAAGACCGAAATCGCGCGGGTTGTTCGACAACTCCGGCAAACCAACCAGTTGATTGACGCTGACGCCGGGATTTTCGATCAGCACCTGATTGCTCACGCGGTTGTAGGCCACGCGCGCGTCGTTGATGAGTCGCGGCGAAAAGACGTGGGTTCCGCCGAGCGTCAGGTTCTGCCCGCGTCTGAGGAGGTTGTTGCCGTAGCCAGGCACGAAGACCTGCGTCACTCCCGAAAAAGGCTCGAAGAGCGTGCGGTCAGTGAAGCTGTAGCGCGCCGAGAATTGCGTGGCCGCGCTATACGTGTGGTCGACTCGCGCGTCGAAGAGGTCGTTGCGGTCGCGCTGGATCGGCGAGGACGCGAAATTCAGGCCCGGAACGTTGCGGTTCGGCAGCGGGTAGAGCGCGGCGATCCCCAACCCGATCGGGTTGAGAAACCCCTGTAGAATTTGGCCGCCGGGGAAGGGAAATTGCGTCCCGGGAATGAGCGGCGGCCCGAGAAGGCTCTGCGAAAAATCTCCCACGCGCTCACGGTCCGTCGGCACGTTGGCCAACCGCGTTATGCCTTCGCGGAAGCGCGCGCCTTCATAATCGCCGAAGAAGAATGTGCGGTCCTTGACGATGGGGCCGCCGAAGGAGAAGCCGAACTGGTTGCGCTGATTTCTGGGGTCGGGTTGATCGGGTGGAGCGAAGAAGTTGCGCGCGTCGAGGACCTGGTTGCGCAGAAATTCATAGGCTGTCCCGTGAAAGCCGTTCGTGCCGGACTTGAGAACGATGTTGACCTGAGCTCCCGCGCTGCGGCCGAACGAGGCGTCATACGCGCTGGTCAAAACCTCGAATTCGCGGATCGCGTCCACGGGCGGTTTGACGCCGAAGGTGTTGAGCTTCGGGTCGACGTTGTAGACGCCGTCGAGCAGGAAGTTGTTGGCGTCTTCGCGCGAGCCGTTGACGCTGAACGCGAAATCGCCGCGAACCGAGCCGGCGGAGCCTTGGGCGGCGGGCGTGGCGCCGGGCGTGAGCAGGCTCAACTCCAAGAAGTTCCGGCCGTCGAGCGGCAGCCCCGTCACCTGCCGGTTGTCAATCACCGCGCCGAGCGACGCGCCTTCGTATTTCAATGGGCTGGCCGCGTCGGCGATAATGATCGGCTCAACACTCGCGCCCGCCACCTCCAATGTCACGTCCAGCCGCGCTTCCTGGTTGACTTGAATAACGAGGGTTTCAGAGGATTTCTGGAATCCCTCGCGCTCGACTTCCAAGCGATAGGCGCCCGGTCGTAACAGCGAGATCGTAAAATCCCCGCTCCCGTCAGTTTTCAAAGTCCGGGTTTCATTCGTCCCCTCTTCGATTAGTTTCAATCGCGCGCCCGGAATCGAAGCGCCATTGGTGTCGGTGACGCGCCCGCGGATGACGCCGCGATAGTTTTGAGCGAGCGCCGTATGCGCAAAAATCGTTACAGCCAGAAGAAGTCCCAAGACAATCTTAAATGTGATTTTGGTCTTCACAATTCAACCTCGTTTTGTTTCTTGATATTTCGGGAGCCGGTTTGAAAGCCAGCTTACGCCTGCGCTTCAACGAAAGTTCAGTCATTGTTTTGGATTCCGATCCAATTAACGCATCGGCGCCGGAGCGCTACCGCTTCTCGGATTGAGCTTTTCGCCTGGCGTCCTCGATCAATCGCTTGTACGCGGCCTCATTGCGTATAGATGCGAAATCCGCGTTTCCGGCAATTTCGTCGGCGTTCGTGAATCCCAGTTCGACGGCCTTCTTCAAAGCCTCAATAGCTTGTTTCTTGTCGCCGCCGAGCGCGCAGGTTCTGGCCAAGGAGAAAAAGATTTGCGGGTTGTCGGGTCTGATCTCGGCGGCCAACGCGAGACTCGCGGTCGCTTCCCGATATTTTTGGGCGGCGCGATGACGACTGGCTTCTTCGTTCATCGAGACGTAAAACGAGCCCAGCGCGCGCCGCGCCGCCAGACGGTCAACGCTCTCGTCCCTGCTCTCGGCTTTCTTCCGCAAATCGGAGATCATGCTCTTTATTTCCATCATCGCCACGGCCGGGTTTTCCGCTGTATTCAATTGTTCGCGCGCGGCGAAGAACTCCTGCGAGCGCTGCCGTTGCGCCTGCTCCGCCGCTTTTTCCTGTTTGAGACGCTCTTTGACCTCTTTGCTCGATCTCAACTCATCGGCTTTTTTGGTTAATTCGGGCGCCTCGCGCAGTCCGTTGAAATCCTTCGCGATCGCTTCGTATTTCAAAAAGGCTTCATAGACGCGGTTCGCCGATTCGTCGGCGCGCGCCTGTCCGGCCATTTTGTCGAACAATTCAGCGATCAGTTTCTCATCGCGCGCCCGCCTGCCCGACTTCATAGCCTGAATCTCCATCCACTCGACCGCCGTCAAACAGAAATCCGATGGCGCCCACGTGTGGTCGCCGTCGAAAGTAACGAAGCGATTCGCGGAGCCGATTGAATCGAGCGTCTTGTGAAGTTGTCGCAACTCTATCCAGTTGAAATCCTCGACGCCGGCGACGCCGAAGACCGGGAATGACAATGGTTTCTCCGGCAGCTTCGCCTGCGAAAATCCCGCGCCGCACAGGATCACGCCCGCCGCGCGGTCTCCGAGCGATTGAGCCACCGTGCCGGCCACGCGGGCGCCGCCCGACATCCCAGCCGTGTAAACGCGGTTCAGGTCAATCGAAAACCGCGTTTGCGTGTCGTCAAATATGGCGTTGATGGTCTCGGCGAGCGGCCTGTCGGGGAAGTTGCGAGAATTGTTCGAGCCGACGATGATGTAGCCGTATTTTTCCGCCGCCTCTTTGAATCGTTCAACAGGACGCAATCCGCGCGCGGCGGGATCGAACGCATAGATGATCGGCCAGCGGCGATCCGTCGTGTAATTCGGCGGCAGGTAAAGCGCGTAACTCTGGCTGGCGTCTTTGAGACAAACGACGCGCTCGATTATCTTTCCGACAGGCAAATCCTGGGCTTGGACCTGAAGCGAAAATAAGGCCAGCAACGGAATGACCGCCATCGCCAGCGACCGGATTTTGCGAAATTTCGTCATCATTATTTATGGTTTACGGCCGCGAGAGTTTCAGATTTTGGGAGATAAATCAATGTCATCACAATCATCCGCACAATCAATCGGGCCGACGCCCGAACATTTTTTCCGAAGTATCAACGCGTTTCAACTCACGCGCGCGCTCAAAGGCGCGCTTGACCTGGACGTATTCACGGCGATCGCCGAAGGCAAGACGACCGCGAAGGCGTTGGCTGAAAGCCGCCAGGCCTCGGAGCGTGGGATGCGTATTCTGTGCGATTACCTGGCAGTCGTGGGCTTTCTGACCAAAGCGGGCGGCGATTACGGATTGACGCCCGATTCCGCGATGTTTCTCGACCGGCGCTTGCCGACTTACGTGGGCGACTCGGTGGAGTTCCTGCTCTCGCCGACCATCGAGCAGGCGTTCAGCGACGTGGCCGCCGCCGTGCGAAAAGGCGGAACAGTGATCAGCGACGACGGCACGATGTCTAGCGACAACCCGGTCTGGGTCAGGTTCGCGCGCGCAATGCAGCCGATTTCTTTTGGAATAGCGCAAATGCTGACCGGATTGATCGAACTCGATCCCGGCAAAAAGACGAAGGCGCTGGACATTGCGGCCAGTCATGGGCTATACGGCCTGGCGTTCGCGCGACAATACCCGAATCTGGAGGTAGTCGCGGTCGATTGGGCGAACGTGCTCGAAGTCGGCAGGGAGAACGCCGAGAAATTCGGCGTCGCCGATCGCTGGCGCGGGCTGCCTGGCAGCGCCTTCGACGTCGATTTCGGCGCCGATTCTGGCGCCGGCTACGACCTGGTTCTGATACCGAACTTCTTCCATCACTTCGATCCGCCGACCAACGAGAAGCTGATGCGAAAGATTCATGCGGCGCTCAATGAAGGCGGTCGCGCGGTCACCGTCGAATTCATCCCTGACGAAAACCGCGCCGCGCCCCCTCCGGCCGTCGCTTTCGCGCTGACCATGCTCGCAACGACGGCCAGCGGAGACGCGTATACTTTCTCCGAATACGAAAAGATGCTCGCCGACGCCGGGTTTTCGCGCAGCGAGCTGATCCAAATGCCGATGGGAATCCATCAAGTGATCGTTTCATACAAGTAGAAAATAACCACGTAGTAACGAATTTAGTCGTTACGAGGAGCCTTTATGCGGCGTTGCGACGCCCTGAAACAATGGAAATCGCTCCCAGGGATTTTCCGAGGAGGACCATGTGGCCGAATCTTTCATAGAAGAATACAGTGATGTGTTGCAGAACATAGAATTCGGGCTAGTCGGCGCTTATGACCGTAACCCGAACTTGACTGACACCGGCGTGATTTACGCGGTCGAGACCCTGATCAAGGTCTACACCGGCGAATTGCGGGGGCGAGAGGTCGCGCCGCCGCAATTCAAACCTGAGGAGCGGGAGGCTTACGACGCAGCCAAGGCGATGTGCGATCTCAGGCTCGGACGGACCTCGATGGAAGACGAGAAAGGCAGGAAGATCGAAGCCGGCGGAGAGCCGCTCACGTCGGAGGAGATCATCGCCTGTCTGAAGCGCATCGTGAAATCGATCAACACCTGGTACAAGCGAGGCGGGCGGCGAGGGTATTACGAGTACGTCCGCCAGTTCATCAAGTAAGGAAAATTTTCACTGCCTAATGCGCAACTATATCTTTACTCCAGGATTCACAACCGATACCGCGCCTTCTTACTCAATCTCACATCTTCAACATCGACATTCTGCAACCGCAAACTCACGTCCGCGCTCATCTCCCATCCGGCGCATTCGCCTCGCAGCAGCTTCGGATAGCCTGCGGCGGCGATCATGGCGGCGTTGTCGGTGGTGTAGATCGGCGAGGGGATGTAGGCGGGCGCGTTCAATTCATCGGCCAATTGTCTGACCGTCGCGCGCAATTCGCTGTTGCAGGCCACGCCGCCGGCAAGGATGATCGTCTTCGGGTGATACCGTTCAGCCGCTTTGCGGAGGCTGCGGACCAGGGCGCGGACGACGGCGTTCTGAAAACTCGCGCAGAGGTCTAGGATTTGCCGGGAAGGGGTCGCCGGGTCTGTGGCGGGTTCGATGTTGTTTTCGCGCACGTGGCGAAGGACGGCGGTCTTCAATCCGCTGAAGGAGAAATCGAGGCTGAGCGTATTGTCTTCTTTCGATTTGATCTCGGCCAGAGGGAAGATGATCGCTCGTTTGTCGCCGCGTTGGGCAAGGCGGTCAATCGCCGGGCCGCCGGGGTAGCCCAGTCCGATCAGCTTCGAGACCTTGTCGAAGGCTTCGCCGGCCGCGTCGTCGCGCGTGCGGCCCACGAGTTTGTATTTTTCCGCTTCTGGAATCAGGAAGAGGTTGGTGTGTCCGCCCGAGACGATCAGCGCCAGCGCGGGGTATTCCGGCGGCGGGTATTCAAACGCCACCGAATAGACGTGGCCTTCGATGTGGTTGACGCCGACGAAGGGCTTATGCGTGGCGAAGGCGACGCCCTTGGCGTAGTTGACGCCGACGAGCAGCGAGCCGACCAACCCCGGACCTTGCGTGACCGCGAGGCCGTC
>Ga0154003_1000243_pt1 | contig 16902 bp, 15 predicted proteins | sample TSFL087MetaG_FD_104679 | JGI IMG/M metagenome (GOLD analysis project Ga0154003, IMG submission 104679) | Attine ant fungus gardens microbial communities from Florida, USA - TSFL087 MetaG | ecosystem: Host-associated > Fungi > Mycelium > Unclassified | place: USA: Florida, Lake Talquin State...
AGCGGAACATTTTTTCCAGGTCTTTCTCCCGTGTGAGAGGATCTACAGCGTAGCGAGCGGCAGTCCATTCACGCGCCAGCGTCTGTTTGTCGCCGGCGCCGGGCTTGTCCGCGCCAAGCATGATCCCGTTTCTGACCGCCTGGCCGTTGACCGCAACAACGCGGTCGCCTTCGGCGGAGCGTTCGATAACTATCTGCTGCGCCGGCCGGACCGCTAGCCAGGCGATCACAACGAAGCTGATCACTAACAGGCAGGCCTGAACCATGGCCACGACGGAGAGGCTCCGGATCGTCCTCACGTCTTTCACGTCTCGGTACCCCGTAGCCTGTGATTGTCCCTCCGCCTCCTCAATGGCGTCGCCTGCGGTCTGCGGGATTGGAAGATCTGCTATTGCTGCGCTCACGTGCATGCTCCTTTTTCGAAACGCCCGATCAGTTAGTGACGTTGATCACACCCGACATCTCGTGACCGTCTTTACCGCCATGAAACGTGCAGTAATAAGCGTACTTGCCGGGCTTGTCGAATTTACGAGTGTAGGTCTTTCCTGCGGTCAAGCCTGAAGAGGTCCACGAATCATCATCTGCCGTCACCGCGTGAGTTCCCTCTTTGTTCTCCCAAGTAACTTCCGATCCGGCTTTGATAGTCAGCGCCTTCGGCTCGAACTTGTTGTTGGTGATGATGACTTTTGCTTGCTCTTGCGAAAGCGCGGCCCCAACGCATAAGACGGTCGCTAGAACCGCCATAATGATCACATGCTTTATTCTCATCGTTGTTGTTCCCTCGGTTAACAGTGAATGATCTTTAGTGAAGGACTTCTTTATCCTTCTTGAAATTTTCGAGATGATCGTCGTGAAGCGTGGCTGGCAATATTCCCCTTCTCCGCCTCGAGCCATTGAGGCCCGCCGCCCAGCCCACCATGAGCCGGATGAAACTGCGGCCCACCGTCTCATATTCTTCGCTCGACACGTCCAGCACTATCGCTCCACCCTCTGGTCCTTTGACGGCATGCTCCTCGATGAAGTCATTGACGAAATCTGCCAGGGTCTGATCCTGTTCGCCGAACTCTTCGCCTATTGCTTCGATTCCTTTGCTCTGCGGTAAACTCACGGGATCCTCCCTAAACTAGGTGTTGTTACCTCGCCGCTCTTTTATCAACTCTCGTGCCAGCGATCTCGCTATTTTGTGGAGACACTTCCACTGGCGTCGTCCGCCCGGTAATCCCGCATTACCCGGTTCCCCCATCGTTTCTGGCGGCAGCTGTGACCGCCCCATATCCAGCGGCGTGCGCTGGTCACCTGGTCTGACTTGGCCCAATTTGTCAACCTGAGGTTGACAAATTGGTTGACAAATTTCGTGTTATCAGACGCCATATGGGGAAAGTCAGACGATCCGCCGGCGGCGTCTGAGAAGTCTGGAGGTCGAGCGGCTGCGCGGGAGAGATTCGGGCAAGTACGCGCAAAAAGGGAGAGCCTTGCAAAATTTGCAAGGCTCCGGTGAATCGTTATTGTGACGGTGTCTGGCTAGCTCCGGTTCGATAGCCGTGTCATTGGACATAAACGGAGCGTGTGGCGGGACTCTTCGCAGGGAGGGGCGGACTTTCTTCGACGGCGTAAACGCTTCCCTTCTTCAAATCGACAATGTCTTCGGGCATCTCTTCGAGGTCAACAGTAACTAACGTCGCGACTTCCTCTTCCTTCGTCGTCTCTATGCTGCGCAAGTGCGCCAGGCCGTCTCCCGAAAAATACCCAGTGCGAACAAGCATTCCGAAGATCTGGGCGCCGTTAGTGACGTAATTAACCGTTTCCCTGTACGGCGGTATGGTTGATTTGATCCCCTTAGGGTTAATCACTTTGCCATTCGACAGGACCAGGGGACGGCCAGATCTGAAAGCCTCGACCGTCCCCTCACCCGCGTTGTAACCGGCCAGCGTCAGGCTGACATTGCCATCGAAGAGGTCGAGCAGAAAGCGCAGGTATTGCGCCGCGCCACGGATGTTCTGCTCTGGGTCGAATATGTTTTTCACGCCGAATCTGGCCGCTGTCGCTGGCATCAATTGCATCAACCCCCGCGCGCCTTTAGGCGAAACCTCCTGCGGCTGAAACCTCGTTTCGAGATAGGCCACCGTCCACAACAAGCGCGGATCGACGCGATGTTTGATTGACGCCGCGACGATCAGAGGCTCATATCTTCGCGCCCGTTCGACCGCGACGTCTTTCTGTTGCGCCTCGCCAGACGGCGTGATCATCAATAACAGCGTAAACATGATTGCTCGTCTTCTCATACACACACTTCCCCTCTGCCGAGTCGCTGCACGCCTCGTGCCGCGGCACGGAAGTTGTAGTGACCATCGCTGAACGGCGATTGTTGACCGTTCCATTGATAAACCATCGTGGTCAATCATCTCGACAGAAAGAAGGGAGAATCTTCTATGAAGACGTTCAAGGCGTCCGGCCTGCCCCCGGTCATCGGCGGCATGGATACGGAAGAATTGCTCGAATCCTCGTTTTCGGCTCGTGCGGGGCTGCGTCTGATACAGGCCGCAGCGCTGCTGCGAGCGTCATCCACGATCATCGCCGTGGCGATGATCTGTCTATTGTCCGCAATACCTGGCCTGGCTCAGCAGAGCATTCTCAACAACGATGCGTCGCGTACAGTGAGCCTCGCCAAGCGCTCGGTGGATATCTTCTCGTGGCTGATGGTACTCGTCGGCATCTTCGGCATCGGTCGAGGGATCTGGCGCGGCATCCAGGGCGCCCAAGGGTGGGGGGCTTCCGCCGGTTGGGGCACGGCCGCATTGGGCTTCGGCTTCGTCGTCTCCTGGATCAACGCTGAAGTCAACGGCAATGAAGTCGCATTACCGCAACCTTAAAGGAGAAAAAATATGCGCGCTCGGCCCATTCGTTCGCGGATCTTTTTGCCGGTCGTCCGGCTGGGGCTGGTCAGCGACGACTGGAAGTGGGTCTTCGCAATCGCGTTTCTGGGCTTCTTCCTGCCCTACCTGTTCTGGAGGTTCGTTTCGCCGGTGGGCTTCCTGCGTGTGCCGATCTACTTCTGGGTCGGGCTGATTGCGACGACGGCCGGCTACAGCTTCTTTTACTGGATCAGAAAGGGCCGTAGACCGCTGTGGTTTCAACACCGCTTGCGACAACTTATCGAAGCGCCAACGCGCCGGCGCGTGGTGCCCGCCGATTGGCGCGATCGCAGACGTTACTGGATTAAGGAGGCATAGGCATGGAACCCTATACATTAGCTGGCGCCGTCGCGGCCGCGGCGGGGGCGGGCGTGGGGCTGGGGACAGCCTTGCGCCTGCTACCTGTCATTCTCAGGTCGCATCGTGATCTCGGCGACTATGCTCGTTCAGGTGAGGCAAGGCGCGAGAAGCGCCTCGCCGGCGCAGAGAAGAAGCGCCGACTCGTCTCCCATCCGGATGGGAGCGAGCGGCAAAGTTCCATCATCGGACTCGACGGCGCGACCATCAGGCATAAGGACGGCTCTTTCTCCAGATTCTACGAGTTTGAGCTCGATGAGACTATGCTCGCCGCCGACAGCGTGGCTGAAAACCGTTGCGATGACTTGGCCCGCCTTCTCTGCCTGCCGCTGCCGAAAAACACCGTCTTTCAGTTTCGTTATTCGGTGAGTCCGGACCCTGGCCTGGCGATCGGCGCCCACCTGCGGGCCAGATCCTATGAGGGCGCGTATTATCCATCGGCTGTTCTGCATGACTCGCGCCTAGACTTCTACCGAGGCCTCGCCGCCAGCGGCATGTTCCGGCGCGAACGCGCCCTGCTCTCCGTGCGAGTGCCGGTCGAGTTGAAGTCGGATCAGTACACGACCTTCTCAAATACATTCATGCCGGAGCTGGCGCGTGAGATCCGCAAGCATGGCGTCGCCGGACTGGCCGACACACTCCGATCGGTCTACAGCCGCTCGAAGCGCGACGGCGTGCTGCGCCGCCTTGCTGAAGAAGAGCGCGAGGCTTGCGCCCAGGCGGAAAAATATTTCCGCCTGGTTGAGCTGCACGCAGGCTCTCGCCTGCGATCGCTCGATCGCCAGGAAACCTGGGAAGCGCTTTTCCAGGGGCATTGCCTCGACCGCGATCAAACGCCCGTCCTGCCTCACACGCGCGGGCTCGACATCTCGCGCTATCTGACGGCCGAAGAGATCAAAGACCGCTCGTGGTATGTCATGCACGGGCGGACGCCGGTGACGATGGTCTCGCTCTTTGCGCCGCCCAACCCCGGCATCTATGCGGACAACTTACGCGAGGCGCTCGCAAATCCCGCCCTGACATTCCGCCACTCACTGGTGTGCGAGTTCGTCACATTGGACAAGTCCGATGCGAAAAAGGCCCTCGGCAAACGCATCAAGCAGGTCGAGGTCGCAAAAGACGGATTCAAGCTCTCCCGCAGTGGTCGGACCGATCACGACGCCGATAAGGCGCTCGCCGATCTTGACCGCGTTTTGTATGACATCTCCGGAACAAACGAAGCGCTGGTCAATTGCCGGTTTTACGCCCTGGTCTACGGCGAGAAGGCGCGGAGCCACTCGGAGCTGGCGCCGTCGCTCGAACGGCTCGAAGACAATTGTGAGAAGTTGGTCTGCGCCTTGCAGGCGATGGACGGCGCAGAGGCCGCCCGAGAAGAGGCAACCGCGCTGCACTCGCTCTACGAGCGTTCCCTCGTTGGGGAAGCCGATCCGTCGTCTACAGGCCGGGAGATCCTTGAAGTCGCCTCCTCGCTCGCGGCCCTCGCGCCGCGCGAGCGCGCCTTCAAGGGTTCGCCTCGGCCCCATACGATCGTTTCGACCGCGAGCGGCCGCCTGGCCGGACTCGACCTGTTCGACAAGAACCTGCTCCGCGCGCCGACCGTGCTCGCGCTGGGCGCGCCAGGCTCCGGCAAGACGACGCTCGTGGCGATGGTCCTGAACGACGCCCTCGGCTCCGTCGCAGACCTCAGGGTGAGCGCGCTCGATAACGGCGGGTCGCTCGCCCCGTGGGCCGAGGTCATCGGGGCGCGCCACCTACGGCTGTCTTCGGATGACGACCGGACGTTCAACATCTACGACTATCCGGGGCTATTCGATGGTGAAAAGCCCGACGAATCAGACATCGCGCTCGTCGTTATGGACGCGATGCTTCTCGCCGGCTACGCGCTAGATGACCGCGACACCGCGGACCTCATCGCCCAATCCGCGCGGACGCTGCTCGAACGCAGGGCCGACCGTAACGCCGTCGATGAAGAGAAGGCCGAGCCGACATTGAAAGACCTGGTATTTCAACTCGAAAACTATCCGGACAAGCATGAGGAGTTGAAAGCCCATGCGGCTCGTATCGCCACCCGCTTGAAAAAATACGTCGGGAATCAGTGGCTCGACGCGCCCACACACCCTGATTTCAAGCGGGACACGCGATGCGATGTTTATGAACTGGCCTCGCTCGACGGATTCTCGCCCGACGTCAGGCGAGCCCTGGCCAACAGGATGGCCGCGCGTGTGCTGAGGGCGAACTGCGTGCGCCGCGCCGACGGCACGAAGGCTCCCTCAATTCAGGCGTTCGTGGAGGTTTGGAAAATCATCACTGACTATCCCGACCTGCTCAAGGTCATTCGCCAAGGCGGGCGCACTGGGCGACGGGACAACGTCGTGACGCTGCTCGACACCCACACTTACGACGAGCTGAAGGAGATCCACGACATAGCGGCGACCGCAGGGCTGAAATTCATAGGTCCGCAGAATAAGAACTTCGACTCGCTAATTCGCGACGCGCAGCTCAATGACCGCGCCGTCGCCGCCGTCAACTCGATCCGCAACATCGACGGCGTCTACACGCAGTGGGTGATGGTCGCCGGCGCCGGACACGCTCAGCAGGTCGAGATGATTCAGGCTTATCTGAGCCCTGCCGAGTTCTGGACCTTTGCGAACAACCCATACGAGTTCAACGCACGCCAGCGAGTGCTGGCGTTGAGACCAGACTGGACGATGACTGACGCCGTGGCGTGGCTAGCCCAGGTCTATCCGCGCGGCCTGGCCGCCGAGGGGATCGTGACGATCGATGAAAGCCTATTAGTACAGGATTGAGCGGCCCGGGTTTGATTGTTTGTTTTTCGGGAATAAACTCCCGGTAACTCAATCTCCCCGCAACAACGGTCTTTCCTGAAAGGAGATTCGCTCATGTCACTGATTCGCATCTTTGCAATTACGCTTATCACGGCTCTTTTCCTGACAGTCCCGTCTTTCGCTCAAAACGGCAAGGGGGACAAGGACGCCGGCGGAACGCCGCAAGAGAAAGAGTCTTCGCAGGTAGAAGTCGAAACCGACAAGTTCTCCAACAAAACGACGGTCAAACTTAAACCGCAAGTCTTGCTCGATACGCCGGAACATAAGCTGGTTATGGTGATTCAGAATCACGACGAATTCCTTGGAATCCGATTCCAATCGATATCGAAGGATTACATCATCTACGGAGATCGCGAACTGTGGTTCATCGTCGACGGGAAAAGAATGCGCATCGACACGGCCTCCGAATCGAAGGCCCCATCCAACCTGCAAGACGAAGATGAAAAGGGGCGCACACCATGGACGACATTGATCTCGTCCATGAGCCTTGCGCAGGCGGAAGAAATCGCTTCCGGGAAAAAGGTCGAGATGCGTTTAGGGACGGTAGAACTGGCCTGGAGCCAACCGGTGTTGGCGAACATGCGTGAGTATGTTCGAACTCTCGCCAGTTACGCGCCGTCAAGACAAAAAACGAGAGGGAGAAAGCCATGATAAAGGGAAAATCTCTGCTGCGGGAAATGCTGTGTGGGTTGGCGCTCGGCCTGTTGATCCTTCCTCCGCAGCCTGCTCAAGCTCAATGGGCGACATTCGACGGGGCGGCTTATGGTCAGCGAATTAAAGCAGAAATCAGCCGTGTTCGTGAGTGGCTGCAAACAATCCAGTTTTACCAGCAGATGTACGTAACAACTGTTCAGTCAGTTACCTCACTTCGGGGCATACTGCATACGGTCGAGAAGCACCTCTCGAAGGATATGGAGACGGCGAGGCTTACCAATGACATCGCCGAGATCATTCGCGATTCTTATGCTCTCCACCGTCAGGCTGAGGGCATGGTTCGCTACCAGATCACGGCGCTGCAACGGATCGACGACCGCCTGAGAAGTGGAATACTCGATCCCGAGCGTGACCTCCAGGATTTCGAAGAGTACCTGGTGTACTCGATGGGCAGAAATTCGAAGCAAACTATACAAATGGCCGTCCGCACCGCACTAGCGGATGCTCAGGTGAGCAAGTGGATGTCTGAAAAAGCGGAACTCGAAATCGCCAGAGCCGAAGAATCTAAAAAATTGAAAGCTTTCCGCGCCAGGCTCGACCGAGAGAAGAACAACCCTGACCCAAGTGTCATACAAGCGTTGAATGAATCCATCCAGAAAACTGAAGATCGAATCGAGACGCTGAAAAAAAAGATCGCCGAACTGGATGAGAAGATTCAACAACGGATCAGCGCTCTCGGCCTGAAGTTGTCCGACATGGAGAATTTCGGCTTCACGATAGAATCGACAAAGGCAGCCTGGCGCGAGTTGAAGAACGCCAAGGCCGGGATCTCGGTCGCCTTAGACGACGCAATCTCTGGTATGAGTACTAGCCCCTAGAATCCAATCCGCTCTGGAAGGGCGCCATCCTGCGATTCTTTTAGCTTCTGGAGCATTTTCCGGTCCTGGGGCAGGAAAGGACAGCATCCCTTATCCAAACACGCCATAGAGGGCGTTAAAACGCAAAATTGGGAATAACCTATGACCAGCCCGGCAGTATTCCACACTCATCGCTCTCGCCTTGCGGCCGTCATTGCCATATTGGTAATGATTTGTTGCGCTTCCCTAAGCTCTTTAGCAGAAGCTCCCGGCTCAGCGCAGCCGGCGCCCTCGCCGCATACCCCGCTACAACACGCTCCGGCCCTCCGCGGTAGCTCTTTCGCTGAGCAGGTCGCCAAGTTCGGCCTCAAGGCGCGCGAACTAATGGACGGTATGCAAACCGAGATGATGAGTTTGATGGGCTGGGTGGAATCTCTCGCCCTGCTTTTGATGTTGGTCATCATCGTTGGGAGCGGAGTGCGGGAATGGCATGAAAACAACTGGGAAGGCCGGAATCTCTTCTGGTGGTTCGGCCGTCTGGCGGTCTGCCTGCTGCTGTTCGGCAGCAGTGTGACCATAGTCGACGAGCTTTACTTCGTCGGCAAGGAAGTCGCCGAGGGGAGAAATCATGATTCGACACTGTATAAGTTCTATGCGGACCGGGAAGACTTGTTCAACGCCAGTTATGAAAAGGTCGTGGATGGTAGCTTCAAGGTGACGGTGAGAGGGCAGGAATTCAAGGTTGAACCCATCGACAGCGCTGAAGCGTTTTTGGGCGTCACTCAGGACCAGGAGAACACCATACGGGATGTCTCATCCAAGCTCGACGACTCATCCTACACTCTCCCGCGTCTGTTCGCGATTCTCAGTATTGCCCGTGGCGTAATGGAGCTCGGCGATGTCTGGCTGGTGGTCCTTGCGGGGCTGCTTATGATGACGTTCAAAGTGACGGCTCCATTCATGGTCGTCCTGGCAATCGACCGGAAACTCTCACAACGCACAGTCAACGCCTATATCTGGGGTTTGATCGTCCTCACGCTGATATGGCCATCAGTGAGTTATTTCATCCGCGGACTGGCGTACATGGCAGGCAACCTTGCCATGTCGATGGGTGACCAGGGGCAAGTTTATACATTCGTTGACGCGACGCAGAAGACAGTGCGGTTTGTGGATACGCAACCGGTCTACACCATCGGCTTCGGGGCGCTCATGATGATCGGGGCGGGACTGGCCCTCTGGGTCTCGCCCTTCTTGGCGTATTCGTTCTCGATGGGGCGAGTCTTCGAGGGCGTCAGTCAAACAGCCAGCCAGTATGCGGCGTCCTTCGTCGGAGCGGCGCTGGAGTGGGTCAGCGCCAATACCGCGGCGAGGATCTCCCGCCAGGCCGAGAAAATACAGGTCGAAGGCGCAAACCAAGCCGAACAGGAGCGGGCGCGAGGAGAGAAGAAATTTGGCGACCTCCAGAATCAAGCGCGCCTGGCGCAGGCGGTACAAGGGGCCAGATCACAGCAGATCACCTCGCTCAGCCAGATCCATGCAGGTCTTATTAGCCAAGTGGGGTTGGCCAACGCTGGACGAGATTTCCAGAATGCGGCGCTTCACAAGCAAAACATGCTTACCTGGCGCAACATGTTAACCGGCAGGGAGAAAGAGATCGCAGACAATGATGTCGGCCTTACCCAGCAACTTGCAGAATTAAAAGCTGGCTGGCGTAGCAGTGGGATCGAAAATAATGGTAGAGCGCTCAGCGGCGCCACACCGCCTCTATTTGATCCTTTCGGCGGAAGAGGAACCAACCCGGCAAACGGCTCCCCCGGAGGGGGCAAAGGATTTGTCTCCCGCATGGATCCTTTGGGCGCCACTGGATTCACCGCGGGAGTGGCGATGCAAACCTATGGAAACTGGCTCGGATGGCAGTTGCGGGGAGAGGCAGTCCAAGCTGGCGTAAATGGGCGGAATGAAAACATCTGGGGTTATTACAGCGACATGCAGACGAACCTGCGCGCTTACACCAGGGACATGTACGGGGCTAACGCCGATTACGCGACGGCGCAGAGCAAGGTGGCCGGCGCTTCCGCCGCCGAGGCCTCAAGGGGCACCAACGACGCCTACAAGATAAATCTCCATACGGCGCACCGCGTCTATGATCTGGAGACCGAGGCGAATCAAGTTCGCTTCGACGCTCAGATGAAGGCGGCCGACATCACACGTACTTCCGGGCTGCAAGCAGCTAATCTCAGGGCCATGAATCATGTGATAAGCCAGGTCGCCGGCAAGGTCACCCGCGATATTGAGAAAGGCATCGAGATGAGGTTTTGACTCCATCACTTGGCGTCGCATTCATCTGCAAGAACGCTTTTGAATTTTTCGAGCGCCGCCTGATGATCATCTCGGTGATCGGAGGTGTGTTCGTACGCCACTCCGATACTGGCGTTCACTATCTTTGTTATAAGTACACGTCCCCGGCCTTTCCTGAGGGCATCGCCAACCAGCCACATCAGAGCGGCGAACGCATGCGCCGCTCTAGGGTTGTTTTGCAGAGCCTCTTCAATGTTGGCTAACAGAGCTGCATAAATGTTCTCGTCCTGAATTTCAGTCTCACTTTTGGGCATACTAGACACCAGTGGGGAATTTCGCGTGTGCGAATTAAACCACTCCCCTGTTGTAAGTCACTTGACCACGTTCGCTCGCGTTTGTCTGATTCTATTTACGCTGGGCCCGATCACTGCAGATTGCTCAGCCACCGGAGCCGCTTGCGAATCGCATCAGCGGGAGACAAACGGGAGAAAGCCGTTTCTGTTACTCAGGAAAATTTCCAAGACGCTGTACCTCCCTGAAATACTTTTCCGCTTTTAGCATTAGTCATGATGGGGCGAGTTTCAGCATAGCTAGTGGTTGCGGTTCGCCCACTACTTGACGCGCCGCTCCCCCTTTGTGAAAAACAGCGCCAGCGGGGCGCATAGCAAGCACAGGGAGGCGAGGAGGCGAAAGTTATCTATGAATGCCAGTAGGGCGGCTTGGTTTAACAGCATGCCGTAAATGACCCCATATGCGCGCTGCGACCGTTTGAAAAAGATCTGCCCGCCGGCGAGCAAGCGTTGCACCTGCCCGAGCTGCTGCCTGAAGAGCCGATTGTGGGACGTCAGATGCGATGTCAGAACCGTCTGATGCCACTGCCGGCGCCGGGCGAGCAGCGTGGTCACTACCGAGATGCCAATGCTGCCACCGAGATTCCTCATAGCGTTGAAGATCGCCGTGGCGTAGCTGATCTGCTCAGGTCTGAGCGTGCTTACCGCCATCGTCGTCAGTGGGGCCGAGATAAGACCGAACGCAAATCCGTTGAGTATATTCGGCCACAAAAAGGCGGATTGGGCGACATCGAGGTTGACGTCACTGAGCAGAAAGATTGACAGGGCAAGTAATCCAAAGCCGCAGCACATTATCAGGCGAGTGTCTATTTTTCCGATTAAGCGCCCTACAATGATCGTCGCAACCAGCGCGCCGATCCCGCGAGCGGCGAGCGTCTCGCCGCTCAGGGCCGCCGTATAGCCGAGCACGTTTTCTAAAAAGAGAGGCAGCAGCGTGATCGTCGCGTAAAAGGCCGCGCCGCTAATGGTCGTCACCAACAGCGCGCCGATCGCAAAGTTACGGTTCTTCAGCACTCGCAAATCTACGATCGGTGTTTCCTTGCGCAACTCTCGCCAGATAAAAATCGCCAGGGTCAGGATCGCGACGACGCTGAGGCTCCGAATCAGCGTCGAAGCGAACCAGTCCGCCTGCTGGCCATTGTCGAGCACAATCTGAAGCGAGCCTAGCCCAACAGACACCATCGCGAAGCCCACGTAATCAACATGTCCACGCACACGTCTGAGGTAGGGCGGGTCGGTGATGGAGCCCTGCGTCATCAACATGGCGAAGACTCCAACAGGGAGGTTGAGATAAAAGATCCATCGCCACGAATAATTGTCGGCAATCCATCCACCGACCGTAGGGCCGAGGAGAGGGGCGCACATCACGCCAAGCGTATACACACACATGGCCTGCCCGCGTTTTTCGGGCGGGAAGCTCTCCAGCAACACCGCCTGTGCGGTCGGCTGTAGGACGCCGCCGCCGATCCCTTGAATCACACGAGCGACTATCAAAAACCCCAAGCTGGGAGCCGAGCCGCAGAGGGCCGACGCGCCTGTGAAGATGACTATGCAGCTAAGTAACAGCCGCTTCCTCCCGAAGAAGCTGCTCAGCCAGCCGGTTGCGACCAGGACGATTGCGTTCGAAACAAGATAACTCGTCAACACCCACGTGGACTCGTCAATGCTGGCGGCAAAGCCTCCGGCGATATGCCGCAGCGCGACGTTGGCGACCGACGTGTCGAGTAATTCCATGAAGGTGGCGGACATCACGGTCACGGCAATCAGCCACGGATTGAATCGCGGCGACTGGAGATCGGAAGGATTGCATTGAGCGCTCATCATCGGACCTTCACCTCCGGCACGACCGACATTCCGGGCCCAAGCGGATAGACAGGGTCAAGCGGTTCGTCGAAGACGATCTTCACTGGGACCCGCTGTACGACTTTGACAAAATTCCCAGTGGCGTTTTCGGCCGGCAGTAAACTAAAAGCCGCGCCGCTGCCACGCATAATACTGTCCACGTGGCCTCTGAATACTTTCTCGGGGAAGACGTCAATTCTGATGTCTACTGGCTGTCCTGGACGCATGAGCTTGAGTTGCGTCTCCTTGAAATTTGCCGTGACGTACAGGTCATCAGGCACAATCGCCATGAGTTCCTGGCCGACTCCGACATGGTCGCCTTTCTGAACCGATCTGCGCGTGACGCGCCCGGATACCGGCGCATAAATCTTCGTATAGGACAGTTGCAGTTCGGCCAGCTTCACATTTGCGCGCGCCTGCTCAACAGACTCGAAGGCTGACGTCGCCTCCTCCTGACCGACATTGAGCTGCTGCCGCCAGGCCGAACTCCCGGTCAGACGTCCTCTCGCCTGGTCTACCTGGGCCTTCGCGCGCTGCGCCTGCGTCTCCGCCTCGTGGACTTCAGCCGCGGCGCTCGCGGCTGCTGCGCGAGCCACGTCAACCTGCGCTCGGGCGGCCGCGAGTCGCGCGTTAGCCGTTTGCGCTGCCACCGTGACCTCATCCCAACGCTGCCGTGAAATCACGCCTTGATCATGAAGGCGTTGGTAGCGCCGCACATCGGCATCGGCCCGCCCGGCTTCGGCCGCAGCCGCATTGAATTGCGCCTGCGCCGCTTCAATCGTCGCTTGCGCCTGTCGCTCGCGATCGCCGGCTGATCTGACCTGAGCGCGCGTTATCTCCAGCTCCGCACGCGCCGCGGTGACACCTGAAGAAGCCTCTGCGACGGCGCCGCGCGTGGTAATTCGTGTCTGCTCGACGGCAGCCTGCGCGGCGCGATGTCTGGCCTCTGCCTCCTGCAACACGGCGCGCGCTGCCGCAAGTCTGGCTTCGAAATCGCCTGCCTCGAGATCGACCAAAGGATCGCCCGCCTTTACGTGCTGGTTATCCGTGATGTAAAGCTTCACGACGTTGCCGGTGACCTTCGGGCCGACTTGAGTGATGTATGCATCAATGAACGCATCATCGGTCGATTCATAATTCTGCGCATGAAGATAGTAGCGGACGCCGAAAATCAGGCCCGCCAAGATCAAAACCACGCTAATGGCGCTTATCAGCGGACGATCGAGCAAATACGCCTGCACAAGCCTAATCTTTGTCCAATTGAAATCGCGTGTCCGTCTCCGACTTGCGCCAGCGGCAGTAGATAAAGCGTTGATTGTTTTCGTAATTGACATAGAAAATGGGCAGCGACGTCCGGGGCCGGCACGTCGCTTTCGATCGCGTTGCGCCAATATCTGAACAGCGGCTGCCTGCATGAACCTCCATTGTTTAAGGGCAATAAGTGACGGGGCAGGAAAGAGAACCAACTCCCTTTCCTGCCGATCCCTTGCTACAAGGGGTTTTGCAAGGGTATGGGGAGGCGTGGGGAGGCGTTATTCCGGGCGGTCAGTCTTGGTTATCAGTCTTGATCCACGCCCTAACAGCGCCGCCATCAAACCCACCGAAAGGGCCGAACAAACGGCCATTACTTTGAACGCCGCCTGATAACTCCCACCTAGATCGAAGAGGTACCCGGCCAACAGGTTTCCGCCGCCGCCCAGGAGCGTCTCGGCCGACATCATGATTGCGAGAAGTTTGCCCAAGGAGCGCAGCCCGAAGAGGTCCGCCAAGACGAGTCTCGTCGTCACCGTCACGCCCCCATAGCCCAGCCCGAACAGCAAGCAGAAAAACCAGACGTTCGCCTCACCAATCCTCAGCACGAGCAGCGCGCCGGCGAGCGTAAACAGGAAACAGACAAGGTTGACCGCGCGTTTCTCGAATCGGTCGCTCAGGAATCCGAAGAAGGACTTGCCGGCAATGCTGAAGAAAAACAGCGTGCTGTAGGCCCAGGCGGCTTCGGCCGGGCCGAAGCCGACCAGCGGCGACCGCAGGTGCAGGATGAATTGCTGCACGAGCGCAAAGATGACGGCGTAGCAGAGCGATGAGCCGGCGAGCAGCGTCCAATATGAGCCGCTGCGCATCGCCTCCTTCATCGTCGCGCCGGAAGACGGATCGGGGCTCGCCTCTGCCACGGCCGCGGCCGCTTCCCTGCTCGCGAAGTATTTCATCAAGACGCCCAGACAAATGATTCCCAGAGCCGTGAAGATCAGGGTCGCCGCCGGCCAGCCGAACCCGCCTGTCAGGAGCGGCGAGACGGGGGAGTAGATCAGAGCGCCCACCATCGCTGCGGTGGTCGCAATGCTTTTGATCAGCGTCCGGCGGCGCAGAAACCAGTCCGACTCATCGGGATCGGCGGAGGTGCCGATCTCGGCGGGGCGATTCTTGATGAAGAAGTAAATCAGCGGCATGAAAACGGCGAACATAAAGGCGGCGTAGATCATCATTGCGTTGCGCCAGCCATAACCGGCGATCAGCCTGGTCGAGATTGGCGAAAAGATCATCCCGCCCAGACTCGTCGCCGTGCCTACTATTCCCATCGCGACGCCACGTTTGCGCGTGAACCAGGTCGAAGCCAGGTATGCGCCCGGCCCTATGCCGGCGAAGGTAAATCCGGCGGACATCACAAAGAGCGCCAGATAAAGCTCCAGCGGCGCGTCGATGCTGGAGATCAAGGCCAGCGCGCCGCCGATGACCGCCGCCCCCATCACCATAAATCGCTTCGGCCCGTACCGATCCCAGAGCGGCCCGGCGAACGGCCCTGTGAGGCCGCGCGAGACCAACAGCACAGAGCCGGCCGTGGCGATCGTCGTGCGGTTCCAGCCGAATTCCCCGATGAACGACTGATAGAAAAACGGCATGCCGCCGAGCAAAATCCCGTTGGTCACGGCGATCGCGAAGACCGCCAACAAGACCACGACCCATCCGTAGAAGACCTTGGATTCGTCGCGTGAGACGGCTGCAGTCGCTGGAATACTGTCATTCATTCCGGGTCTCCCTCGAAGACGCGGAACAGCCGCGCCATGAACGCGTCGTTGTCCTTGCGGATCTCCTCCTCTTCCTCGGGCGTCGGCTTGTAGGCTTCGATGTCGGCGCGTGAGATCGCGCCTTTGGATTCGAGCAGCTTCTCGATAACTCGCATGCGGTCACGCATCACCCAGACTTCATTGCCCAGGCTGACCACGATGCCAAGCAGGGTGTCCATCGCGGGATCTTCGAATTGGTGTTTCTTTTTGGTGACTATCATCGCTCTGTTACCTCTCAGCCATCGTTACCAGGTACGGCGACTTACCTGAATAGGCCCCCTTGCCTGTGTTTTTGCTCTCCGCCGTGACTTCGCGGACGTTCTTGAACCCGGCCGCACGAAAGACCGCGGGAAGGTCCATCTTATGGAAGGCATGCCAGTAAGGCTCGCCGTTGTTGTACGTCTCCCATTCCATGAGAAACGCGTTGTAGGGCGACATTCGGCTGTACGGCGGCAGGTTGAGATGCGCTGTCAGCCCGCCCGGTTTAAGCAGGCGGTGGATTTCGGCGATCGCATTATGGATCGCGCCGGTCGGGAGTTCGTGCATCAGGATGGTCGAGAAGACCAGGTCGAACGACTCGTCGGCGAACTTCGTCCGCTCGACGTTCTGCTGGCTGAAATGAACACGGCAGCCCATCCTCTCGGCGCGCTTATGCGCATATCGCAACATTGGAGCGCTTAGATCAATCGCGTGGACTTCGGCGCTTGGGCAGGTATCGGCCATTGGGATAGTCTTCTGCCCGACGCCGCAGCCCATATCGAGGATCTTCTCGTATCGACCGGGTGGAATCACCGACGCCAGCGCCCGCCCGCTCTCGCCGCTGTCCGGGCCGTTGCGATGGAGCACGTAAATGGGAACGCCGATGTCATAGACCAGGCCCGCCAGGTCGTCACCCTGATAGCTGCGCGGCTGAAGATGGAACTCGACGGCCGTGTAATACTTCGGCAGCTCCAGATCCGGATCGATCTCGACGCTCCCCAGGGCGTTCTCTGTCGGGCGATTAAGCTCTTCAACGAGTTCCGCGCGGCGTGGTTCGAGCGACTCATAGATAACCCTCCACATCAACTCCTGGCTCGCCTGTTGGACGGCCCGATTGAATCTGTAGAGCGTCATCGGCCGCATCAACTCGCCGACCTGCTCCATCGTCATCGGCTTCTCGCCGTCATGTTTTTTGGCGTAACGCAGTTCGCGCGCCTCATAAGCGGCGCGCACTTTGGGCATGAATTTCTCAGCGACGTATCGCTTCAATCCCTCGACATAATCGAAGGTGGCCTGACTGGTTCGATTGTGTTCGATTTGCATAAATCCACCTGTGTTCCACGAAGCCGCGTGAGGTTGCGCGAAGAGTATTCCGCATCCCTGGGATATCTTCGCGCGGCATCCTTCGGATGCCTTCCCGCGGCTTCATGGAAGACTGTTCAAAACAGATATTTGAGGGCGAACTGAAGGATGCGCGGATCGCGCGCCGCAGTGACGCGCCCGAACGTCGCCGCCGAGCAAGGCCCGCCGGTTACGGTTCCTCCACAGAACCTTTCAGGAAAGTCGAAGTTCACATTGTTGAAGAGGTTGAAGAATTCCGACCGGAATTGGAGTCGCTGGCGTTCCGTGAGCGGAATATTCTTTAACAACGAGAAGTCCACGATGTGTGTCCCCGGACCTTCCAAGATATTCCGCCCCGCAGTGCCGAGCGTGCCGATCGGCGCCACGACGAAGGCGCTGGTATTG
>Ga0154003_1000246_pt1 | contig 16835 bp, 12 predicted proteins | sample TSFL087MetaG_FD_104679 | JGI IMG/M metagenome (GOLD analysis project Ga0154003, IMG submission 104679) | Attine ant fungus gardens microbial communities from Florida, USA - TSFL087 MetaG | ecosystem: Host-associated > Fungi > Mycelium > Unclassified | place: USA: Florida, Lake Talquin State...
CGAAATTTACCTGTAGTGAATTGGTGTTCCTATTGCTCGCGATGCGTGAGCAACGCGGCGATGACGATTATACTCAAGATGATGACCATTCCGCCGGGCATCATCTTGAAGCCTTCCGATAGCGCCCCTTTTCCGAACCTGACCAGCAGTAGCGCGGCCACGATCAATGAAATCCACCAGCCGACGGAGTAAGCGCCTTTCATCATCGCCACAGCCGCGCCAACCAGCGCTATCCCCGAAACGCCGCCCGCGATCAGTGAGGCCATACTTTGAGCCTTGACGTATCCCATCACGCCGCCGACGGCTATCAGAATTCCGTAAATCAACACCAGCCATGCGATCATAATTTGTGAACCTCGCTTGTAAGCGTAGAAGTGATTGTTATATCGAACGCCCGAATGTAGTAGAGATCACTCAAATACTCAAGCGCAAATCCCTCGGGCCAACATGCCGTCATGCTGAGCGGCAGCGCGTGGAGTTTTGGCCTCTGTCCCATTCTTGCAACTTAAAGAAGAACCCCGGCAAAATATCGCGTTTACATGCCGCCACTTACGCCCGACCACAAGATATAGTTGAGAAATGCTGTTGACAGTCTGTATCTAGTGGACTATATTCGCCATCGCTCAAAGCCAAGATGACAGCAAATCCGCAGCGACCCGGGCGCTTTTCGTTCATTTCACCGTGAGCGTTCCGAGTCTCGAACAGCTCAAGTGTCGCCTGTCACGGTTCCCCTGACCGCCGCTGACTTGCGTCCCCACCCTGACTTTCCGGACTTCTGGCCGTCTGGCAGTTGTATAAAAACAGACAGATCGAGAGATCAAGTCCAAGAGAGACACAAAAGACACAAGGAAAGGGCCATGAGCGTAAGCAAACAAAAAGTCATCAAATTCAATGCGCCCGCGGCGCACTATTCTCCGCTGGGAATCAACGCCCAGCGCGTAGTCGCAAAACGCTATTCACTCAAGGACATCAAAGGCAATCCGCTTGAGCAATGGGATGACATAGTCAAACGAGTCGTCAGCCACGTGGCCAAAGCCGAGACCAACCCGGCCCGCCGCGAAGAGTTTATGATCAATATGACGCGGCTGATGGAGACTCGCGCTTTTATTCCGAACACGCCCTGTTTGGTCAACGCAGGCAAGCCGAAGGGTCAGCTCGCTGCTTGCTTCGTATTGCCAGTGCCCGATTCGCTCGAAGGAATCATGGAGCACGCTAAATACTGCGCATTAATTCATCAATCAGGTGGGGGCACCGGGATGACTTACGAGCGGCTGCGTCCCGCGGGTACGCCTGTCGGCGAAGGCCGCGGAATGGCTTCAGGCCCGGTATCGTTCATGCAGATCGTCAACACGATGACCGAGACCGTCAAGCAGGGCGGCGTCCGGCGCGGCGCGAACATGGGCATTCTGTCGGTTCATCACCCCGACATCCTGCGATTCATTCAGGCCAAGACCGATCAGAGGTCGCTGACCAATTTCAACATCTCGGTCACGATCACCGACAAATTCCTGAAGGCTGTCGAAAACAACGAATGGTTCCAGACCGAGTTCGAAGGCCAGCCGTGGGAGCGCCCGGTCTTCGATCCGCTGTCGACGAACGTCGACGGGGAACAGGGCGGCGATTACGTCTACAAAGGCCAACAGCCGCCCAGGCCGGGAATGGTTTACGCGCCCGACATCTGGGAGCGTATCATCGCTTCGACTCATCGTTGGGCCGAACCAGGAATAATCTTCATCGACAACGTGAATCGTCATAACCCGCTGCGCAACTCGATGGGGTTGAAGAAGGCGTCTAATCCTTGCGCCGAACAAATGTTACATGATTACAACGCCTGCAACCTCGGCTCGATTGACGTGGCGAAGTATTACAACGAGAAGACCGACGACATCGACTGGGATCGGTTCTCCGAGGACATCTACTGGAGCGTGCGCTTCCTCGACAACGTGATAGACTCCTGCGACTGGCCTCTGCCGCAGATTCAAGACACTGTGCAGCGCACGCGCCCCGTGGGACTTGGCATTATGGGCTTCGCCGACCTCTGTCTGGATAAGCGCATCTCTTACGGCGGCGAAGAGGCGGCCGCGTTCGCCGACACGATGATGGACTTCTTCCGCAAAGAGTCGTGGCGGGCGTCACTCGCGCTCGGCGCCGAGAAGGGCGCGATGCCGGAATTCGAACCGAACCGTGAATTGTACGAAGACCTGGTCTACAACGAAGTCGGACTCGAACGCTCGGTCCCGCTCACTCCACGCAATTACGAAGTGACAACGGTGGCGCCTACCGGAACCATATCGCTCGTCGCCGAGACCAGTTCGGGCTGCGAGCCTAACTTCTCTTACGCATACGTGCGACGCGACACGCTGGGAACGCGCACTTACGCGCACCCGATCGCGGCCAAGGCGCTCGGCATAGAACTCGATAACACCGATCCCGCTTCAATCGAACGCGCGGCCAGTTTCATTGTCGAGAACCGCGACAAGCTGCCCGAGTACTTCGTTGACGCGCACACGTTGATGCCGGACGACCACCTCCGCGTGCTCAAAGCGTTTCAGGATCACGTCGACAACAGCATCAGCAAAACTGTGAACGCGCCGTCGAGTTATTCGATTGAAGACACTGACCGAGTGCATCGGCTGGCGTGGAAGATGGGTGTTAAGGCCGTCAGTTATTACCGCGACGGCTCGCGCGACAATCAGGTGCTGACGGCCGTCGGTTCCGGGCAGAAGGCCGAACAGAAGCCCGAAGCCCAGTTCCCGGCGATTGCCGCCGTTCCTCCGACGGTTCAGCCAGCCAAGGTCGAGCCTTCGGGCAAGATCGAGCGCCCGCGCGAGTTGGCCGGTTCGACGTGGCAAATTTCGTTCGATCACCAGAACCTCTACGTCACGGTCAATCACGACGGCGTCCGCGTGCTCGAAGTCTTCGCCACCGGCGCCGGGCTTTCGGTCTCCGTAGGATTGCTCGCGTCGAAGATGCTGCGCGGGGGCTTCGAACCAGAACAGGTCGCCGCCAGCCTCAACAAGGTCATCGGCAACCATTCGGTCTGGTTCAACGAGCGGCTCTGCACGTCGCCGGAGCAGGTCGTAGCCGAATGCATCATGCTCACCAAGCGCCGATTGATGAACCTCCCCGATTCCGCGCGCGCCACGGCCAAACAGGCGACGGCTCAAGCCGAACAGCGTCAGGCCGCGCCGCAACCGGCGGCGGCCGGAGTTCCCAACACGGTCGCGCCTCACATGGTCGTGATTGACTCGAAGAAGGTGATCACCACCTGCCCGGAGTGCAGCAGCAAGCAGATCGAGTACGCGGGCGGGTGCTACACCTGCCGCGATTGCGGATTCTCGAAGTGCGTGTAAGGGAGTAGACTTTTCTCAACACGAAGGATCGAAGGGTCAGAGGGCCAAGGAAAAAACCAGACAGGTCTTTGGCCCTTTGACCCTTCGATCCTTCGTGTTGAAAACTGTTATCTATGTCGAGCACAAGAGACATCTCCGCGATTATGCGGAAGGTTCGCGCTAGCGACACGACCCCGGAGATGAAGTTTCGAAAGGCGCTCTGGGCAGAGGGGCTGCGCTACAAGCCAAATTCGGCGCATTTGCCCGGCAAGCCCGACGTAGTTCTGGCGGCGCATAAGACGATCATTTTCATTGACGGCGATTTCTGGCACGGCGGCCAGTGGCGGAAACGGAAACTCTCGGCGCTCGAAGACCAATTCGAGCAGACGAAGTCGAGGGATTACTGGCTCAAAAAAATTCGCCGCAACATGCGCCGCGATTGCGCCGTCACCGCCGAACTCCTGTCACAGGGCTGGACGGTGATTCGATTCTGGGAGAGCGACATCCGCAAGGATCTGGCAGGATGCGTTGAAACCACATTGCAAGTATTGAGCGGCAAAATCAAACCAGACGTCATGTCCGTGGCGCCGCAAAAGACCTTCGCGGAATTTTTCGCGGGGATAGGTCTCCTCAGAATGGGATTGGAGCGACAGGGCTGGTCTGTCGCCTTTGCGAACGACGTGGACGAACGGAAGCGCGAGATGTACGACGCGCATTTCGGTGACGCGGACGCGCATTTCAAGCTCGGCGACATTCACGACCTATCAGCGAAAGACGTTCCGACGGTGACTCTGGCGACGGCGTCATTCCCCTGCAACGACCTCAGCCTGGCCGGCTCGCGCGACGGGCTTCGCGGCAAGCAATCATCGGCCTTCTGGGGATTCGTCAGCATTCTCGACGGGATGAAGAAGCGCCGCCCGCCCGTAGTGTTGATAGAAAACGTCACCGGCTTTCTGACCTCGCGCGGCGGCGACGATTTTAGAGAGGCGTTGCTGGCGCTGAACGGACTCGGCTACTCCGTCGACGCGTTCATTTTGGACGCGGCGAGCTTCACTCCGCAGAGCAGGCAGCGACTGTTCGTCGTGGGCGTCTTGCGGGAAAAATCTTCGCCGCAACCTTTAACCATCGACGGCGATGAATTGAGGCCGGCGGCGCTGGCGCAATTCATCTCGCGGCGCCCCGAGATCAATTGGGACATACGCGCTCTGCCCACGCCCCCTAAGACCGCGATCAGGCTGGAAGAGATTCTAGAAGACCTGCCCGACGACGCGCCGGAATGGTGGAGCGCCGAGCGGGCCGAGTACCTGTTAAATCAGATGAGTCAGCGGCACCGCGAGATGGCGGAGCGGATGATAGCCGGCTCGAAGTGGCGCTACGGCGCGGTCTTTCGCCGCGTCAGACAGGGCAAGTCGATGGCCGAATTGAGAACCGACGGAATGGCTGGTTGTCTGCGCACGCCGCGCGGCGGCAGCGGCAGGCAAATATTGTTCAAGGCCGGCAAAGGAAAATATTTTGTGAGACTCTTCACGCCGCGCGAATGCGCCCGGCTGATGGGCGCGGATGATTACAAAATCTCCGCGCCAGCAAATCAGGCGCTCTTCGGCTTTGGCGACGCGGTCTGCGTCCCCGTAATCGAATGGATCGCGGAATATTACTTGGACCCAGTCGTCAACGAACTGATCCGGGGGCGCGCCTTGCGAGCGGCCAAGCGTTAAGCTTTTGGTTGCTTACAGTGGGGGTTTGAAAATGGTTGAGCCACGTATCATTTCACTCATTGCCAGCGCTACGGAGATCGTATGCGCGCTCGGCTTCGAATCGCAAATGGTCGGGCGGTCGCACGAATGCGACTTCCCTGCTTCAGTCAAGAGCCTGCCCGTTTGCACCAGCCCGAAGTTCGAGGTCGAGGGGTTGAGCTACGAGATTGACGAGCGCGTCAAAGCGATCTTGCAGGAGGCGCTGAGCGTTTACCGCGTCGACGCCGACATGCTCGAACGCCTGCGGCCCACGCACATCATCACCCAGTCGCAGTGCGAGGTCTGCGCGGTCAGCCTCAAGGACGTCGAGGAGGCAGTGTGCCAGTTCACAAGCTCGCGACCCGTCGTAGTTTCGCTCGAACCGAACGCGCTGGCCGACGTCTGGTCGGACATTCGCCGCGTGGCCGCGGCTCTGAACGCGCCTGAACGCGGCGAAGAACTCGTCGCGAGGCTGCTACGGCGGATGGGCGAGATCGAGGAGAAGGCGCGAACGGCGCAGTCGCGCCCGACCGTGGCCTGTGTCGAATGGATCGATCCGCTGATGGCGGCTGGCAACTGGTCGCCGGAGCTGGTGGAGATGGCCGGCGGCGTGAACCTCTTCGGAGAGGTGGGCAAGCATTCGCCGTGGATGAATTGGGAGGCGCTGGTCGCGGCGGACCCCGACGTGATCTTCATCTCGCCCTGCGGTTTCGACATCGCGCGCACGATGGAAGAGACGCATTTGCTGACCGGAAAACCCGAATGGCGAGAGTTGAAAGCGGCAAAAGAGGATCGCGTTTTTGTCGCCGACGGCAATCAGTATTTCAATCGTCCGGGGCCGCGCCTGGTTGAATCCTTGGAGATTCTTGCCGAACTGCTCCATCCCGAATTGTTCAATTTCGGCCACGAAGGAAAGGGCTGGGTAAGATTGGCGTCCATCAAAGCCGTTTGAGGCCTTTGCTGATTGGGAGACTGGACGTTGATCATCGTTTCGGCCACAGACAGGAGCCGCGGATTTTCACGGAGGTTACGGAGTCTTAGGGATTATCTTTGTTGATCCGCAGCCGCGAAAAATGTTCAATATTCAATAGCCAATGGCCGATGCGGAAGACCTTAAATGCCTTTAAGGGCGCTTTATAGCAGGGGCTTGACGCTCGTCTCACGTTTAGCTATTTTCATTCTTCAATCATCAGAAGGGGAGTAGATCATCCTGCGCGCATAGCGAGGATCTGAATGAGTCGTCAGGACGATCGCTGATGAAAGGCGATCCGGCTCGTCAGCTAGGCCGCTCAAGGCCGAAAGATCAAGACCTTTTGCGGCGCCATGATTGGCAATTCGTAAAAGGTCTTTTTTATTTGGCGCGCGTCATGCGCGCCCGAGAGGGGAGGAAATATGGCTGGGAATCGATTGAAGACTTTGCTTCTGCTCGCCGCGCTCACCGCCCTGGTTCTTTTCATAGGACAGGCGATCGGCGGTCGTGGGGGGCTGATGATCGCCATCGTGCTGGCCGGCGTGATGAACTTCGTCAGCTACTGGTGGTCAGACAAGATCGTGCTGCGGATGTATCATGCGCAGGAGGTCACTGAGGCCGAAGCGCCGGAGTTGTACGGTATCGTGCGCCGGTTCGCCCAGCGCGCCAACATCCCGATGCCGCGCGTCTACATCATTCCGGAAGAGACCCCGAACGCGTTCGCCACGGGGCGCAACCCGCAACACGCGGCGGTGGCCGTCACCGAGGGGCTGATGCGAATGCTCGACCGGCGCGAGTTGGCCGGCGTGATCGGGCATGAACTTTCTCACGTAATGAATCGCGACACGCTGATTATGACCGTCGCCGCGGCGCTGGCAGGCGCTTTGGGCTACCTCGCGCAATTCGCGTTCTTTTTCGGCGGCAGGTCCGACGATGAAGAGGCCCCGAATCCGCTGGTCGCGATCTTCGGATTGGTTGTCGCAATGATCGCCGCGCCGCTGATCCAGATGGCTATATCGCGCTCGCGCGAATACATGGCCGACGAGGCCGGGGCGCGTCTGACTGACGACCCACTCGCGCTGGCGAGCGCGCTGCGCAAGATCGACGCTTGGAGCCAGCAGATTCCGATTCATTCCGGCAACCCGGAGACTGCGCATTTGTTCATCGTCAACCCGTTTTCGGGCGGCGGCATCACCAAACTCTTCAGCACGCACCCCTCGACCGAGGATCGCGTCGCGCGCCTGGAGGCGTTGGCGAGAGGCGGGGCCCCTCAATCCGCGCGGCCCATCTTGACATAATCGCCTCAGATGTCAGATATCAGATGTCAGATGTCAGCGAAAAGCAACGCAGATATCTGACATCTGTTCCTCACTGACATCTGACATCTGACATCTGACATCTGATCCTCCATATGCCAAACGCGCGCACTCACGACGCAATTACCTACGCGATAATTCCGTTCACCTTTCTCGCTGCGGAAATCTACTGGGGCGATCATGCCACGTCGGCCATCGCCACTGTCGCGATGGTCTTTTCTGGGTTGATGTTCGGCCCCGATCTCGACCTCGACAGCAAACCTTACCGCCGCTGGGGGCCCCTGAAGTTTTTATGGAAGCCCTATCAGGTCGCGCTGCCTCACCGCTCGGTGCTTTCGCACGGCCCGGTCCTCGGCACGATCATCCGCATAGTCTATTTTCTGATCGTCTTCTCGCTGTTCGCCGCGACCTTGCTTTACTTCAGGCATCGCTACGTCAACGTCGCGCAGACCACCTGGCTGGGGGAATTCGACACCATCAAGGCCGATCTGTTCACGTTCTTCAACGAAACCGAGAAGCAATATTTGTGGGGCGGCTTCGGAGGGCTGTGCGTCGGAGCTTTGTCGCATACGACGGCTGACATCTTCTGGTCGGCGATCAAGCGTAAGCGACGCAGATAACTAAGCCACAGAGATCACCGCAGATCACAGAGAGACAGTGAGAAAACCTATTGTTTACCTCTCGCTGTCTCTGTGGTCTGCGGTGATCTCTGTGGCTTTCTATCGCTAGAAGAGCACGTCGAAGTCGAGTCTGAACCTGCGCTGGTTGTTTCCGAAGAAGGCGCCGAATTGCGGGTCGGCGTTGTTGCGGCGCACGTCGAGCGGGTTGAAATGATTGGTCAGATTGAAGCTGCTCAGCGAGAAGCGGACCGCGTATTTCGGATTGACCTGGAAATCTTTCGAGACGCGTGAGTCGAACGAGAAGAAGTTCGGAAAGCGCATTGAATTGACCTCGCCCACAAAAGCCTGCAAAGAATCGATCGTCGAGAAAGGCAATCCGTTGCGGTATTCGAGGATCGGCGCGTATCGCATCTTCCACGGCAGGTTGAACAGTCCCCAGCCCAGGAAGCGGTGCGGCAGGTCGGCCGAGCCACGCGCGAACTGATCGAGGCGGACTACCGGGGACGGGAAATTGCCGATGTAGGTGTTGAACTCGTTCACATTGCTGCGCGAGCGGCCGTTGACGTAAGAGAGGAACACCTGCTGCCTGCCCTCCTGAAACAACATCTTCCCGACCATCTCGAATTGACGATAGCGCGACTTGCCTCCGCCGCCCAGGACCATCGCGTCCTGTCCCTGAACGACCTTCGGGTTGATGACGATGACCCCCGAAGAGTTACTGCTCAGGTAATTCCCTCGCAACCGCAGCCAAGGGGCGACCTTGTGTTCGAGCTCCACGTTCCAGGTCCCGCTGTAAGGGGAGAAGTTGCCGGGGTCCGAGCTTCCGCCGATGAACGCGTTCCTGCGAAGCTCGGCCTTGTCCGTGATGTTGAAGAAGCGGCGGGGGCCGTCAATCACCGAGCCGTCGGGAGCGAAGGTCGTCATCACCTGGTCGGGATACCTGTCGAAGGCGTAAACGCTCAGCGGCACGCGGTCGTAAAAGATTCCGTAGCCCGAGCGCAAGACCGTGCTCTTACTCTCGAACGGAGTCCAGGCCAGACCGGCTCGCGGCGCGAGGCGGAAGGTTTCGGTGATCCCCTGGCGTTCGAACCTCAGCCCATAATCTATCGCGAGTTTCGGCGTGACGACCCAGTGATCCTGTCCGAAGAAGTGGGTCTCCAGGTCAGTCAGGTCGAAAGGTTCGCCGCCCGAGAACTCGATCCGACTCAAGAGCGTTCCCTGGTTGTCGAGGATGTTGACGGGGCGCGCGCGGAATTCGCCGCGGTTGCTCGTGCGCGAGATGATCGAGCCGAATTTCAGATTATGCTCGCCACCGAAAAACCTGGAAGCTTGCATCGGTTTGAGCGAGAGCGTCTCCATCCACTCCGCGCGACGGGCTTCACGGTCCTGCCAACTGAAATAGTTTCCGGTGTTCCCGGTTGGGGTCAGATTCATGTCGGCGACGCCCTGCCCGAAGACGTTGACCGTGTAATTCTTGACCGCGACCGTGCTTTCGAGCAGGTTCTGGCCAAGCGTCAGGCGGTCGATCAGCGTGCCCGTGTAATCCTTGCCTTTCCAGTTCGGCGTGACAGGACGTTGGTTGAAGAAATCCAGGCCGACGAAACTGTCCTTGCGCGGCGCGAGATGGAACGTGCCGGTCAGCGTGTGCGCGCCGGAAATCAGGTAATCGAGCTGCGTGAACGAATTGACCGATTCCGACTTAGTCTCCTTGTTCGGGTATGCGAGGGTTTGGACCGGGCGTTGGCGGAGCGCGTACTCAGTGCCCTGAGAAATGTACAAGCGATTCTTGAGCAGTGGGCCGTTGAATACCACACGCGGCGTCGCATCGCGCAGCCCGCGCAGGTGGCCGTTGAGGATTCTGAATTCGGGCAGCGGGTCGTTCAGTTCGAAGTTCCATTTATCGCCGCCGCGCTTCGTTTCGACCGAGACCACGCCCGCCGTGAATCGTCCGTATTGCGCCAGGTAAGGCGTCTTGAAGACGTTGATCGTTTGCACGCTGTCTACCGGCACGGTCATCCCGAATTGGCCGGTCGCCGGGTCGGTCACGTCGGCCGAATTGACTATGAACGCGCTGCGATTTTCGCCGGACCCGGAGATTTTGATCTCGCCTTGCGGCGACCGGATCACGCCGGGGACGAGCGGGAGAACGTCGCTGACGGTGGTCGGCTTCGAAGGAAGATTTCTGACCTGGCTGGCCTGCAATTCGGTCGCGACCGAGGCCGTCTGCTCAATCGTCACGGCGGCGGAGGCGCTGGCGCTGATGTCAACCTTGTCGCTCAACGCGATCTTCGGCACGAGCGCGAATTTGACCTCGACGGCGCCGGCGGCGGCCAGCGTCACGTCCTGTTGCGCGCGAGTCTCGAAGCCTTCCTTCGAGACCACCACCTCGTATTTGCCGGGTATGAGATTTGCGGTCGCCTCCCCTTTTTCATCAGTGGCGATTGCGCTGACGATTTCATTGTTGCGCTTGATCTGAACCGTTGCGCCGGAAACTGGATTATTGGCTTCGTCCTGGGCGATTATTCGAATCAGGCTTGTTTGGTTTGATTCTTTGGGCTGTTGCGCCGGCGCGGCAATTGGGATAAGGAGGAGTAGAGCGGCTACTCCGAGAATCAATCTGGATCTGAGCCGATCCGGCTCTAAACTCCCTCGCATATCTTTGCACCCTCTTTGTTTTTACAGCTTTTATTCTCTATTCACTCGGGAGCAGAAACAAAACTTACACTAAAAAGCGGCTATTTTCTACTCCCTATGATCCTGGGCGACATATGTGAGGTTAAATGCGCCGTACATCTAACATTTACGTTGGGGGTTGGGGCTTGGATTTTTCTGCAAGATCAGCTCAGACGGTGGAGGCGGGGCTAATAGATGGTCATGTAAAGTATTGCTGATCGACAGCCATCGCGTCAAATATTCCTTCGTCAGTCTGTTTCCAGGTACGATTATACCCGTGAATCAGCCGGGACTAAAACCGGAATTTGACTCCAATCAGCGTTGGGATTTGGCGGTACTGTTCGCCCCGCCCGATTCTATCCGTTTAAGCAGTTCGCGCGCTGAGAAATCTATCGCTCAAATCTCCGCCGCCTATTCACTCAAGCATGTCGGCAATATAGTAAGCAGCCATGTATGGCCACCCGAGAGACGGCAACCAAGGCCTGATTTTTTCCGCCTCCGAGCTGACTCCGAAGACATATTTCATAATTTTCTCGACCAACGGCCTAGCTACTTCTATTTCTCCGAATTGCAGAAGAGTTTTCGCGGCGTCAGCATAAAGCTCCGTACTGTCATCCTGCTTTATCCCGTACCTTTTCAATAGTTCCTCGGCTTCATGGTATTTTCCGGCGCGAAGATAAACGGAGGCGATTTCCGTTCCCCAGTCAACGCGATCTTTCATAAATTCGGGATAAGCAATCTCATCCGATATTCCTTTCTCTTTTATCTTCTCTTCTTTTGCTTTTATCTCCATTTCTTCCGCCTTTTTCGCCTTTTCGAAGAATTCCTCCGCCTCCTCTCTCATCTCTAAACGCAAACAGATTTCTGCGGCGCGCAGAGGCCGAAGGCCTGGAACCAACCGTAGAGCCTCTTCCCTCTGGCCGGACAGAAGCCGAGTTCTTGAAACCAAATAGTCAGTTTCTGTTTCTATGTCGGCCGATTTACGCAGGAGAGAAAAGGAATGAGGATCGCGCTGAGCGAGGTAAGATTCCCACATTCGCCTTGCTTCCTCAACATCGCCTTTGAGCATCGTCCGTAACGTAATCTCGGTCATTAATGCCGCATAAACCGTATCGAACTCGCTGATGATCCGATGCTTCAGATCAAGCTCAGCAGCTTCAATCTCCTCTTTGGTGATCCCATTCTGTCTAGACTTGCGCCAAACCCACTCTAAACCGTAATCTTCCAGAAACTGCCTCGGGGCAGTCGTTCCCAAATACCGGCTGGCGCCCTGCTTGAATGAAAGCAAACTCTCGTCAACCACTGCGCTGATGCCCGTCGCCAGCTTATCAGCAATCTTCGAGGCTTCATCCGTCTGCCCAGAGCGCGCAAGGTGGGTACCGATCATCGCCTCCATCTTGAATCTGCGGGGTTCTGTAATTTCGGCCAAGGTTCTCATGGCCATTTCCACTTCACCCTGTTCCAGATGCGCCATGACCATCGCCTCTAACACTTCATTCTTACCATATATCTCGATCCAGAACTCTTGATGCTTCTCAAGATCATCCAATGTCAACCGGTCAAGAATTTTTTTCTTGTCGGGTAAAGATAAGGCGCCTATCTCTTCACGCAATGAGCTTATCAAAATATCCAGACTTTCTTCCGCGCTCTTGCGTAAAGATTCATCCCCTCTTCCTTCCTTAGCCAACATGTCATACAACCGATGAACTGTAGCGAACCAGGTGAAGGGGAGATCCGCTTCAGGAAACCTGCTGACGTCGCCCTGCAGTTCAAACATCACGTCGGCCAATCCTCGTGTCGCGAACAGGCAGAGTTCCCGGTTGGCGCACGCCGAGATAATAATGGGCGGCCCTGTAATTATTGTAGTGATAATCCCGCCGAAGCCTCCCATCATCGTCGATTTGGCGGCGCGCAGCGAGGTTTCGATCTCAAACCTCAGCTTCTCGTCGGGGTCCAAGAGGGTTTGCAGGATGTATTCCTTGAAGCGATCGTGATAGGTGTCGTATTTATCGCCGATCTTTGAAAGCAGTCTTTGCTCTACGAGCGAATTGATCAGACCGTCTACGTGAAGCGGCTGCAACCCGCGAGCGGCCTCCGCCACCTCCTCCTTCGACGCGGGACCAACTTTGGCGATGGCCTTAAGCAACTTCAACTCGTCGTCTTTCAATGAGCGGACGTCTTCAGCGAAGAATTTCTCCAGCCGCAGTTCAATCTTGACCGCGGTCTTGTCGATGGCTCCTTGGTATTCGTTGATCAAGTGTGCGCCGACGCGCTTGAGCACCCAGGGACGACCGGCGACAAACTGCTGCATATCGGTGACGAAGTCAGGCTCAAAATTGACTCGGATGGCCTTTTCCACCTCCTTTATGAGTTGCTGTTCCGCGTCCTTCTCGAGCGGGCCGAGCTGCAAGCGCCAGGAATGTTTCTGTATCAGGCTCCAGGCGTCAAAGGGGAACTCCGAAAATCGCGGCAGGTTCATATCAGCGCGCAGGCCGAAGCCGATAACCAGATTCGATTGGCGCGCGTTGAGACTGGCTTGGAAATTGGCAATTTGATGAACCACAGCCGGGTACGGAGCCAGGTATTCGAACTGATCGAGAAAAAGAATTGCGATGATTCCCTCTTCTCTCAACACGCGATTCAACGAATCAATCGCCATCGCGATGCTGTTGAAGCTAACAAACTGCGTCTTCAATAAGTCGCGCAGCGGTCCCCGGTTCGCATCCGAAATCGTCCGCGAGTAATCCAGTTTATCGAGGAAGTCAGAGAAGACGACCGCGAGAAAATCATCGCCGAAACAACCGCGGGAATCGGCCGAATAGATGAACGGCTTTGCCTCGCGCCCTTTGGCCTCATCCTGCAACTTGAAGATGAAAGACGATTTGCCGGCGCCGGAGGGAGCTTCGATCACGATGCTTCGGCTGGGATAGGCGCGCTGCTTTATGGCGTCTATCTTGTCGAAGAAAGCTTCGGTCTCTTTTTGACGCCCGACGAAGAACTTCGGGTCGGAAGGAACTTTGTAGTCGAACCAACTGCTGCTTTTCCGGTGCTGCTGGGCAATGCTTTTGCCGGTGTTCTCGTGTTTCTCCAGCCGGGGTCGTGTCTCAACCAAGTCGAGATAACGGTTCCCGGCATTCTCGAATGATCTTCCGAGAGAATGCAGCACAGGCGTCGCGGCGTCTCGCGAGAGTGGGTTCGCCTCGCTGTCGAGCAACGTCAGGGAGGTCTGATCCGGAGAGACCGCGACCCAATAATACAGTTCAGCGTGATACATCAGCGACAAGGCTCCCAGACTCATCCCCGATCCGCTCAGTTTACTCTCCACATCCTCAGGAGTGGCGATTATCCCGGATTTCGCAAAGAAATTAACCAGGTCAGATCCGCCGTAAATCTGAATTGGCTCCCCCGATAGCCTTTTGATGGATGGCGACTCAGGATCGGGAGATGACAGCGTGAAAAAGAAGCCGGTCCGTAGATCCGATTCATCCCTTCGTTGCAGGACAAACTCGGAATGGAAAGCCATTATCTCCTTTTCGACTCGTTGCGGCTCAATATCGGGCTGGTAGCGGAAGAGGGCCTTCTGTTTTGACACGTCGTCTCTCATCAGCGAAGTTGCGCCCTCCGACGACCTCTCGACCTCTTTTTCTTCGGTGTATCTGCAAGCCTGGCCAATGTCGAGAAGTTGCCGCCGGATTATCGCTTCCCGTTCGCCCGGATCGCTAACCGGAACGAGAATCACCGAATGCAACAACGACGTGGGCGATGCGCCTGACCATTCGGCCATCAATGGCTGAGTGCGATCCAGAATCTGTTGCAGCCTCTGCGCAAGCATTAGCCGAGAGGGATCCCTCTTCAAAGCCTCGAGCAATTTCTTAAGGCTGGGAACGACTTCGATCTGGAAGGATGTCTCCGCTCCGGAAATCTGTTCGTTGAATACCTGTCGCCGCTGCGCGAACGTGGGGTCTGTCCCGAATTTGTCACTTTTCCTTATCTCTTCCAATCCTCGATTACTGGCGCGTAATTCGGTCAGATTGTTGGAGATCATCTTGAGCAGACCGTTCGCCTGATCGGCTGTTTCCGAATTTTTAAGGTCGGGATCTTTCACGAACTCGGCCAAAAACTCGGCGAACTGACTTAACAGGCTCTCTATCCGGTTGTCTTTCTCGTTCTCTGTCGGCATGTCCATCGTCTCCATACAGCGGCAGGTTAAGCGGGCAGCTGAGATTCATTGCACAGGGGCGAAATATGGCTCCAGCGATCATCACCCGAATCGCGCAATTCGATTAACCAGCCGCTAGCGGCAATAAGCAAAGAAATTAGGCTGCGGACTCAAAGGCCGTCATGGCAAAGGGATTCCGATAAGCAGCCCGACCGCTTTCGCCAGGCTATAAGCCTTCGCCAACATCCCACCCGCTTTTTTGGCCTGATCGAGTAGCTGGTCGGTGGTGTTGAGCACTTTATCAACCGTCCACTGTTCGCCGGGCAGGGGCGGCAACTTGTTCTCGTCAACAGAGGCCGGTGGGTTTCGCTTGACCGCCTGCACAACCACGATTGTCAATTTTTCAAACTTCGGCAGGATGTCAAATTCGAAATCGACCTTGGCCGACTCTACGCTCTTGATCAGAGTATATCGCCTGTTGGCGAGCGTCGGATCGGTCTTGAACACGTCGCTAGACTCGATCTCTTTCAGGTTCGACACATCCGTGTTGACGTTGATCAGCATCTTTTTCACGTCGCGTCTTAATTCCGTCGCATCTTGCTCATAGCTCTCCTGAAGTTTATCGCTGGCCAAGATCGAGTCCAAATGTCTCAACACATCCGCGAACTTATCGGCATCGCCGTCAACGCCTTCAATATACCTATCAGACATTTCAACACCTCCTGAAAATCACCACCTCTTGAAATCGGGCGCCGCTGCTCGTGAAGGCTGACCTTCTGTCAGCGCTTACTGGGCGCCGATAAAGATACGCCAGGCGGGGATATTATTAATTGCTTTGAAATTTTGCGCTACACAAATTCGGTTTGGCCGCGTCTATCTGCTTGAGCAATTCACTGACGGCCGCGTCGAGTTGGCTGTCTTTGTCAGCGCGGCTTTCGCCGATAGGCCGTGTGACCGTCATGTCACCTCGCCGCAGGTTCATCTCCATCACCGTTCCGGCGCCGTCTTGAATCTTCTGTTGCGGCAGTCGAAAGCCCGATCAGTCGATCAGTGTCGTTCCCCATATGTAAATGATCCACCCGGCTGTCGGTTCGCCCACGGAGAGATGGGCAATCCATTTGCCGTCGGACAACCACGCGTAAAAGCGACTACCGATGAGCGGCAGGCGTTCGAGATAGGCCGTCACCAGCAATCGTTCCTGTTTTGTATGGAAGTTTTGCGATTCCGGTCATGGGCGAAGCTCCGATTAATCACTGCGATTCAGTCGGTTCAAAATGCGGACAAGCCCGATGATCGCGCTGATCAGGCCCAGGGTGATTCCGGTTATGATCATCCATGGGTCTGTGCCCAGCCAGCGGTCGAGCAGGTAACCGACGAGGATTCCGCCGAGGATGTTTGACGAAAACAGTGTGACAACCGTAAGCGTCAGCGTGAGTTTCGATTGTTCGGACCCGTCGCTCATTAGACCCTGGACCGCGCGGCCAAACTTCATCGCGCCAGAAATCCCTTGACGGTGTGAGAGGCGTTAGGCGGTACGACGCAGGGGAGCGCGGGCGACCTGAGCCTCTCGATAAAGGCTCAGGTCGCCCGCGCTCCCCGTACCGATAATTAATTTATTGTACGATCTCGACCATCACGCCGAGAGTCGTGGCCAGATCGCGAAGGTCGTAATCTTCTTCTAGAGTGTTTTCACGGTCCAGGACCATAAAGGTCGCGCATTCATCCAGCGGAAACGCGCTGGTATGCCACGCGCCTCGATGCAGCTTGAACGCGCAAGAGCCGTCAACCAGAAAAGCAGCCATGCGCTCGACGTTCAGCGACGCCGAACCGTTCTCGCACGGCGGCGCGACTGCGATGACAGACATGGTTCCGCCCATCGGGACGAAGACCTGTTCGGTGCGCAGATGGCGTCCTAGAAAAGTGAACTTGAACGGGCGCGCCTCGACGGTCTGCGCGGCGAAGCTGGCATTGCCGCCGTCCAGGTCGAGTTCGACTTGGCCGCGGGCGCCGATAATTTGGCCGTAAGGCGCAA
>Ga0154003_1000247_pt1 | contig 16769 bp, 4 predicted proteins | sample TSFL087MetaG_FD_104679 | JGI IMG/M metagenome (GOLD analysis project Ga0154003, IMG submission 104679) | Attine ant fungus gardens microbial communities from Florida, USA - TSFL087 MetaG | ecosystem: Host-associated > Fungi > Mycelium > Unclassified | place: USA: Florida, Lake Talquin State...
GGTTTCGGGCGCCGACGTCGCTCGGAGTCGATCGGAGGTTTAAAGAGAGGGAAGACGATGAATCGCCGGTTTTTGAGGAACTGAAGGTCGAACTCACCGCGCCGACCACCGAAAAACTGCAAGCGATAGCCCTTCGACAGCGGATGACGCTGAACACCGTTGTCGAGGGCGCGTTTGCGTTGCTTCTGAGCCGATACAGCGGGGAGTCGGATGTGTTGTTCGGGGTGACGTCTTCGGGGCGATCGTCCGCGCTGGCCGGGGTTGAGGCGATGGTGGGGATGTTCATCAATACGCTCCCGTTTCGAGTCCTGATCAAGCCGCAGTCCCATCTCATTCCCTGGCTGGAGGAACTGCAAACCCGTCAGGCTGAGACTCGGCAGTACGAACATACGCCGCTGGTCAGAATTCATGAGTGGAGCGAGATCTCACGGGATCTGCCGCTGTTCGAAAGCCTATTCATTTTTCAGAACTATCCTCGGGTGGCGCCGGCTGTGGAGCGTGGCAGTGGACTGGAGATTGTTGAAGGGCGCGTGATCGAGAGAACCAACTATCCGCTGACTCTGGTTACGGTTCCCGGCTCGAAGTTGGAACTCAAGGCCATGTACGAGCGCGGGCGTTATGACCGGAGCGCGGTTGAGCGGCTGCTGAGTCACTTCGCCAATCTATTGCGCGAAATCGCGGCCGATCCGGAGCGGAAAGTCGCGGACATCTCACTGCTGACGGAAGCCGAACGACGGCAAGTAATAGAGCAGGCGACCGGCCCGCGTCTGGAGCATCCTGCGGACAGATGCGTCCATGAACTGTTCGAGGCGCAGGTTGAGAAGAGACCGGATGCGGTGGCTGGAATCTTCGAGGGCGAATATCTGAGTTATGCGGAAATGAATCGGCGGGCCAATCGGTTGGCTCACTATTTGAGAAAGATGGGAGTGGGGCCGGAGGTCGTGGTTGGGATCTGTCTGGATCGTTCGTTGGATTTGATCGTCACGGTCCTGGGTGTTCTCAAAGCGGGAGGCGCCTACCTGCCTCTGGATGAGATTTATCCCCAGGAGCGGTTGACCTTTATGTTGGAGGACAGCGGGGCGCGGGCGCTGTTAACCCGGAGCCAGTTGGCCGAATGGGATGAGATTTCCGGGGAGAGCGATGAGAACCCGGTTTCAGGAGTTACCGCCGGCAATCTGGCCTATGTGATCTATACGTCGGGATCGACCGGAAAGCCGAAAGGGGTCATGGTGCGGCATCGGGGTCTGGTCAATTATGCGAGTGATATTTGCCGGCAGCTGGGTTTGTTGGATGGCGAGAAAGAAGAAGGGCTGCAATTCGCCACGGTCTCGACGATCACAGCGGATCTGGGGAACACCTGTATCTATCCGTCACTGGTGAGCGGAGGAGGGTTGCATATCTTGAGTTCCGAGGTGGCGACCGATGGGGCGCGGTTCGAGGAGTACGTGAGAAGGAATCCGATAGATGTGTTGAAGATCGTGCCGTCGCACCTGAGCGCGTTACTGAGCGCGCAACCCGAGGGAGCGAAGATGCTGCCGGGGAAATATCTGATCTTTGGCGGGGAGGCGTTGTCTCCGGAACTGGTGGAACGCATCCGCGAACGAGGCGAAGGATGTGAAGTGATCAATCACTATGGGCCAACGGAGACGACGATCGGATCGCTGACGTCCAGGGTGGGCGAAGAGGGCGAGGAATTGAGGATCGCGATGACTGTGCCGATCGGTCGGCCGATCGCGAATACGCGAAGCTACATTCTGGATCGGGAACTGGAACTGGCGCCCATGGGCGCGCGGGGCGAACTATTTCTTGCCGGAGCGGGATTGGCGAGAGGTTATTTGGGAAGGCCGGATCTGACGGCGGAGAGATTCATCCCCAATCCGCACGGCAATGAGGATGGGGATCGGCTATACCGGACGGGGGATCTGTGCCGGTATTTGTCTAACGGGAAGATTGAATTTATAGGGCGAGTAGATGATCAAGTGAAGGTGAGAGGGTACCGGATCGAGTTAGGGGAGATCGAAACGGTTCTGAAAGAGCATCCCGCTTTGCGGGATTCGGCGGTCGTGGCGCGCTCCGACGATAGGGGTGAAAAGCGCCTGGTAGCTTACATTGCGCCGAAGGAGGCGGGGCTGCTCCAGACCAGTGAGCTACAGGGATTTCTGAGGGAAAGAGTTCCTGAGTATATGATTCCGTCGATATTCGTCTCGGTTGAGTCGCTGCCGCTCACGCCTAACGGTAAGCTCGACCGCCGCGCTCTACCGGCGCCCGACGCCGCGCTTGCTCAGTCAGACGCCCCCTTTCTGCCACCGGGCACGGAGATAGAGCAGGCCATCGCCGGCATCTGGCAAGACGTTTTGAATATCGAGAGAGTCGGCCGTCACGATAACTTTTTCGAGTTGGGAGGCCACTCCCTACGCCTGATTCAGGTTCATGGCAAGCTGCGGCAGATATTGGGGGTCGAGATCCCCATGACCCACCTCTTCAAATTTCCGACTATCAGTACGCTGGCTGTTCATCTGGAAGGGCGAAGCGACGGAAACGAATCCGCTCGGGCCTCTGATGATCGAATCGAGAAGCGCAAGACGGGCGCCAACGCGCTGAGACAACAATCGGCCCGAAGACGGGCGGAACGGAACTCGCAATGATCGACATGGAAAAAGAAACTGACAGAACCGGATTGGAAATCGCCGTGATTGGAATGTCGGGCAGATTTCCGGGAGCGAGAAACGTCGGCGAGTTATGGCGAAATCTACGGGATGGGGTGGAGGCTTTGTCCTCGTTTCCCGAAGAAGATCTGATCGCTTCCGATGTCAGCCCGGACCAGTTCAATGATCCGGCGTATGTCCGCACGAGGGGAATTCTGGAAGACATCGACCTGTTCGACGCTTCGTTCTTCGGGCTCGCTCCACACGACGCCAGGATCATGGACCCGCAGCATCGCATCTTTCTCGAATGCGCCTCGGAAGCCCTCGACCATGCGGGGTATGACCCTGACCGTTACAAGGGGGCGATCGGCGTATTCGCCGGAGTTGGAGAGAGCGCCTATGTTCTGTTCAATCTTTACTCGAACAAGCAATTGTTTGAATCGATCGATCCCTATCACCTTTTCATCACTAATCACAAGGACTCTCTGACGATGCGCGTCTGCTACAAGTTGAACTTGCGCGGCCCCGGGGTCGTGATACAGACGGCATGTTCAACTTCACTGGTCGCAGTGCATCTGGCTTGTCAGAGCTTGCTCAGCGGTGAATGCGATATCGCTTTGGCCGGCGGCGTCATGATCGCTGTTCCGCAAAAACGCGGATATGTTTTTCAAGAAGGCGGGATTTTGTCTCCTGACGGCCATTGCCGGGCATTCGACGCGCTGGCGCAGGGGACCGTCGGCGGCAACGGCGTCGGGATCGTGGTTTTGAAAAAGCTTGATCAGGCATTGGCCTGCGGGGACTCGATCGATGCCGTCATCAAAGGATCGGCAATCAACAATGATGGGGCGATGAAGGTCAGCTATACCGCGCCCAGCGTGGATGCGCAGGCCGATGTGATCTCAATGGCCCTGGGGGTGGCCGGGGTCCTACCTGATACCATCAGTTATGTCGAAGCCCATGGAACCGGAACCGCGCTGGGCGATCCGATTGAGATCGCCGCGCTGACCCAGGCCTTTCGGGCCGGTACGGACAGAAAGAATTTCTGCGGCGTCGGTTCGCTAAAAACGAATGTCGGGCATATGGGAACCGCCGCTGGGATCGGGGGGTTGATCAAGACGGTCCTGGCGCTGAAGCATCGGCAAATACCGCCGAGCCTTCACTTCGAGCGCCCGAATCCTCGGATTGATTGGGCGAATTGCCCGTTTTACGTAGTTGATAAGCTGACTGAATGGAAATCCGGACAGTCGCCACGCCGCGCCGGGGTCAGTTCGTTCGGAATCGGCGGAACCAACGCGCATGTCGTTCTCGAAGAAGCTCCAGCGGTAGAGCGGTCGGCGCCATCCCGGTTCAGTCATCTGTTGACGCTGTCGGCAAAAACCGAATCGGCGCTTGAAACGGCGACAACCAATCTGGCGGCGCATTTGAAGGCCCATCCAGAACTGGATCTGGCCGATGTCGCATACACCCTGCAAATAGGTCGAAGATCATTCGAGCACAGGCGAACGCTGGTCAGCGGAAATCTTGCCGACGCTGCGAGCTGGCTTGAGGAGCGCAACCCTGAACAGGTCTTCACACATTATCAGGAGGACGGTGATCGGCCCGTCCTGTTTATGTTTCCCGGCCAGGGGAGCCAATACGTTAATATGGGCGCAGACCTCTATCAGGAAGAGCCGTTATTCAAGGCCGAAGTCGATCGTTGCGCGGAGATCCTCCGTCCGCATCTTGGTTTTGACATTCGAGAAGCGCTCTATCCGAATCAGGTAAACCTCGAAGCCGCCGATCGGATTAACCAGACCTCAATCACCCAACCGGCCCTGTTTGTGGTGGAGTACGCTCTGGCGCGTTTATGGATGGAATGGGGAGTGCGGCCACGGGCCATGATCGGACATAGCGTCGGGGAGTATGTGGCTGCCTGCCTGGCCGGCGTTTTCTCGCTTGAAGACGCGCTTTCGCTCGTCGCTGCTCGCGGGCGATTGATGCAAGGGCTGCCACAGGGCGCGATGTGCGCCGTGGCCTTGCCGGAAGAAGAGCTCTCGCCTCTGCTCGGGGAGACGCTGTCTCTGGCTGCGGTCAATACCCCGGCGCTGTGCGTTGTCTCGGGACCGACCGACGCCGTCTCTCGATTGCGACAGCAGCTCGATAGTCGGGGAGCCATCAATCACTCTTTGCATGTCTCACACGCGTTTCATTCTTCAATGATGAAGCCGATCCTCGAATCGTTCGCCCGTGAGGCGCAAAAGGTCAAGCGAAATCCGCCCCGGATACCTATGATCTCCAATCTCACCGGCGGGTGGGCCGCTCCAGGTGAGATTACCGATCCGCATTATTGGACGAAGCACCTGTTACAAACCGTGAGATTCGCGGATGGGGTCTCGACGCTTTTCAAGGAGCGCGGGTGGATTTGGTTGGAGGTCGGGCCAGGACAGGTCTTGAAATCTCTGGTTGAACGTCACGCCGACGGATCTAAACAGCAAATAGCGCTTTCATCAATGCGTCGTCCGGATTATCGTCGCTCGGACGTTGAGGTCTTGCTGAGCGCTCTCGGTAAGCTCTGGCTCCACGGTTTCAATCTCGATTGGTCGAAACTGTATCCGAATGAAAGACGCCAGAGAGTGCGACTGCCAGGCTACCCTTTCGAACGAAAACGATTTTGGGTCGAACCCCTGAGGGAAGATCGAACAGAGAAGCAGGTCGAAAGTTTACGATATCCGGAAAGTTTCTCCATTCGGAAACGAGATTCGGCGAGCCCCACTCTTCCAACAGCCGCGCCAGCCGAGTCCCCGTCTAGTGAATTCGATAATTACTCCGACCTGGAGCTCCTGGTAACTCAGCAAATGGAGATCATGTCTCAGCAGCTCAATCTGCTATCCGATATAAATGCGCCCGCGCAGATAGATTCAAACAGTAACAACGAATGATCAGTACCGCGAGCGGTAGCGAGCCGAGTCACGCTCGCGATACTGATCCGTACACGCCGCGTTGCGGCGCCCTGAAAGAATGAAAACGCGCCACGTAGTAACGACTTTAGTCGTTACGGCGCCGTAACGACTAAAGTCGTTACTACGTGGCTATTTTTTGAGGAGTCTCTTATGTCCGAGGTGAAATATGCGTCGCCAGATTCCAAAGCCCAGATTGTTTCGGTATTGATGGAAGTCTGGAGAGAGTTACTCGGAGTTCCGGACGCGTCGATAGACATTAACCGGACTTTCCTTGAACTGGGCGCCGATTCACTGCGCCTGCTTCATGCCAGCCAACTGATTAAAACCAAAACGGGCGTGAAGGTTCCATTTCGCTTGATGCTGGAAGAGTGTTCGACGGTCGATGCCCTGGCCAACTACATCTGTGAACAGCTTCCTCAAGAACAGGCAGTCAGCAGGGCCCAGGTCTCATTGGAGACGGGAGCGATCGCGTTCGAATCGCGATTGCTCGAAAGCGAGCCCGCTCTATCGTCAGAAACAGAGAGGAATAGAGCCTCGGATGAGGCGAAGGCTCTCCATACCATGCCGTTATCGCCCTTGTCTGGCATCGCGCCCGAGCCAAAAAACGGAAATATGGGAATGGGGCATGATCGTTCTTTGCCTGCCGGAGGATTGGAAAAGGTGATCGCCATGCAACTTCAATTGATGTCGCGGCAATTGGATCTGTTGCATCGGAGACAGGTTCCTGTCGCCGCCGCCTCATCGGCTAAAAGCGCGCAAACGAGCATGCCCGCCGTCGCCGGCTCGCCGGTTATAAGACCATCCGAACATAAGTCGGGGCGGCAAAAGATCGAACCTCAAGTATTCATCCCCCATCAGCAGCTCAAGGCGGGATCAACTCGCGGGCTCAACCCGACTCAGCAAAAATACCTTGATCGATTGATCGCGGATGTGACGAGACGAACTCAAGGCTCGAAGAAAGCGGCGGAAAGCGCCAGATCGATATTGGCTAATAACCGCGGCGCGGCGGGTTTTCACCTCCTGTGGAAGGAGATGCAATATCCGCTGGCGCTCGACCGCGCCTCCGGTTCCAGAGTATGGGACGTCGACGGCAACGAGTATGTTGATTTGACCATGGGGTTTGGCGCGCTTCTGTTCGGTCACTCTCCGGAGTTCATTTGCGAAGCCGTTCGAGGACAGATAGATCAAGGGTTGCGATTGGGTGGAGAGACTGTTTATGCCAGACGGGCGGCGGAACTGCTGCGCGAACTCACCGGCGTCGAGCGGGCTACGTTCGTAAATTCCGGTACCGAAGCCGTCATGACGGCGCTGCGGCTGGCCAGGTGTGTCACAGGACGGTCTAAGATCGCTATCTTTGAAGGTAGTTATCACGGAACATTTGATGGCGTGCTTGTCATTGGACAAAGGCAGGACGGCGGAAGATTGAAGGCTATTCCTCTGGCGCCGGGAGTCCCACAGAGCCTGGTTCAGGATGTCGTCTTGCTGAATATGAAAGATCCGGGATACATGGACGCTCTCGAAGAGCACGCTGGCGAATTGGCGGCTGTTCTGGTCGAACCCAGGCAGAGCCGCCGGCCAGACCTGGACACTTCCGACTTTCTGCGCTCACTCAGGGAATTCACCAATAGATCCGGGGCGGCGCTGATTTTCGATGAGGTCGTTACCGGATTCAGATTTCACCAGGGCGGCGGTCAGGCGCTATTCGGCGTACAAGCGGATCTCGTGACTTACGGCAAAGCGATGGGCGGCGGATTGCCCGTGGCCGCGGTGGCCGGAAAATCTTTGTTCATGGATGCGATTGATGGGGGGATGTGGTCGTATGGCGACAGTTCATATCCGGCAGCCGAGACGACTTACGTGGCTGGCACTTACTTCATGCACCCACTCATCATGCCAGCTGTTTGTGCGTCCCTGACTCATATTAAGAATAGCGGTCCTACGTTGCAGGAGCGGCTGAATCAGATGACTTCACGTCTGGTCAACGCCCTGGATAAATGCTTTGAGGAGGAACAGGCGCCAATTCGCATCGGACATTTCGGTTCAATCTTCCGTTTTTTCTTTTCAAAGGAATTGCTTCATACAGATCTCTTCTTTTACAGCCTCCTGAAAAAGGGCGTCTTTATCTGTGAAACCAGAACCTGCATTCTTTCTACCGCCCATACGGACGAAGACCTGGAGTTTGTGATCAGGGCGGTCAAAGAGACCGTCGCCGAGATGCGCGCCGGCGGGTTTCTACCGGGGCTGCCTGGAGGCGCTGAACCGCAATCCGATCCGCCCGCGGATTTATTGAATGCGAATGGCCTTCCAGCCGCGCTGCCGGGCGCCAAAGCCGCGCCCCTGGGAGCGCGCAAGCTGCCCATGACCGAGGCTCAGAAAGGGATCTGGGCTCTGAGCCAGATGGGAGATGACGCGTCGCGCGCTTACAATCAATCGGTTCGAATCAATATTCGCGGCCCTTTCGATTTGCAGGCGATGCGCGAAGCCGTCAGGCAGGTCGTGAATCGCCATGAAGCGCTACGTTCAACGTTCAGCGCGGATGGCGATCATCAACTGATTCATTCCTCCTGTGAAATAGACGTTAAGGTAGAGGATTTGTCTCGGCTGGACGGCCAACAGCGTGACCTGAAAGCCGCGGGCTGGTTGGCTCAGGAGGCCGAGCAGAATTTCGATTTGGCGCGCGGACCTCTTGTTCGCGCCACCGTTCTAAAACTCGGAGATCAACTCCATACGCTGATACTGACGATTCATCACATCGTTACCGACGGATGGTCGAATGCGATAGTACAGCGTGAACTGGGCGTCATCTACGAGGCGCAATGCCGTGGAACATCCCCGCATTTGGACCAGCCGATGCAGTTCAGTGAGTATGTCCAGATGCAATTGAATGCTGATCACGAGAAGCAGGCCGAATCGGAAGCATATTGGGTCAACCGTTTCGCCGACGGCGTTCCCGTTCTTGACCTTCCGACGGATTATCCTCGTCCCCCGCAAAAGACTTATGCCAGCTCCAGAAAAGTGGTGAATATCGAAGAGGCCCTGTTCAGTAGCGTGAAATCGTTCAGCTCACAAAACGGCTGTACGCTGGTGATGACATTTCTGGCCGCCTACAGCCTATTGTTGCGCGAGGTGTCGAGGCAGAACGATTTCGTCATCGGACTTCATCTGGCGGGGCAATTGGCCGCCGGATGCGGGGGGCTCGTGGGGCATTGTGTAAATCTCGCGCCGCTGAGAATCAGAATCGGTGATCGTCTGACCTTTGTAGAGCATCTGGCCGAGATCAAAGGGTTGGTTCTCGAATCCTACAAACATCAGCGCTATTCTCTCAACCATCTGATCAAAAAACTTGCGCTTTCCAGGGACCCCAGCCGGCTGCCTCTGGTCACTGTTACCTTTAACATCGATGTTAGCCCCAGCGCCGTAGCGGATTCTCCAAACGCTTTGCCGGCCGCATCTCCGGATGGGAGAACGGCAGAGTCAAAACCGGTTAAGGCGGACGTGGCTGTCAATCCGAGCGGAAGAATTCAATGGGATCTTTCGTTGAACATCAACGACTCAGGAGGCGCGGGTCTAGCCCTGTTCGACTACAATCAGGACCTCTTCAGCGCGCAAACGATCGGCCATTGGGGCAGGTATTTCGATCTGATCCTCCGAGAGATAGTAGTGAATCCTCAGATCCGGCTGGATGATCTTTCGCGATCGCTCGCCGCAGCGGGCGCCCAATATCTGGCGGAGAAGAAGAGAACCCTCAAGGAAAATTTCGCGACGGCCAGGCGTAAAGCCATTCACCCTTAGATCGGTTTGCGCGCGTGTACGGGAAGGCTAGCTGCATCAGTACCGCGAGAGTGTGAAGCGCGCTCGCCACCGCTCGCGGTACTGATCCGTACAAGCATCTCAGTATGCCGTACATTGATTTGCAATCCGCTCTAAGCCAATTTCGAACCCACAGCGCATTCCACCGCCTACAGACCTGGAGGTTGTCCTATGAGCAAATCCGAGTCTTCGAAGCCCCATCTCCGAAGAACGTTAAAAACTGGCAGAAAAGCCCTGAGCTTGTCGCCTGACGCCTTGATCGAGGCGTCACATCCGGGCCGGGACGGGATGGCGCCACTGATGTTGCGCCCCCGGATGGAAGGGCTCGATGTTGTTGAATGGGCCCGTCTCAATCTGGATTTTATCGAGCGGGAGCTGCTGGCGCATGGCGCCATTCTATTCAGAGACTTTGCCATCGAGTCGGTAGATAAGTTTGAACAATTGGCGAAGGCGATTTCGCCCGACCTGGTGGAATACTTTGAACGGACAGTTCGGCGGCAAACGATCAAGGAAAAGATCTATACGGCGTCTGAATACCCAGCCGATCATCCGATCCCGCTTCACAATGAATACTCCTTCGCGCACGAGTGGCCGCTCAAGCTGTGGTTTTACTGCGCGACCCCTCCCAGCCAGGGAGGAGCCACTCTGATTGCCGATGGCCGCCAGGTTTTTAACCTGATCGCGCCTCGGATCAGAGAGAAGTTTATTCAAAAGAATGTGATCTATTCACGGAATTACGGTGATGGCCTCGACCTGACCTGGGAAGAAGCGTTTCAGACCGGCGAGAGAGCCCAGGTGGAGAAGTACTGCTCTGAAGCCAACATTCTTTTTGAGTGGAAGGACGGCAATCGATTGAGAACGAGGCAAGTTCGCCAGGCAGTGGCGAATCACGTCAAGACGGGAGAGGCCGTCTGGTTCAACCAGGTCCACCTGTTTCATGTCTCAAGCCTGGAACCCACGGCTCGTCAATCTCTCACGAGCTTCTTTGGCGCGGAGGCGCTGCCCAGGCATGCGTTTTATGGGGACGGTTCACCGATAGAGCCGTCCGACCTGGCGGAGATCCATGAGGCTTATCGACAAGCGACGGTGGCAGTTCAATGGAAACAGGGAGACGCCATGCTCCTGGATAACATGCTGGTCGCGCATGGCCGGGCGCCGTTTGCAGGCTCGCGCACTATTTTGGTGACTATGGCCGAGCTCATTACTAATCAAGATTTTCGCAGAGGAGGGCGCCAATAAAAATGCTGAATAGTACGATTGAAGGGTACCGGCTTTCACCGCAACAAAAGCGGCTATGGGTCTTGCAGAACAATAGCCACCAGCGCGCTTACCAGGCTCAATGTTCAGTGCTGATAGAAGGCGCTCTGGACGCTCAAAGATTTGAACTGGCTCTCGGCCGCCTGATTGAGCGTCACGAGATTCTGCGGACGACATTTCATTGTTTGCCCGGAATGACGATCCCGGTTCAGGTGATCGGAGGCGGCAAAGATCTGGCCGGCGAAGCGCCCCTGCAAGTCTCACTCACACCGTTGTCGCCGGAAGAGCATGTGCTTCAGATTGACATACCGGCGCTCTATGCGGATTACAAATCAGTCGGCCTCCTGGTGAGGGAATTGGCCGATTGTTATCAATCTTGTTCCGATGCGGCCTGTCTTTCGGATTCCCCCGTCCAGTACGCCGATGTCAGTGAAGTCCTGAACGAGTTGCTGGAATCGGAAGATACGTTGAGCGGAAGACAGTATTGGCGTGACCGAGATTTCTCGGCGCTGGCCGGCTTGCGTCTCCCCTTTCAGCGCGACCGGGTCGAAGGGGAGAAGTTTCAGGAGAAGTCTATTACGGTTGAGATCCCGCCGGAAATCGACCGGCGGCTTCGGGCGCTGGCTGATAAGCATGAGGTCTCGCTCTCCGCCTTGCTCTTGTCCGGCTGGCAGATTTTGCTCTGGAAGATTACGAGTGTGTCCCAGATGACGGTCGGCGTCGACACCGACTGTCGCCCGTTTCAAGAGATGGAAGCCGCAATCGGCCTCTTCGCCAAATGCCTTCCCGTGGCCTGCCATCTTGATGAAGACTTGTCTTTGGGAGAAATCTTGCGCCAAGTCGAATCCGCTTATCGAGAGGCGGAAGACTGGCAAGAATATTTCTCCTGGGATTACATAAACGGGGCGGCTGTTCAGTTCTTTCCTTTTTGCTTCGAGTTCGGCCGATACCCGGCCCAGGAATCGGCCGGCGGCGTCACCTTCCGGGTTCAGAAACTGTCTAGCTGCATCGACCGCTTCTGCGTGAAGCTCCGATGCGCCGAGAGTTCAGACTTGTTGGAAGCGGAGATTCACTATGACGCCGGCGCCATTCTACCGGCCCATGTTCACCGTCTTGGTGAACAATTCCAGACCTTGCTAATTCGAATGGCGGACGACCCGCAGATCCCGATCGGGGCAATTGAGGTCTTGAGTGAGCGAGAACGGGAGCAGCTTCTGCTGAGCTTTAATGAGACCAGTGTCCCTCTCGCGCGGCAGGAATGTATCCATCAGATAATTGAGCGGCGTGTGGCCATGGCCCCCGATTCCATCTCAGTGGTATTTGGCGATCAGCAATTGACCTATCACGAGCTGAATATCAGAGCCAACAAACTGGCGCGGCGCTTACAGTCACTCGGCGTCGGGCCTGAGTCATTTGTAGGGATTTGCCTGGAACGTTCGCCCGAGATGATTGTCGCGATCCTGGCGGTTTTAAAAACAGGTGGGGCCTATGCGCCCTTAAGTCCGGCGCTGCCGAGCGAGCGGCTGTCTTTTATCCTGCAAGATTTGCGAGCCACGGTCTTATTGACGAAGAAAAATCTCCTTGGCGATCTTTCGTTTCCTGGAATTCAGGTGGTCGAGCTTGACTCCGAGGCCGGAGCCATCGCTAGTTTGAGCGGTGAAAATCCATGCTGCGTTGTAGACCCACAAGGTCTGGCGTATGCGATTTACACGTCAGGAACGACCGGGACGCCGAAGGGCGTCTTGATCGAGCGCCATTCAGTCGTGAATCTCGCGAAGTGGCAGGGGGAATACTTCGGCGTTACCGGGCAAAGCCGTATCGCTCAGTTCTTTTCTTACAGCTTTGACGGCGCAGTCGGGGAAACATGCATGGCTCTGATGAATGGGGCGACCCTGATCATGCTTGATCCTGAAGACCTGGACCCGAAGCGCTTTGTCGAGACGATCAATCGCCAATTGATCAACGTGGTGGTATGCGTTCCATCGATGCTCAAACAATTGGAACCTGATTCTCTGAAACATCCGGAAGCGCTCACGGTTGTTTCGGTTGGGGAAGTCTGTCCTACCGAACTGGCTCTGAAGTGGGAGCGCAAGCTCAAATTTATCAATGGCTATGGCCCGACAGAATACACGGTCTATTCACACGCCTGGAAAGCGAACCCTGAGATTATAGGCGAATACAATCGGGTCCCGATCGGCTATCCGATTCATAACACCCAGACCTTCATTCTTGACCGTTGCTGGAACCCGGCGCCGATCGGTGTCGTCGGAGAACTCTATATTGGCGGTGAGGGGATTGCGCGAGGGTATTTGAATCTGCCGGCCACGACCGGCGAGAGCTTCATACCGAATGGATTCTTACCAACAGCCAGGGTGGTTGATCAGGGAGAGCTGCGGGTTGAGACAGCGCTGGCGGAGATCAGCGCGTTCGAGGACTCCGCGAAATCAAACGGAGTCGCGCCACGGCGGCTGAGCCTGGGACGATTGACGCCGGCGGAGGTTCTGAAGCTGATCAGGGAGATCGATACTGATCTGGTCGAATTCACCCATCGCTTTCTGGGCCGGTACGGCCGCGATCCGTTCATTTATGGCGGCTTTTGTCGCTATCTGCTCGAAGGAGCGACAGACAGCTACGCGGCGTGTGGAATAAACAAGGAAGTGATGAGCGTTCTGCTGGGATTTGACGACTTCAAGGGATTGAGAGGCGCTGAGTTCGGTTTCGGGAGTGGCGAGATCCTACAGATCCTGAGCGCCGCCGGGGCGGTCATGAAAGGATTCGACCTGAGCCCCTTTTTCGTTCAGCGCGCCAGGCGCAATGGACACGACGTTCAAATCGCAAAGGTCGATATGGCGCCTGAACTATTTGTCGAAGAGCATAGGGACTCGGTCGGATTTTATGACTTCGCCATCTCGACCATGACGCTCGACCGGGTAGAAAATCCTCGGAATCTACTGAAGAATCTCTTCGCGTTGCTTAGACCCGGAGGTTCCTTTGCCATTCAGACCATCTTGCCCATTCTACCCTTCGATGATGGCGAGGTCGAAGATCCAATAAGTTATACCCCCGAATCACACCGGCTGACCTCGGGAGTGAATGAAGAAGAAGATAAACGAGCTCTGGTTATGCGCCTTTCTGATCTGGGAGCCGGAGAGATCAGAATCTGTCAGCTTCCATACCTCATCGCCAGTAGCGATGGTCTGCAGAGATATCGAGTCTGGAGTTTTTCGGGCAGGAAGAGAGAGGCGTCGTCCGCGTCTGAAGCTGGCCGTTATTTGAGGTTGTACAAGACCGGTGACCTGGCTCGATATTTGCCGGATGGAAGCATCGACTATGTCGGGAGAAGCGATAGACAGGTGAAGCTTCGCGGGTTTCGGATCGAGCTGGGAGAGATCGAAACCACTCTGAGGCGACATCCGCTGGTTAAGGATTCAGTCGTGATCGCCCGCGAGAATGAGCGCCACGAAAAGCGCTTGATCGCCTACCTCATCGCTGAGGAAGAGGGCAGACCGACGGTCAATGATCTGCGCAAATTTTTGGAGAACCGGTTACCCGATTATATGACGCCGGCCGCCTTTCTCTTCGTCGACGCCTGGCCGCTGACCTCCAGTGGCAAAGTGAATCACCGTGAGCTACCTGCTCCGGAGGAGACCAGGCCGGAGCTAGAACGTGAGTTCGCGCCTCCAACCGGACCGCTGGAGAAACTGCTGGCGGAGATCTGGGCTCACTACCTTCAGGTCGACAGAGTTGGGGCGAACGATAACTTTTTTGAACTCGGCGGCGACTCGATCCTCGCGATTCAGGTCGTGGCCAGAGCTAACCAGGAGGGCTTAGGTCTGGCTCCCCGAGACCTGTTTCAACACCAGACTGTCGCCAAACTGGCGTTGGCCGCCGATTCCAGGGCTGAGAGGCGAACGGCGCAGGGAACTGTAAGCGGGGCGGCGGCGCTGACTCCGATTCAGCGTTGGTTTTTTGAACGGAACCTGGCCAACGTCGACCACTTCAATCAAGCCGTCATGCTCATAGTTGATGAAAAGCTGGACGCGAGGTTCTTAAGCGAGGCGGCGCGGCATATGGTTTCCCACCATGACGCGTTGCGCTTGCGTTCGGTACGAAGCGAACACGGCTGGCGTCATTTCTATAGCGAGGATTCGGGGGTTGTTCCTCTCCAAACGGAAGATCTATCAAAGTTAGAAGATGCGGAACAGTCGCTGATCATCGAGACGAAGGCGACCGAAGCTCAGGCCAGTCTGAACCTGGCTGACGGACCGATCATGAAGATGGTCCTGTTCGAGTTGGGGCGGAATCGGCAGCGCCGTCTGTTGATAGTTATTCATCATCTGGCGGTCGACATCGTCTCGTGGGGAATTTTGCTGGACGATCTGTACACTGCTTACCGGCAATTGAGCGAGGGCGCCGACGTCGTACTTCCCTCGAAGACCACCCCTTACAATGAATGGGCTAAACGATTGGAGGTCTATGCCCAATCTCCCGCTCTACAACGAGAGCAATCTTACTGGTTGACAGCGGAGCGCAGGCAAGTCAGGCCCATGCCGGTGGACCACACGGTCGGCGCCAATATCAAGTCTTCGTGTCGCACCCTGACTGTCCGGCTCGAAAGCGCAGAGACGCAGGCTCTGCTTCGAGAAGTCCCCAAGACGGCGCGCATGCAGATCCATGAAATTCTTTTAGCGGCTTTGGCCCTGGCCTACGCCGAGTGGACTGGTGAGAGTTCATTGCTGGTCGATGTTGAAGGTCATGGCCGGGAGGAGTTGTTCGACGACGTTGACCTCTCTAGGACCGTCGGCTGGTTTACGGCCATTTACCCCCTACTGCTACGCGTCTCGGCCCCGGATGATATCGGAACGGTTTTGAAGGCGGTTAAGGAACAGATTCGAACCGTGCCTAATGGCGGGATCGGCTTTGGCCTGTTGCGATATTTGAACGGTGGAGAGGTGGGCCGAAGCGCTAAATCATTGCCGCAATCCGAGGTCCTTTTCAACTATATGGGTCAACTGGACCGCATCTTGCCCGGTGTCTCGACCTTTCAGATGGCGCATGAGTCGACCGGTCCGGCGCAATGGCCACAGGGGGAACGGAGCCATCTCCTGGAAGTGAACGGAGGCGTGCTGGAGGGGAGTTTGTTTATGAACTGGACCTACAGCGAAAACATGCATCTGCCTTCCACGATCGATAGTTTGGCCCATGACTTTATCGAAGCGCTGAAGACCATCATTGTCTATTCCCAGTCGCTGGCGGGGAACATCTACACGCCGTCGGATTTCCCGCATGCCAGGCTTACTCAGCAGGGGCTTGAGAACGTGCTCACCAAAGTCAAATTCGACAATTAACCCCAAGCAATAACAGCAAGAGAGGATCGGAGCGAGAGATGACAGCTAAGAATGTTGAAGCCATCTATCCCTTGGCGCCCATGCAACAGGGGATGCTATTCCAGAGTTTGTATGCTCCCCAAGCCGGAGTCTATTTCGAACAGGTCAATTGGGATCTCCACGGCGCTCTCGATGTCTCGGCGCTCCGCGGCGCCTGGGAACGGCTGATCGAGCGGCACTCAATCCTGCGAACCGCTTTTGTGTGGGAAGGGGTTGATGAGCCGGTGCAAGTCGTCGTTGAGCGCGCCCGGTTGTCGATGGAGGAACTCGATTGGCGCGGCCATTCCGCCGAGGAACAGCAGGCTTTGCTCAGTGAGTTCATGGCGGCCGACCGCGCCAGAGGTTTCGACTTTTCACAGGCGCCGCTGATGAGACTGACGCTGACGCGCTGGGCCGATGATATCTACCACCTGATCTGGAGTCATCATCATCTATTGATGGACGGGTGGTCGGCGGCTGTGGTCATCGATGAAGTCTCCGCGTTCTATGAGGCTTTTCGTCAAAAGAAGGATCTTCAACTTGAGCCGGCCCGGCCTTATGGCAGTTACATCGAGTGGCTCCAGCGGCAGGACCTCAAGCAAGCCGAGCTGTTTTGGCGCGACAGGTTGAAGGGCTTTATCGCGCCGACTCCCCTGGGGGTAGATAGGCCGGCCAAGACCGAGCGGGTTCAACAAGAGATGCCTCGCCGAAAAAGATGCGCCCTCTCGAAAACAGCGACCACTGCTCTGAAC
>Ga0154003_1000248_pt1 | contig 16700 bp, 11 predicted proteins | sample TSFL087MetaG_FD_104679 | JGI IMG/M metagenome (GOLD analysis project Ga0154003, IMG submission 104679) | Attine ant fungus gardens microbial communities from Florida, USA - TSFL087 MetaG | ecosystem: Host-associated > Fungi > Mycelium > Unclassified | place: USA: Florida, Lake Talquin State...
AGATCGGCATTCGCATGGCGCTCGGCGCCCAAGCCGTCAACGTCCTGCGAATGGTGATCTGGCAAGGGATGCGGTTGGTCTTGCTGGGACTGGTGGTCGGCGCGGCCTGCGGTTACGGGCTGAAGCTGTTGCTGGCGACCCAGTATTTCGGACCGAGGTCGTGGCAGCGCCAGATGGCCGAGCGACTTTACGGCGTTGAAGGAAACGATCCGCTGACCTTCGCCGTCATCGCGGCGCTGCTCACCGCCGTGGCGCTGCTCGCATGCTGGCTGCCCGCGCGCAAGGCGGCGCAGGTGGACCCGCTCGCGGCGCTGCGTCACGAGTAGGCCCCCGAATCAGCGCCAACGAGTGGAATCGATGACCGGTGAAATACCCACAACTCGCTTTCGTTTCTGGCTCTGGCTGATCAAAGTCATCGGCCTGATCGTGCCGCGCCGATTGCGCGCCGATTGGCGGCAGGAGTGGGAAGCAGAGTTGCGCTACCGCGAAGAGTTGTTGGCCGAATGGGACAACCTCAACTGGAAAACCAAACTTGATTTGCTGCGGCGCGGCATAGGCGCGCTCCACGACGCGCTGCTCTTACAGCCAAAGCGATTGGAGGATGAGATGTTTCAAGACTTGCGCTTCGGCGCGCGAATGTTATTGAAGAACCGCGGCGTCGCCGCCGTGATAATAATGACGCTCGCGCTGGGCATCGGGGCCAACGCGTCGCTCTTTTCGGTAGTCAACGGCGTATTGCTCAATCCGCTGCCCTACCCGGAGCCCGAGCAGCTCGTGACGCTACACCAGAGCAAGCCGAATTTCGAAACGGGCGCCATCCCATACCCGAATTTTCGTGATTGGAAGAGGGAAAATCGGACGTTTTCGGCCATGGCGATTTCGCGCGGCTACGGCTTCAGTCTGATCGGCGCCGGCGAGCCTGAGCGCGTCAGCGGGCAATTTGTCACCGCGGACTTCTTCTCCGTGCTCGGCGTCGCGCCGCTGCTAGGGCGTGATTTTGCGCCGGGCGAAGACGAATTCGGCGCGGGCCCTGTTGCGCTCATCAGTGAAAATCTCTGGCGACGCAAATTCGGCTCTTCGCCGGACGCGATTGGTAAAGGCGTCACCCTAGACGACAAAAGCTACATGATCGTCGGCGTGATCCCGGCGAGCTTCAATCTTCGGCTCGGTTACTTTCGCTACGCCGACGTTTATACGCCAATCGGCCAGTGGAATAATCCCTCGCTTCGGAGCCGCGCCGCCGCCTTGGGGCTGCACGGGATTGGCAGGCTCAAGCCCGGCGTGACCGTCGAGCAGGCGGAGGCCGACCTGAACAGATTGATGCGCGATCTCGCCGCCGCTTATCCGGAAACCAACAGGAACAATGGCGCGAAGCTCGTTCCTATCAAAGAATGGATGATCGGCGCCGTCAGGCCCGTCCTGTTGACGCTGCTTGGCGCGGTCGGGTTCGTGCTATTGATCGCGTGCGTGAACGTCAGCAACCTGTTGCTCGCGCGCTCGACCGCGAGGACGCGAGAATTCGCCATTCGCGCCGCGTTGGGCGCGGGACATTTGCGCTTGCTCCGCCAATCTCTTACCGAGAGCGCTCTGCTTGCGCTATCCGGCGGCGGACTGGGGTTGCTGGTCGCGTCCTGGGGCACGAAGGCGGCGCTCGGAGCGTTGCCCACCACGCTGCCACGCGTGGAGGAGATCGGGATAGATGGTCGGGTCCTGCTCTTCACGGTCGTCATTTCGCTGCTTACCGGGATTCTTTCGGGGCTGGCTCCGGCGCTGAAGACTTCGCGGGGGCGTATGTCAGAAACGCTCAAGGAAGGCGCCCGAGCGGCAGGCGGCGGGCGCGGGCGCGCGCAGGGAGTCCTTGTCGCGGTGGAGATGGCGCTGGCGCTGGTCTTGCTTGTAGGCGCGGGGTTGATGATTCGCAGCCTCAACGCGCTCTGGAAAGTCGATCCGGGATTCCGCCCTGACAATTTGCTGACATTTGGCCTCAGCTTCCCCCCTTCAATGAGGACGGCCAGCCCGGACGCGATTCGCGCCAACCTGCGTGAACTTAGCGATAAGCTCAGTTCCCTGCCCGGCGCCCGAGCCACTTCATTCTCGGATGGCGCGTTGCCCTTGCTCGGCGAAGACGACCTGTTCTTCTGGATCGACGGCCAGCCTAAGCCCGCCAGTCAGAGCGAGATGAATATGGCGCTGGTCTACAGAGTCGAACCCGGCTACCTGACGACCATGGGAATTCCGCTCAAGCGGGGACGATTCTTCACCGATCAAGATAACGAACGATCTCCGAATGTCCTGGTGATTGATGAGGTCCTCGCAGACAAATACTTCGGCGCCGAAAACCCCATCGGCAAGCGAATCCATCTAGGCGACGACGAAGACCCGTTGCAAATAGTCGGCGTGGTCGGGCACGTCAAACAGTGGGGCATCGCTCCGGACGACGAGGAATCGCTCCAGGCTCAGCTCTATGTCCCGTTCAGGGGGATGCGGGACGAGGGGTTGAGGGGAGTCGCCGGCGGCGTGGACGTGGTGATGCGTTCGGAAGGATCGGCGCCAGCGCTTTGGGATTCAATCCGCCGCGTCCTACAAAGCCAGAATAGTCAGAACATAATCACCAGACCTCAGGCCATGAATGAGGTGATTGCCAGTTCTCTGGCCAGGCGGCGGTTCTCGATGACCCTGCTCAACGCATTCGCCGTGGTGGCGCTCCTGCTGGCGAGCGTCGGGCTCTACGGCGTCATTTCGTATCTGGTTGGTCAACGAACGCATGAACTCGGCGTCCGCATCGCGCTTGGCGCAGGGCGCAGTGACGTTCTGCGTCTCGTCATAAATCACGGAATGAAGATGGCGATCGGCGGAGTGGCGATCGGACTGATCGCGGCCCTCGGCTTGACACGATTGATGGCCGATATGCTCTACGACGTGAGCGCGACCGATCCGGTGACATTCGCCGCCATTGCGTCGCTGCTCATTGCCGTGGCGATATTGGCCTGCCTCGTTCCGGCGTGGCGGGCGACGAGGGTCGATCCGCTGGTCGCGTTGCGACACGAGTAACAACGAAAATCGCCTCTGGGTAAGCGTCGCTTTCGGCGCGCAGTCCAGTAGAAAGTCGCATTGATCGTAAGCGGAGGCTCCCGATGTCGCCGCGCCTGCGTCGAGTGATTATCGCTTGCAAGCGCGCTGCGGGTCTCCAATGGGTTTGCTGACCACGCCTGCGCGCTGGAAGCGACGCGTACCCAGGGATTTCGGAGGGGATTTTCTGAAGCCGTATCTGTGGTTGATCAAATCCATCGGAGTGATCGTGCCGCGCCGCTTGCGCGCCGATTGGCGCCGGGAGTGGGAGGCTGAACTGCGCTCACGCGAAGCCTTGCTCGCGGAGTGGGACAAGCTCAACTGGAAAACGAAGCTCGATCTGCTGCGGCGCAGCCTGGGCGCGTTCCGGGATGCGCTGTTGTTGCAACCACGAAGATTGGAGGAGGAAATGTTTCAAGATGTGCGTTACGGCGCGCGGATGCTGGCGAAAAACCCTGGCTTCACGCTGATTGCTGTCATCACTCTGGCTTTGGGCATCGGAGCGAACACGGCGATCTTCAGCATCGTCAAATCGGTCCTGATCCGGCCTCTGCCTTTTGTGGAACCTGACCGCTTGATGCAGGCGCTTTACCGGCCGGGGCCGGGCAACCCGCCGGATGACACGCTCGGTTGGATCGTCCTTCGTGACCTGGTTGATTGGCGCGCGCGCGGCCACAGTTTCGAGCGCATCGGAGGGTACTGGAGCGCCAGCCTCATTCTCCCCGGCGTCGGCGCGCCGGAATTCATCAGAGGCGCCAGCGTCACACACGATCTATTACCCATGCTCGGCGTACAACCCGCGCTCGGGCGATATTTCCTGCCGGAAGAAGCCAAGCCGGGCGGCGAACGCTTGATCATATTGAGTGATGATCTGTGGCGGAGCCGCTTCGGAGCCGATCCCGGAATCATCGGACAAACGATCCGAGCGATTGGCGGCGTTTACGTCGTTGTGGGAGTGATGCCGCCCGGCTTCAATTTCCCGCTCAGACAAGCAAGGGAGGTAGTGCGGTTCCCGTCCAGACAGACTGGCTTCTGGACGCTGGCGCTTGATGATCTGAGCAGAGAGAGTAGCGACAATAAGCATTATAACGTGATTCTGCGACTCAAACCCGGCGTCGGAGCGGAGCAGGCGCAGGCGGAATTGGAAACGCTATTCGCGCAGCGCCTACAAGACAATCCGCAAGAACATGATCGCAACTTTACAGCCGGCGTCAGCATTGTCGCGCTGAAAGATCAAACCGTCGGCGAGGCGAGCGCGCCGCTGATGATCTTGCTCGGCGCCGTCGGCCTGGTCGTTTTGATAGTTGGCGCCAACATCGCCAACCTGCTGCTGGCGCGCGCGGACGGGCGGCGGAAAGAGATGGCGATTCGACAATCGCTCGGCGCGAGCCGCTTCAGACTCGTGCGACAGGCGTTGACCGAAAGCCTTTTGCTCGCTTTAACGGGAGGGATATCAGGAGCCTTACTCGCCGCCTGGACGCTCAAGCTGCTTTTGAAGCTAAGCCCGCACTACATTCCACGGCTGGGCGAATCGCGGATAGACGCAGTGACGCTGCTCTTTACATTGGCGGTGACGGTGATGGCCGGACTGCTCTTCGGCGCCTTGCCGGCGTGGCGGGCCGCGCGGGTCGATTTGAATGAAACTTTGAAACAGACGGCGGGCCGCGCGGGGTCGTGGAGGCGATCGATGCGCGCGCCCGGCAATTTGCTCGTGACCTTAGAAATCGCGCTCGCTCTCGCGCTGACGCTGGGAGCCGGCTTGCTGATCAATAGCTTTGCGCGCCTGATGATGGTTGATCCGGGGCTGCGCACAAATGGCGTGACGGTGGCGGCCATTCCATCCGACATCGCGTTCTTCCGCCAGCTAATTGAGCGCCTGGAGGCGACGCCGGGCGTCGAAGCCGCCGCATCGAGCAACGGATTGCCGCTGACGACGCATGGACACGGCGATTACCTCATGATTGAAGGCCGGCCACGAACCGCGCCCAATGACCCGTCGGCGTTTACCAGGGCGCACTTCGTCAGCTCGAATTATCTGGGCGCCCTCGGCTTACATCTGCTGCGAGGCCGGTTTCTCACTGCGAACGATACAGCCACTACGATACCTGTGGCGGTAATCAACGAAACGGCTGCGCGGCGTTTCTGGAACGGCGAAGACCCGATAGGCAAACGCTTCAGCTTCAGTTTCGGCCGGCCGGAAGGACAGGGGATATGGCGGCAAGTCGTCGGAGTCGTCAAGAGCACGCGTCACACCGGACTTGATAAAGAGCCTGGCGCTGAAGTCTATGTTCCAATCGAACAGCAATCGTGGTCCCAGGATATGCTCTTCGTGCGCTCACCCTTGCCGAAAGCGGATGTCGCCCGCATCATCCGTCAAGCGGTAGCGACGGTCGATAAAAATCAAGCCATCTACCTCACCACCTCATTGGAAGACTTGCTCTCCGATTCGGTTTCCGCGCGGCGCTTCACTATGTCGCTGCTTGGGGGCTTTAGCGCGCTGGCGTTGGCGCTCGCAATGATGGGGGTTTACGGCGTAGTCTCTTATGCGGTCGCGCAACGCACGCCGGAGATCGGCGTTCGGATCGCGCTTGGGGCGCAAGGACGCGACGTGTTGCGAATGATATTGGCGCAAGGCTTGAAGCCCGTGATTATCGGTTCCGTCGCCGGGCTGATCGCGTCGCTGGCTCTGGGTCGCGTGTTGTCGAGTTTGTTGTACGGCGTGACGGCCACCGATCCGGTGACCTTTGCCATTGTCGTCTTATTGCTTTCGTTTGCCGCGCTGCTGGCCTGTTACCTGCCCTCGCGCCGGGCGACGAAGATTGATCCGATGATTGCGCTGCGGGAGGACTGATTTAGATTATCGATACATTAGGGAGAGTGTAGCGTACCCAGGGCTTTTCCGAGGAGCTTTCATGTCGCGTTGCGACGTCCTGAGACAGTGAAAATGCGCGCCGATGAAATCGAGCAATACCTTCGCGAGACTCCCGGCGCGAAGAACGCCGACGCGATTAGCGAAGGCGTCAAGAAGCTGAGAGGCGCAGAGTGACAGGCTTCAACCGCCAGGGGACCCATTTTGCCGCACTGACTGTTTGTGCGATGATTGCCGTTCAAAAGATAGAAATCCATTCAAGCTAATCATCAAGTCAGAGGAAATCGCACAGATGTTCTCGAAGCTAAGCGTCATTGCGTTCTCATTGCTTCTGTTTAGTGTTTTTGGTTATGGCTGTCGCAAGCAAGAAGAGACTTCGGCGCCCATCGGCCCCTTGTGGAAGCCTTCAGGCAATGAAGGCAATATCACCGGCGTGATCAATTTTACCGGCGCCGTTCCCGCGCCCAGCAAGCTCGACATGTCCAGCGACTCGAAATGCGAAGGAGAGAATTTCCTGGACGACGTGGTCGTGAAGAACGGCAAGCTCCAGAACGTCTTTGTCTTCGTCAAGAGCGGATTGCCGCAGGCAGCGTTTGAAACGCCTGCGGACGCGGTTACGCTCGATCAGAATGGCTGCAAATACGTCCCGCGCGTTCTGGGCGTCCAGGCTGGACAGCCGTTGAAGATCGTCAACTCCGACCAAACCAACCACAACATTCATCCCCTCCCACAAGTCAACCGCGAGTTCGACGATTCGCAACTGGCCGGCCAGGGGCCGATCATCCGCAAGTTCAGACGGCCGGAAGCCATCTTCCGGGTCAAGTGCAACCAGCATTCGTGGATGCGGGCTCACATCGCCGTGCTGGCGCACCCGTTTTTCGCGACCAGCGACTCCAATGGCGCGTTCACGATCAAGGGGTTGCCCCCTGGCGAATACGAGATCGAGGCATGGCACGAGAAGTACGGCGCGAAGACCGCGAAGGTCAAAGTGGCCGAGAAGGCTGACGCCAAGGCCGATTTCACCTTCGATGGCTCGGTGGCCTATCGGCCGGGATCGTTGAAATTGCAACCCGCGATGATGACCCCTTGATTGCGGATTGCGGACTGCGGATTGAACAAGGAACTTCAAATCCGCAATCCGCAATCCGCAATCCGCAATCCTATGTCTCGTCCACTGGCAATCATCATCTGGTCAATCGCGATTATCACTGCCGGTCTTTTCGCCTGGCCGAAGTGGCGATTGCCCGAATCCGTCTCCGCGCACAGCGCCGCGATTGATCATCAATTCAAAATCACACTGATCGTCATCGGCGTCGGGTTCACGCTCACGCACGCCGCATTGGGATACGCCGTCTGGCGTTATCGCGCGAAGAACGGCGAACGCGCGTCGAATTCGTCGGGCAATGCGCGTGTCGAGATCATTCTGGCCGCGATTACCGGCCTCACTTTCATCGCCTTGGCAATCACCGGCCAGAGAGTCTGGGCGAGGTTGCAATTGAATCAGGCGCCGCCAATATCTCTTGTGGACGCAGTGCGGGTCGAGGTCGTCGCGCAGCAATTCGCCTGGAATTTCCGCTACCCCGGCGCCGACGGGAAGTTCGGTCGCACGGATCCGAGGCTTTACAACGACGCCGACAACTCGATCGGCGCGCGTCCGGGGCCGCTCGGCATCGATTCGACCGACCCCGCAGGCAAGGACGACGTCGTGACGACGACCCTGGTCGCGCCCGTCAATCGTCCGATCAGCCTCACGCTCCGGTCGAAAGACGTGATTCACGATTTTTACGTCCCCGCGCTGCGATTGAAGCAGGACGCCGTGCCGGGGATGAAGATCAACATTCATTTCACCGCGACGCGCGAAGGACGATACGAGATCGCCTGCGCCGAGTTGTGCGGCAAGTTCCATCATCAGATGCGAGCCTACCTGGACGTGAAGTCACCGCGCGATTACGAAGAGTGGCTGAAAAAGAACGGCAAGTGACGATTAAAGCCCAAACAACGAAACCTTTCACGTTCATCGCCAATTGCATCGCCAATCGCATTGCCAATTGCATTGGTAGATACGTCTTCAGCCGCGATCACAGGATCATCGGCTTGCAATATTTCTTTCTGGCGTTGACCGCCGCGCTCGTCGGATCGGCGATGTCGCTGCTGATGCGGTTAAGGCTGGCGTGGCCTCGGAGCCGGTGGCCATGGCTCGAAACGATCTTCCCCGGAGGCTTTCAGGATGGGCTGATGAAGCCTGAGTTCTATCTGGCGATGGTCACAATGCACGGGACGATAATGATCTTTATGGTCTTGAGCGTCGCGCCGCAATCGGCCTTCGGCAATTATTTTTTGCCGATCCAACTTGGCGCGCGCGAGATGGTCTTTCCGCGGCTCAATATGATTTCGTTCTGGCTGACGCTGGCGAGCTTCGTCGTATTGATGAGCGCTCTGTTCACGGCCGGAGGCGCGCCGATCGGGGGTTGGACGTTCTACCCGCCGCTGAGCGCCGTCGCCTCGGCTGGGCCGGGGCAGGACTCGGGCGCCGATCTGTGGCTGATCAGCGTCGGTATTTTTTGCCTGGCGTCATTTCTCGGCTCGATCAACTTCATCGTCACGACGCTCACGAGGCGGACAAAGGGGATGTCGCTCGCGCGGATGCCGCTGACCTGCTGGGGGTGGTTCACGACGGCCTGCGTTTCGCTGCTTGCGTTCCCGGTCCTGTTCATCGCGTGCCTGCTGTTATTCCTTGATCGCAATTACGGGATGAGTTTCTTCAAGCCGGCCGGGCTGGTAGTGTCGGAGCGGTTTATCGAGGGCGGCGGCGGGTCGCCGCTGCTGTGGCAGCACCTTTTCTGGTTCTTCGGCCACCCTGAAGTCTATCTGGTGATCATTCCGGTGATGGGAGTCATCTCGCACGTGATGGCGACGTTTGCGCGCAAGCCTGTTTTCGGCTATCGCACGATGGTGGTGGCGATCGTGGCGATTGGCGCGCTCGGATTTCTGATCTGGGGACACCATATGTTCGTCAGCGGGATGAATCCGCGCATCGGCGTCGCGTTTTCGGTCCTGACTCTGGTCATAGGCGTTCCATCCGCGGTCAAGACGTTCAACTGGTTGGGCACGTTGTGGGGCGCGCGCATTCGCTACGCAACGCCGATGCTCTTCGCAATCGGCTTTGTCTCGTTGTTCGTTTCGGGCGGCGTAACCGGATTGGCGTTGGGGCAGACGGCGCTCGACATGGTCTTTCACGACACATATTTCGTGACCGGCCACTTCCATCTGATTATGGGCGTGGCCGCCGTCTTCGGCATCTTCGCCGCGACCTATTACTGGTTCCCGAAGATCTTCGGGCGGAAGATGAACGAGGCCATGGGCAAGACGCATTTCTGGCTGACTTTCGTCGGCGTTTACGCGATCTTCGTTCCGTTTCATTTGCTGGGCGTGGCCGGGCATCCGCGACGCTATGCAGACACGCTCTGGTTCGAGTTTCTGAAACCGCTCGAACCGCTGCACGTTCTGATCACGATCGCCGCGTTTGTGACGGTTGCGGCGCAACTGATCTTCGTGGCCAACTTCCTGTGGAGTTTGTGGAAAGGCGCCCGCGCGGGCGACAATCCGTGGGAGGCGACGACACTGGAATGGACGGGCGAGGCGTCGAATGTCGCCGGGCTTCCGCCGGTCGTTTATCGCGGGCCTTACGAGTATTCGACGCCGGGCGCGGCGAAGGATTATTCGATGCAGACTGAGATGTAGGGCAAACTGGCAGTTTGCCCAGGAGCCCATTGGTAGGAACCAGGGCGACCTGGCAGCGCGCCAGAGACTTCCAAAGAGATCTTTAGTTGAGAACCAGGGCAAACTGCCAGTTTGCCCCACACCGATGTAATTTGTGCCAACGACACTGACACCAAAGAAGACTGATGCGCCTCCGACCGGCGGAGGCTTCGATGATTTCGGAGGCGGCGGGGACGGCGGACACGGAGGCGGCGGACGCGGAGGCGGCGGATGGAGCAACGAGCTTACCCCGCCGCCTGAAGGCTACAGCCTGGCGATCAGGCTGGCGATCGTCAGCATCACATCGCTCTTCCTCGCGCTGAGCAGCGCCTACGTTTTCAACCACGCGATGCGGCAGCCTCTAGCCGCGCCGCCCGTCCTGTGGGTCAGCACGAGTTTCATCCTGGCAAGCAGCCTGACGGTCGAGATGGCGCGCCGGGCGTTGCGGCGGAGGCTGGAGAACAAATTCAGATTCTGGATTTCGGCCACGATGTTGCTCGGATTGTGTTTTCTTGCCGCACAGTTCGTCTTGTGGAAGCGCCTGGTCGCAAGCGGCTTTTACATCAACAGGAACCACCACAGCGGGTACGCTTATATTTTCACCGGGCTGCATGGCGCGCACCTGATAGGCGGTCTGATCGCGCTCGGCTATGTGATGCTGCGCGAACGCAGCAAGTGGACGGCCGTGCGCCGCCGCGTCTCCGTGGACGCCACGGTGTTATACTGGCATTTTTTGGACGGCCTTTGGATTTACCTGCTGGCGCTGATCTTCTACTGGCGGTGAGATGAGGCTTATACGTTCCGCGAATTTTTTATTACTGAGCGCGGCTGCGATTTTGGCGACTGCGGCCCAAACATTCGCCTGCCCGATGTGCAAAGCGAGCGTCGCCAACGCCGAAAACTCGGATGAAATCTCGTCGACGATCAATACGGCGATTCTGATTCTGCTCGCGCCGACGTTGGCGCTCATCGGCGGGCTGGTCAAACTGACTTTCAAATATCGTCATTATGTCAATTTCACAACTTCCGGCTCTGAACGCGATACTCAACAGCGTCAGCGCGATCCTGCTCATGACAGGCTACCTCTTCATTCATCAGAAAAAGATCAAGGCCCACCGGGTTTCGATGATTAGCGCGTTTATTACCTCGACGCTGTTTCTGACTTCATATCTGATCTACCACTTCAGCAAGGAGCTAGGCCCGACCAGATTCCAGGGAGAAGGAGTCATTCGTCCCGTCTACTTTTTCATTCTGATCACGCACACGACTCTGGCCATAGCGATCGTGCCGATGGTCTTCGTGACCTTTTCCCGCGCGTTGAAGAAGAGATTCGACCTTCACCGAAAGCTCGCGCGCTGGACTCTGCCGATCTGGCTCTACGTCTCGGTGACCGGCGTGATCGTATACCTGATGCTCTATCAGCTCTACTAAAGTTTGCCACAGAGCCACGGAGACACAGAGACAGAGAGAAGGAGGGACGGAGAGGCCGCGGCGCCACTCTTTCTCTCCGCCTCTTTTTCTCTCTATCTCTGTGTCTCCGTGGCTCTGTGGCTATTTCGTATTCGACGCGATTGAGGTCGTTACGACGATTGGGGTGTCGCGCCGCGCCTGATTGCCGAAGAAATCCTCCGCGAAGACCCGCAGGGTGTAATCGCCAGGCGCGATTTGCGAGGCGTCGAGGAATTCTTCGCGGGCCATGCCGCCTTGCGCGACGTTGGTCACGATGTAAGCGAAGACGGTCCGCCCTCCGTAACCCGACTGGCTACCTTCGGCGTAAACGAGTTTGATCAGGTCGTGATCGGCGGGCAAACGGTCGAATACCAGATTGTAGCGCGGCTGCTCGAAGCCCGGCGCGGGCGAACCGTCGGCGCGCAACAATTGATAGCCCAGGCGGTAAACGCCCAGCCGCCGGCGCTGAGGGGAGCCGTCCAACTGATCGTAAGCGCGGACGATGACGCGCGCGCGCCCGCTGATCGAAAGCGGCTTCGACCTTCGCGCCGCCTTCTCCGAATCGAAGAGTGATTCGCCGAGTTCGTTGGCGATCGCCACGCTTTCGATCGTCGGCGCGACGGTGTCGATCAGGCCGGGGAACCGCAGCGCCGCAAACGGGTTGTTCTCTTCGCCGAAAGGCCCAGCTATTAAATGGATGTGATGTTGGTCATTGAGCGCGCCGATCGCGTCGCCGGCGTTGATCCGCGTTCCGCGCCGCACTCGAACGCCGATGACTCGCCCCTGCTGGTCGCGGCGAAAAGTGACCGCGCCGTTCGGGAAACTGCCGGCGGGCTGCTCATTTCGATCGCGGCCCACTCGCAGATGGATGTAGCCGATGAGCGGCAATCGCAACCGTTCGCGCCCGCTGCCCACGCCCTCAACCGCGATCGGCAGTGTGACGCGCTCGGAGAAGATCGCGCGCGCCGTCTCGCCATAAGCCCCGGGAATGTCCAGCCCGTTGTGAAACCACGCGCCGTGATTGGGGAGCATCTCGCCTCGCATTTCGCCGAACGTGCCCGCAATGTCGCGCCTCGCCTCCGGCGGGTCGTAAGGCCAGCGCGGCGCGACGACTTCACGGACGTCGGAGGCCTTGATCTTCGCCTCGCCGGGGTCGGACTGAAATCCGAAGCTCGCGCCTTCCGGGACCACGGCGCGGATCAAGCCGTTGTCGGCGTCGGCGAAGACGATGGCGTCGTTCGACGCAAAAGCCAGTGACGACGGGCGGTCGAGCTTGGCCTTCGCGACCGCGCCGTCCACAAGTCCGCTCGGGAACCCGCCTCCGGCGACCGTCGTCACGACCTGGCCCTTCAAGTCGATCATTCTCACGCTCGATTGAGCGGCGCATGTAACGAATATCATTCCGTCGCGCCGCGTCGCGATCCCAGTAGGCTCGCAAAACGCAGCCTCGGCAAGATCGCCGTCGCGGTCTTCAGCTTCGCCGGTCCCGGCGATCGTCGTCACCTCGCCGTCAAGCGTCACGCGGCGGATGCGGTGGTTGCCGGTGTCGGCCACGAGCAACGCCCCGTCGTCGCCGACCGCAATTCCACAAGGGGTGTCGAACCGCGCCTCGGCGCCGCGCCCGTCGCGAAACCCCGGCTCGTCGCCGCCGGCGATTGTGAGAACGCGCCCGCCCTCGACCGCGCGGATGCGGTCGTTGTAGGTGTCGGCGACGAAGATCACGCCGTCCTTATTGACCGCGACGCCGATCGCGCCGTTGAAGCGCGCCAGAGTGGCGTCGCCGTCGGCGAAGCCGCTCTGGCCGGGCGCGCCGGCGACCAGATCGGACCGGGCCGTTCCAATGTCAATTCGGACGATTGTATGCCCGCCTGTATTGGCGACGATCAGCGATCCATCGCCGAACCATCCGCCCCGCTCGAACGCCAGCCCTGAAGGCGTGTCGAGATCGGAAGCGATGATCTTCAAACTTCCGTCGGGGTTGATCCGCCAGACTTTGTCTCCGGTCCCGTCGCTGAAGTAGACCCGGTCTTCGGCGTCAACCGCGACGCCGAAGAGGTCGGGCAAGGCGGAGTTGGCGATCTTCAACCCAGGCCCGCCGACGGTCTTCACCGCCGCGAACGGCTTCGGCGGATGGGACCGAAACAGCCAGAAGAGCGCCAGCAGAGCGATCGCGGCTAAAGCGACTGACGAGACGAGGACGGCTCGGGCGCGCTGAAGGCGCGGCCGTCCGGATGATGATTTGAAATTTGGGGTTTGAGATTGCAATCTTATATCCCTGCGGTTCTATTCGATTCATGCGCGCCAACAAGTCAGCGCCGGGAGCGGCGCTCCAACTATTGACTGACTGATGATCCTTCGCTCGATTGCGATACTGATCACGCGCGGCAGTTTATCGAACAGCCCATATCTGGACAACAGCGCCGGTAATTCTCAAAGACCATTGGTTTGTCCGCCTACAATTTATGCCATGGACAGACTTCAGTCTTTCCCACCAAGCGTTGATTACGCCGCTGCTTGGCTCTAAACTCTGTCGCGTGCAAATCGTCAATAGAGCAAACCTCCCAATCGAAACACTGACTGAGTTCGAACGCGAATTGCCCCGCTTCGGCACACTGCAGGAATTCGTCCTGTGGGGAAGCGCCGAGCGCCCGCTGGTGTTGTTGACTGAAACAATCGCGCTCGACGAATACACTCACGACGTGATTGCGCCGTGGCGGAACGGGCTGACATTGGTTCTGGAGGCTACCTGACAGGGCGAAGTCACGGCGGTCGCCGTGTGGGACCATCGCCCAAACGCCGATGAATTGCTGGCCGCGCGAATCGCCAGCGGGTGGCGACCCACACCGAGCCCTTTGCGAGACGGCGATCGCGTGCTGGGTCACGCGGCCTGCCTGCTTCATTAGCAGGTGGTTGCCTTTAATGGATAACCGTCTGGCTTATATACGCCATATCGCACATGGGATATGAAATATGGCAAGAGGTTGGGAGAGCAAATCCGTCGAAGACCAGATAGAAGAGGCACGACGCTCGCAAGGAATTTCTGAGAGTCGTGTCCAATCACCCGAAGAGAAAGAGCGCGAGCGCAAGGTTGAGAGTTTGAAGTTGGAGCGCAGCCGTTTAACGGAGCAATTGAACCGCGCGCGCTCGGAAGCTCATCAACGGATGATTCGACAATCGCTCAAGGCGATCGAAGAAGAGATCGCCACTTTAATCGCAACCTGATAATAAAGCCTAAGCTTATGAATGAAACCAACAAGATTGGACCGATGACCGAGAGAGTCGTCGCGGCGCCCGCGACGACTCCGACCCCCACGGCGCCCGGACGTCGCGGCCTCGCGTTTTACGCGCGCGGCGGATTGATGTTCTTCAAAAAGATGTGGCCCGCGATTTACGATCTGTCGACGACCGAAACATACGTCAACGCCTCGGCCATCGCGTTCAACGTCATGCTGTCGTTCTTTTCGTTCGCGGTGCTGATGGGCAGCTTTTTGATCAATGTGTTGAACTGGAAGCGAGGGTATGAAACCAGCTTTTTGCTGATGATGTCGATGGCGCCGAAAGAATCCACGGACCTCTTCAAAAGCCTCGATGAGGTGACGCGAGGGCCGGGAGGCAAGGCGACAGTGATCTCGTTCGGGCTGATGATCTATTCGGCTTCCGGCGTCTTCCAGCCGCTCGAAGCGGCGCTCAACCGCGCGTGGGGCTTCAAAGAACGTGACTTTATCAAGCAATACGCCGCCTATCTGGCGCTGGCGGTCGCTTGTGTGTTGATAATGCTGGCCCCGGTGGCGTTAGCGAGCGGCTACGATTTCGTGATCGCCAAAGTGATGGAATTGTTCGGCTCGCCCGTCAATCCCTCCTGGCGCAAATACACTTTCTATGTCATAGGCCCGCTCATTTCGCTTCCGTTCATCTCGCTGTTGTTTTTCGTCATTTATTACTTCGTCCCGAATGGGAAAGTGGAAGCCAGCCAGACGGTGTTCACTTCTATAGCGACCGCGTTGTTATGGATGATCACCATGTTCGGCTTCTGGCTGGCGTTGCCGCTGTTCGATTTTGAAGGAAGCTATAAAAAACTGGCCTCGCTGATGGCGTTGGTCACATGGGTTTTCATCTCATCGTTCATTCTGATCCTCGGAGCGAATCTCTCGGCGCACAAAGTGCTGCCCGAATCCTGGACCGGCAGACTGCCCTTCAGGAGAAGCGCGGTGGCGGCGGGAGCGGAAGCTCAGAGGAGTTCTTAAGCAGTCAATCGAAGATTTCGAGGTATTTTCTATTTTCCATTTTCAATTTTACGTTTTCCATTGGTCATTGCCGGAGCCGCCTTGGCGCACAATGCCAAATGGCAAATGTAATATTGAAAATGGAAAATGAAACCGGCCCTGCGGTTTCTCCCCTTTCCGTCAGAGCGCGCCACAAACGAGCACAAATATCCTGGAAGCGCAGACGTCCCTGCTTGCTTCGGTCAGCCGGCTATTGCCGGAAGTCCGCATGCGGCGGCGCCTGCGCTTCCAGGAAGTTTCAGAGGAGGTATGATGAAAAGCAATTTGTTTGCTCGTTGCTTTGTCGCAGTTCTATTAGTTGCGGGATTTGTCTGGGCCTTGAGCTCGTCAAGCTCCGCGCAATCCGGGCGCAAACCGACGCCGACGCCGGCGTCGCAAAAGGAAGAGCAGTCCCCGAAAGATTCCGAAAGGGAGAGAATTACCAACCGCCCCCTGGCCGACAACACGCCTGTCACCGTTGATGATACCGGAACGATCAAGATGGACACGTCGCTCGTCACCATTCCGGCAAGCGTCATTGACCGCGACGGCAAATTCGTCCCGTTCCTTAAAAAGCGCGATTTCCGAATTTACGAGGACGGCGTGGAACAAGACATCGAGAGCCTGACGTCGGTCGAGACCCCGTTCCACGTGGCGCTCGTGATCGACACGTCCAACAGCACTTTGTTCAGGTTGGACGACATCCAGGACGCCGCCTTCGCCTTCATCAAACAGTTGAGGCCCGACGACCAGGTGATGGTTGTGTCGTTCGACAGCAAGGTACGCTTCCATTGCGACTTCACCAACGATTACGACGCGTTGCGCCAGGCGATCGACGAGACCCGCACCGGCGGCAGCACGAAACTTTATGAAGCGGTCGACAAGGTGGTCGATCGCTTGGAACAGATCGAGGGCCGCAAAGCCATCGTGCTTTTCACTGACGGCGTCGACACCGCGAGCCGCCGCGCCAACTACCAGAACACCATCGATAAGGTGGAGGAATCGGGCGCGCTGGTTTATCCGATCAAATACGACACCGAGAACGACCAGCAGAGCGGCCCGGCCCCCAGTTCCAGTCCCTGGCCGTGGCCGACTCCGCACCCCCCGAACCGCCGCCGCTGGCCGTTCGATCATCTCGCGGCGCTCATGTTCCCACAATGGCCGGGTCGCGCGCCTTCCGGCGGCTCCGGAACGGGCAGCAATGACTACCGCAAGGCGGCGCGTTACCTGCAGGAACTGGCCGACCGCAGCGGCGGACGGCTTTACGAAGCTGATACGCTCCACAACCTCTC
>Ga0154003_1000249_pt1 | contig 16638 bp, 11 predicted proteins | sample TSFL087MetaG_FD_104679 | JGI IMG/M metagenome (GOLD analysis project Ga0154003, IMG submission 104679) | Attine ant fungus gardens microbial communities from Florida, USA - TSFL087 MetaG | ecosystem: Host-associated > Fungi > Mycelium > Unclassified | place: USA: Florida, Lake Talquin State...
CCCCGTAACGCTGGCGAAGCCGCGCCAGCAAACCGTCGGTGATCGCCGCCGCCTCATCGGGCAAAATCTCTGTCGCATGAGTCAGGGGTCGCCCCTCCGAATCTTCTGCGCCCCCTCGGTGGACCTTTGCCAGCATGCGCTCGGAGGTATCAGAACTCAGCTTGGCGAGCACTGGTCGCAACCCTGCGGCGAGTGATTCTTTGATGGGACGTCCGCGATCCCAAGGTTGAGCGCCATAATCTCCCAGCAACAGCGCCGGCCTTTTCTGATTATGAACAAAGCTCGAATCCTGGCCTTTTAACATTGTGCGCCTCCCTATTTTTAAAGTCGGAATGAGAATGAGGCGAAGGATATGCCCGCGCTCCCGACCCAGCCTGCGAGCGTATCCGATTCGCCAATCGCCCCTTCGTTCCACGCCTCGGCGATCGCCGTGGGGACAGACGCCGAGACGAGATTTCCGTAACGCGGATAAATAAAGCGTATCTTCTCAGCCACTCCGATTTCCGAACCCATATCCCACCACAACCGCTTCGAGGCCGCGTGCGGGAAAATTGCTTTGATCTCATCCCTGGGAGTCGAAAGCCGGCTGAAAACTTCTATCCCAGGCGTCTTTCCCGCCCGGAACAGATCGGAGCCAAAGGATGTCAACTGATTTGGACCGTTACGGCCGAGGCGAGGGCCAGTCTTGCAGTATCGATCGAAGCCCTCGAGAGGCAGACTGCAAAGATCGCTGTAGTCTGCCCCGCTCCAGAAGTGAAACTCCCATGGCCTTGTCTTATCCTGCGTAAAGAAGGTTGCGGTGGCGCCCTCGCCCACCGTATAAGCCGGAAAGTTCCACTCCACTTCCTCGGCGTCACTCAGGCTGAAGCATCCGGGGTTGAGGCGGCCGCCACGGCGCATATTGCACTCACAGTTGACTATGAGAGCGTTCCTGTATTGCCCAGCCGCGAGCAGATTCGAAACAATGTAAGCTGCGCGCGTCCAACTCATGCAGGCGTCCACGACGTCGAAACAATGGGCCTGGCGCATCCCGAACGCGGAGGCCGCAAGGTAAGCCATGGCCGGTTCTAGGAAGCCACGATCCACGCCCGTATAAACGATCAGATCAACCTCTGATTTTTTAACGGACGCTTGCGCCAGGGCCCCCTCAATGGCCTGTTCGAGAAGGTCGAATGGAGTTTCGTCGTCAGCGAGCCACTGACGCCGCTCAGAACCCGAATAAGTCAGGTAGAAATTTATCCTGCTCAGAGCCGCCTGCAACTGATTTTTCAGCGCATCGCCGCTCATGTCCGCTACCATGGACTTGATAGTCTCATTATCAACTATGCGTGATGGAATAGCTGCTTTAATACCGGCGAGTTTCATACTTCCTCCTGCTATTAGTGCTCTGTAAACTAAGTATTTTGGCAATTTCAAGCACGCGGAGCGGGCGTCAGAATAAAGCCTGGGGTGGAGCCGAAGGCCGCAACCCCAGGTCATGTTCGGAGGGCCATCAAGCCCGTGAAACGGGCGGCAGCCACTGGCTGTCGCCCACTCTGTGGGCTCCGAGCGCATTACTACCGCGCTCTGGGGCTTACGCCCCAGGCTTAATGCTGTCGCCTGCTTCGCAGGCTCAAAGCAAAAGCTTTAATACTTAAAACGCCAAATAACTTAGTTTACAGGATTATTAGTCTGCGGCGGCCGCTGCGGCCTTCAAGGATATAAGTTGCTGTCGCGCGACCTCGGCGCTCAGCATTTCGACGCTCGGATAGTCAAAAACGATTTTCGGATCAAGAGTCCGCCCCGTCGACTCTTCAAGTTCAAGCACCATCTCGACGAGTGAAAGCGAGTCGAGCCCGAGCCTCTCAAATGGCTGGTCGGATGGAATTTTCTCGGAGGGCCGGCGCAACTTGCCGGCAAGATAGCCGATAAGCCAGGAGCGAACTTCATCGAGCCGATGCTTAAAGAGGTTATTCGGGGAGGAGGAGGAGTTCGGCTCTCGCATCCTGGCGACGACCTGGAGCGCGCCCTCCACATACTCTTGACGCGCCCGGCGGCGTTGGACCTTTCCGCTCGAAGTCAGGGGGAAGGAGCCTGTTCGTACGAGAACAGCGTCGTAGAGCTCGACATCATGTTGAAAGCAAATCGCCTCGTTTAACCGCCCGAATACTTCATCGGCGTCGAAATTGTTACGGCGCGCTCGATCGAGCTCGACTATAACGACCAACGCCTCGCCTTGTTCCCGCTCCATTGAAAATGCGCAAGTACGCCCCGTGCGCGCTTCGGGGAGCGTCTCCTCGATTGTGGTTTCGATGTCATGTGGGTAGAGGTTGCGGCCGCGAATGATAATCAGATCCTTGAGCCGGTCGGCGACATAAATCTCGCGGTCGATGATGAAGCCGAGATCGCCTGTCCGCAAAAACGGGCCGCGGCCGTCAGCCATCCTAGCGCCCATAGCCGCCTCGGTCGCTTCAGGATTCTTCCAATACCCTTGCGCCAGGTTCGAGCCGCGAACCCATATCTCGCCGATCTCGTCCGGCTGGCATTCGCGATAACTTTCCGGATCGACAATGCGGATGTCGCTGCCCACATGAGTCCACCCACAACTCACGAAGCTGCGCGTCAACCTCCCCTCTTCGCCGTCTGCGAAGACGACGCGGCCCCGCTCGCATGCCGCGGCGTTGAGGCGCGCGGTCCGCGGTATGCGTCCGATGTCTACGCCCGACACCGTCAGCGTGAATTCGGCCAGGCCGTATCCGGGCTGGATCGCGTCGGGCCGAAGGCCGCAGGGCGCGAATGCCTTCCGGAATCGATCGAGCGTCTTGTGCCGCACCGCTTCCGCCCCGGTCAGGCAGGACCGCAACGACGATAGATCGAGCTCTTTCTTATCAGCGTCCGAGATGCGCTTGAGACAAAGATCCAAGATAAAGTTCGGCCCCGCTGAGTGGGTCCCGCCGAACTGCGTGACGGCCTGCAACCACCGTTTCGGTTGCTGCAAAACCGAAGCCGCCATCAGCGAGTATACGGGGAAGCCAAAGTATAAGGGGAAGAGAACTCCATGAATCAGTCCCATATCGTGGTAGACCGGGGCCCAGGTGACCATCACGGACGATTCGTCATGCGGCCAACTCGCGTCCATGTCTTTAAACACGGATACGAGATTGTCGTGACTGACCATCACGCCCTTTGGGATCGACGTCGAGCCGGAGGTGTATTGCAGGAAAGCGAGATCGCCCCCGTGCGGCTTCGGCCGCGACTCGAGGCGGCGATCCTGTATCTGCTCGACGGCGATCCACTCGAGGCCGGAGAAGACAGGCTCCGCCGCGCTCAGTTCCGTCCGCCTGTTGCGGACCGGCTCCGTTGTGAGGACGACTTTCGGTTCGGCGTTAGCGATGATTGGGATCAACCGTTCGTAGTTCCGCGCCGGCAAGGCCGCCGAGGCAGGCACCCGCACAGGGTATCCGGGGACCGCTATCACGCCCGCCATCAGACACCCTAAAAACGAGACGACGAACTCCTCGCCGCCATGAAACAACAAGACGGCCCTGTCGCCGGTCTCGCAAAACCGTAGCAACTCCGCCGCCACGCTCTCCGACCGGCGGACCAGTTCGCGATACGTCAGAGCGCTCTCCAACTTTCCTTCCGACGAGACGCATCCGAAGGCCATTTCCTCCGCCTTGTTAACCGAATGCTCGTACACCGCGTCAATAACCGTGAAATATAATTGCTCGCTTCTATTCATAACTTCCTCCTGCGTATGAATGGGGGGGTGGACTTCGGTCTGCCACTGAGGGGAGGGCAGACCGAAGTCCGCCCCGCTTCTTCATTCTTTCTATCGGGTGGCGGCGCCCAGGCTGATCGGTTCGCGCGCCGCCGCGATCGTTGAGACCTCAAAGGAATATGCAAAGGCGAGATCATCGCGATCCAGCGCCGATGAAATCTCATTCTCGCGGCAGATCCTGGCGTCGCTCGGGATAGAGTGTTTTGCCAAAAAGTTTCGATAGCAGAGCCGCCCGCCGGGCCGGCCAGTTCGTAATACCTGATCCACAAGGGATCTGAATTCTTCTTTAGTAATACAACTCGTCACGTCCGAGAGCGAAAACTTATCGACTGACTGGTCCGGCAATGTTCTTAAATAGTCGATCAGGTTGCCCGTAACTGTCGTCACCGTGGTCGTAGCCTGCCGTATCGCCTTGTAGCTCTCAAAGAGCAGAAAGTGTGGTAGCGCCTCCCTGTGCGAGTACTTGCCATTGAACATGAAGCTGACCCAATGGTTGTCCTTCGCCAGATGGTGAGAGAACGTGTGGTCCAGCCGCTCCAGGATGTAGTCGCCGACTGACGGCACGTCTATCTCAACATGGTACTTGTCGTCATTGAGGATCATGCGAATGGTCCGTTCCGAAAAGCCATTGCGCACCAGCCAGCGCCATAGCTTGCCATCCACCTCTTCGCTATAAATCTTATATTGCTCTTCGACAGTGGATGAGTTGAAGAGCCGCCTCAAGCGCCGGCCGAAAAGCAGATGTACCATGGGGGCCACGAGCCTCACGTAGAAGCGCTCGTGTCGCCCAGAAAATAGAACCCCTCTTTCGATTGCCGGACGATTTCGTTTAAAGTATGCGGCCGCTTCGGCTGACATCTGACCCGCCATGGACTCAAATGTGGCCCAGCGGTTGTCGCATTCTTCGACGCCGAGGAACGCAAGGAGCGAATCGTAAGAGAGCGTCCGGATGGCCGCCAGCTTCAATTCCAGAAGGTAGTTTTGTCCCGGCGAGTAATCAACGGAGACGACGCTGCGCGGATTCTGCGTCAAGAGACTGAGCGTGCGGCACCCGCTTCCGGTGACGCTCACCACTCTGTCATCAGGCGTAATATTCAAAGCTTGGAGCTCTGAGTTAGAGTCTTCGTCACAAGTGCTGTATAAAATCCACTTTTCTCGGCCATTGATTCCCATATTTTCCTCTCAGGTTCGCGTTAATATTCCGTAGAATCCGGGCGCCGGCGGCGCATGATTCCGGGCGCTACGCTCAGACTACAAACAGTCCGTCGGAGAGCATCTCTTCGAGGCTCTTGTCGAAAGCGAAGGCTATGGTCGCCAGGTCCTCCTGTGTGTGGGCGGCGCTCAGCAAGAAGCTGTGTAACTCAGGCAGGTATACGCCGCGCTTGCGCATGTAGTAAGCCAGGGCGATAGTCGCTTTGAAATTACTGCCGGCGAGCTTGTCGCGATAGAATTTAGCGGCCCTGTGAGTAAAGTTCAGCGAGAAGATAGAGTGCCGGGCGTTGATACGGCACGATACCCTTCGGCGCGCCGCTATCTCCCGCATTTCGTTCGCCAACCAGTCGGTTTTCGAATCGAGATCGGCATAGATTTCCGGGTGTCGCTTGAGATGGCTCAAGGCGGCGACGCCGGCCGTGCAACTCAGCGAGTTGCCGCTCATCGTCCCTCCCACGAATACTTTTTTCTCGTAATCGAAGAATGGGTCTTCGGAACTTCGCGCCAGTTCAATCAAACTGCGCGAGCCCACAACTCCTCCGCAAGGGAGGCCGCCTCCGACCACCTTGCCGACACAGGTCAGGTCGGGGGCGACGCCGACCAGCGTCTGCGCGCCGCCATACGTGACGCGGAAACCTGTTACGACTTCATCGAAGATCAGCGGTATGTCGAGTTCCGTGCAGACGTTCCTCAATTCTTGTAGGAATTCCTTGTCGCAATCCGCAATAGAGGAGGGCATCGGCTCGCAGATGACACAGGCCAGGGTCGAGGCCTCTTCGCGCAGCCGTTCAATGCTGTCACTATGGCCGTATTGAAGAACCAAGGTGTTATTGACTGTCCCATGGTCTGTGCCTTCTGTCCCGGCAATGGGCTGGGGTCTGTGCTTCGAGCCGGCGAAGCGGAACCAGGAACTAACCATGCCGAGGTCGGAAAAGCCGTGGAAATGCCCTTCCAGCTTTGCGACTCTGGACCGCCTCCGATACGCCCTGCATAGACGGATTGCGATAAGAACCGCTTCTGTTCCCGAGTTGCACAAAATCGCTTTCCCGTCCGAATCAAGCGCTTCGACGATCAGTCGCGCAAGATGAACTTCGGCGTCGTTTCCGAGCGCATTGACGAACCCGCCGTTAAGCCGCGCGCAGAGGGCCGACGTGATCGCCGGATGAGCGTAGCCGAGTATGTGCGGGCCATAGCCGCCCGACAGGTCGATGTAATGATTATCATCTACGTCAGTTATATGACTCCCGCTGGCGGTTCTCACGAAGAGCGGGTAGGCGCTCGGAAAGAAATACCTGTGCATGTGCGTGGGGGCCACAAGGTGATCGTCGGCCATCTCGCGCATCGCCAAAGAAGAAGGTATTTTCTTATCGAAGTACGCATCGAAGTCTCGCTTGACGTTCGGACTTATGTAAGGCGAGTAACGGTCCGTGAACATGCGAGCGTTCTCCCAGATGTCGATCTCCGGGTCTATCTGTGTGGCGAAGCCCTCGCAAGACAGAAACACCAGTTCTACCTTCGTGAAGTTCGTCGTGTATATCGCGCCGTATTTCCTAAGTACGGCGTTGACGTCTTTGAAATAAGCGATCGTCGACCACCGCGTCGTATGAGAGTCAAAATGCCACTGCAATACCTTTGCGATATCGGCGGAGTAGCTTGGCCATTGTTTCATCAACCCGTCCGTCTTAGTAACGAAATGCGCTGTAAATCGCTCTACGGCAATGTCCCACTCTTTACGCGTACACGCGTAATAGAATGACGAGAGCCCCCATTTCTCGTCCTCGCTCAGCTCCACCGTGATGCCGAAATCCAGAAGGATCAGGCCTCCCTCCTCCGTGAAAAAGACGTTTCCGGGGTGGGTGTCGCCATGACACAAGCCGTGCATGTACAACATCGTATAAATCGTATCCTGAAGCCGCTGCGCCAGGCGGCGCCGAGGAAAGCTGACCAGATGGGCGTTTTGCCCGCTTATCCCCTCCATAAACTCCATCACGAGCATGCGGGAACTGCTCAGGCGCGCGAAGACGGCAGGCACTCTTACATATGGATGCCCTTGAAAGTTCGAGTAGATGAGCTCTTGCCTTTGAGCCTCATGCCTCATGTCCGCCTGGCTGATCAGTAACGCGCTCAGCTCCTCGAAACGTTTGGGCGAATCCAAACGCCTCGCGGACGGCGCCAGCAGATGGACGAGCTTTATGAGGATCGAGACGATGCGCAGGTTCCAATGCATTTGCCGGGGAACGTAATCTTTGACGAGCTTCACAGCGACTTTCCTGCCATCGAGCAAAGTGGCCGCATGGACCTGTGCGATAGAGGCGCTGGCGATGGGCCGGAGACAGAATTCCTTGAAGACCTTGTTGATCGGCCCGCCGAGTTCCCGCTCGAGCAGTCTGATCGTTTGTCTTTCTTTCATATGGGGCGCCGCGTCCTGCAGAGTTCTGAGCGTATTCACCCACTCTTTCGGGATGAGGTCGGAACGCGTAGCGGCGACCTGGCCGATCTTGATGTAGACAGGCCCCATTCGGACCAGGTAACTGCGCAACCACCTTGCCTGCTCTTCCGCCCGCGTACGACCGCTTATGCGAGCGGTGATCAGGTAGCCGCCTAGGTACATCAGAGTAATGAAGAATAACCTTAGGAATTGAAAAATGATCACGCAAATATCTCCCTAAATCGCTAAGGCATGATGAGCGGTTGGCCCATCAGGTAGTCGTCGAGCGCGGGGGCTATGCTCAGCCTAGACGGCGGATGAAACGCCAGCGCGCGTGATGTTGCAAAGAGATTGGCAATGTCGCTCGACCCCATAAACGCCATGCCGCCGAGTAATTCGGCCGCATGCGCGGTCACTCTTTCGATCGAGCGCTGAACCGAGTACCGCGCGAAAAGAGATTTAGCGACCGCGTCCTCGTCCTCCTGCCCTTGCATTATCATATGGGCGATGCCTTCAAGCGTCGCCATGGCGCCCTCCACCTCAACCGCGAGAGACATGCGCTCGACCTGGCATCCTTTTTTACCTTTAAAAACACGCTCGACCAGGGCGCTGGCCGTCCCGAGGTAGCAGGCTGACACGAATAGCTCGAATATAAGAAAGGCTTTCGAAATCGCGGAATTCAGCTCCTCGGCGCTGCCGAAGTAGGATATGTATTCATTCGGGACCTCGACGCGATCAAGAATGACCTCGTTCGTCTCGGAGCCCGCGAGCACCCACCTGTCCATAAAAGGCTTCACTTTTATGCCAGGAGTGTCAGCGGGTATAGTGGCGAGCGCCAGCTCTTGGCCGTCGCAAGAACGTGATGGAAGTAAAACACTGGCCGTCAGAAAATCCATGGATTCGGATAAGCTGCATGGCTTTTTGCTGCCGCTCAGAAGCCAGCCGGCCGAAGTTGGCTCGGCCTTCATTTGGGGCGATAGCACGCTAGCGCCGGCGCGGCCGTCAGCGAAAGCCGAAGCAAGATAGAGATTGTTTTGAGCTATGGCTCGCAACAACTCAGCGGTCGAGTCACAGGGCGGAATAGCTATGACTGTGCATGTATGCATATTTGTGGCAATCGCCAGCGAGGGTGATCTGCTGCCAAGCGCGCGGTGGATTTGCGCGATTTCGAGAACACTGGCCCCTGCGCCGCCATACTCCGCTTGCACTGACAACCCGGGGCCGCCGAGCTCACGAAATATCCGCAATGCCGGATTCCCCGGAGCTTCCATTACGCTTAATGGGATTTTCTCAAGTTCGGCGTCGAGCCCGGGGAGATATTTATCGAGTGTCTTGCGTTCTTTTTGTAAAAATGCCATTGCTGTTATTTCCCGTTGTCGGAGTCTGCGAACTCCAGTTTCAAATATGAGCCCGTCGCTTCGATACGTTTCAGTAGCTCGAATTCTTTAGCCTGAATTCTGCTGGCATACGCCATGATTTCTACCTGTTGGGCTTTCGGCGCAATCGCGACCCCGTCCTCATCGCCGACGACAAGGTCGCCTGGACACACGCGCGCTCCCCCACAGATCAAAGGCTCATTCACGGCGACCAGCCTGTAATGACCTCCTGCAGAACCGGCGACGGCCCCCCGTGCGAACGTCGGCAGTTGGATACGGCGCAAATCCAACCGGTCCCGGACCGAGCCGTCCACTACGAGACCCGCAAACCCTCGAACTTTCATTAATTGCCCCAGGATGGCGCCAAACGCCGCAAAATCCCCCCCATCCTCCACAGTCACCACAAGCACTGTCGAAGTAGGGGCAGATTCGATAGCGCGAACAACTGACAAACCCAAATCCATGCTTGAAACGCCATCGTCCCTGACCAGATGAAGTGTTTGCGCCGGCCCAGCGAGCGCTCCGCCTTCAATCAGCCGAATAGCGCCTGTCATGTGACTTCGTTTACCAGTCAACTTCTCGGCGGCATCAGCAACGTCAGTGCTACTAACGCTTGCCACCCCAACTGGAAATGTGTAATCAGAGACTGTTTTCATAATTCTCCTGGTCGCCGGATTCGCGGCGCCCGGCCGATTGACACCGGGCATGCGACTTCACTCCATTACTTGAATAGTCCTCCTAAGACGGCTCCGCCACAGCAGATCAGCATCCAACCGCCAAATAATCCCGCCGCCGCCGGGTCGATGTTTGGAAATATGCTGGCGAAAAAGACGCACGAAAATGGGTCTAAAAGTAGCGTGGGAAGTATCAAAAAACTAACTGCCATAACTCGAGGTGTTTCCAACGCTAACCAGCGGCAAATTCCGCGAACCAGTAAGATCATCGCAATGAAGCTAATGATGTAGAGCGCTAGTGATCGCGATATCTGGTTTGGTCGAAGAAATAGTTCTCCACAAAGCCGAATGATGATCGTTCCGACTATCCAGATCAGGACGCCAATTAGAAAAGCTCGCCACATAAGAATTGAAATACCAGGGCGCTTCGCCGTTATAAGCGAGCGGTTTAGTCTGTGGAAAAATGAACACGCGTTGGTTGAAACGCTTCAATTTGCGCGTTCTTTTTTGCCGGATAGTTGATAAGCTACCGCATGTTGCGCCAGGGTTAGCTTTCTGCGACGCTTATGAAGAAACAAGAACTTAGATCGGATTGCATATCAATGTGCGGCTGCTGAAATTCGCGTACTGATCAGTACCGCGAGCGGTAACGAGCGCGCTTTATCTTAAGTTACGCTCGTTACCACTCGCGGTACTGATCCAGCGAGCCTCCCCGTACACGCAATCACAAACTGATCTATTACTCTTTAGCCGAGCGGAGTTCGATCGTCGTTTCGGCCGTCGTTGGAAGACGTAAGAAATCATTGGCACGCCTGGTCCGTCCGCTCGGGTATGGGCCGACACACATCAGTATTCTTCTCTCACCATACACGCGCTCATTTCAGCAAATAGCGCTCCACAAGGCATACGGCGTCGTATTCCTACTAAACCTCGAAAATAGCTGACATTGATTTATAGTTGACGGGAGATTAGGAGGCGGGTTTCTGAGATTCAGACTGAGATTCTAGACTTTGGACGACGTTATCTGGAACTTCTTGATTTTCTGGTAAAGCGAACTTCGCGGGATGCCAAGACGCTTCGCCGCGCGCTCGACCTGGCCGCTCTCTTCCGCGAGCACCAACTCAATGTGGCGGCGTTCGAGTTCATACAGGGTAAGCCGCGAATCATAAGCAGGCGTTTCCCTCTTCTCCGCATCGTCGAAGCGCAGATCCACCGCCCTCAGGATGCGGCTCTCACTGAGTAGCGCGGCGCGTTCGAGCACGTTGCGCAGCTCACGAATATTGCCCGGCCATGCGTATGCCTGCAGCGCGCGTTCCGCCTCCGGCGACAGCTCCAAGTCGCTGCGGCCGAGGTCGGCGGCGCATTTCGCCAGCAGATGCCGCGAGAGCGCAGGTATGTCCTCTACTCTTTCTCGGAGGGACGGCGCCACCAATGGAATCGTGCTGATACGATAGTAAAGGTCGCTGCGAAACTTATTTTCCCTCATTAAACGGCCGAGGTCCTGACAGGTAGCGGCGATGAGGCGGATATCGACCTGCCGGTCGCGAACATCGCCCAGCCGGCGGAATTTCTGCTCCTCCAGAACCTTGAGCAGTTTGGGTTGTACTTGCAGATCTACGTCGCCGATCTCGTCAAGGAATACGGTGCCTCGGTGGGCTACTTCGAAGAGGCCAAGTTTGCTCGCCGTCGCTCCCGTGAAGGCGCCCTTCTCATGGCCGAACAACTCAGTCTCAAGGAACTCCTGGGACAACCCCGCGCAGTTAAGATCAACGAAAGCTTCTTCGCATCGGGGACTGTTGTTATGTATCCACTGCGCGAGCACCCCCTTGCCGACCCCCGTGGCGCCGAGCACCAGGATCGGGCTCTCCGTTGACAAGACCCTCATCGCTTGTTCGGCCAGTCGCCTGATGGCGGCGCTAGAGCCGATAAACGGGTCGATGGTTTGACGGGCTTGTTGAGACTTTCGGGCAATTTGCTTCCGACGGTTGCGCTGGCTCTCAAGCAAACGATCGATGACGACGAGGAGTGTTGATAGGTCAACCGGCTTGGTAAGAAATTGATCGGCGCCCTCCTTAATCGCCCGCACCGCGAGGTCGATTGACCCGTGGCCGGTCAGAACAATCAGAGGGACGGCGGGATCTATCGCTTTCAGTCGAGGTAAGAGGTCGAGCGCAGTGCCGTCCGGCAGTAAATAGTCGATGATGGCCGCGTCAGGGCGAATGGTCCGAAACAGTTCTTCCGCTCCCTGACAACTGCTTGTGTCGTCAGCCTTATAGCCGCGCGTCTCAAGGAATTCGCGTATCCCGAATCGGACGCCGGGCTCGTCATCTACGATCAGAACCTTAATTTTCGACATCAGCGCACATCACCCCAACTCTTATGAGTCGCGCTCAACCGGTATCCTTACGACAATTTCGGCCCCGCCCTCCGAACAATTGCCCGCCGCAATCTTTCCGCCATGTTCCTGCACTATCCGCTGCGCGATCGAAAGCCCAAGGCCGGTGCCGCCACGACGCTTGGTGAAGAAAGGGTCAAAGACCCTCGGAAGGTCTTCGATCTGAAAACCCGGGCCCGAGTCTTTGACGTGACATTCAACCCATAACCGGTTATCCAGGCTTATCTCCTCCGCCTCGACATGTACGGTCGCGCCCGTAGAAGAATGTTGAATGGCGTTTTTGATCAAATTCGAAAAGACTTGCGGCAGCCGCTTCCTATTCATCATAACCGGCGCGAGAGTTTTTGGCACCCTGTTGACGATCTTAATTTGCCATCGTTCAGCCAGCGCTTCACAAGCAAGGACCCCGCCGACAACGGCGTCATAAATCGATCCCGCGTGGAATTCTTGACTATAAGGCTTACCGTAATCAAGGAGGTCTTCCATTAGCCGGTTGAGATGACCCAATTCTTCTCTAAGCACGTTGATGTATCGCTGATGCTCCGGCGGGCCGCCGAAACGCGCCTCGAAAGCGTCAAGCACTGAGGAGATGCCGAAGAGCGGGTTACGCGCTTCATGAGCGACACCGGCGACTATAGACCCCATGGCGGCCATCAGTTCGCTGTGACGAAGCGAAGCCTCCAACTCTACTTGTCGCGTGATATCGCGCGCCACGATGATGATCCGGCCCGCGTCGCCTTCCGGTCCGGAGAGGAGGTTCGCCGTAATGTCCCAGGTCTTCCCCGTGTCTTCATCGCTTGTGATACAAGACGCCGTCGAACGGGTCTCAAGCACGGAGCCGACCATCTCGGCCGCTTTCCGCCAGGGCTGACCCGCCCCGATCGTTTCGATGGAGCGCCCGGCGCAGGCCCCTTTGGGGCCGCCTGACGCTTCGTCGGCGGCGCGATTTGATTGCGTGATTCTGCCGGTAAAATCGAGGATCAAAACCGGGTACTGAATGGCGTCGAAGGTGAGTTGCCATTCCTCAGCTGACTGTTGTACTGCAAGCTGTAAACGCGCCTGCCTTTCTTCGGCTTGTTTACGCCGAGTTATGTCACTGATCACTCCGATCCACTTGTGGGAAGCGCCGTTCTCATTCCGGAGCGCCCTGCGACGGTCGGTCCAATAGAGAAACTCCCCGTCTTTATGCCGTATACGGTATTCTTCGCGCAACGGCTCGCCTATCGCCAGATGGAGTTCAATAGCGCCCATCATCCGATCAAGGTCGGAGGGGTGCAGCGCATTTTCCCAAAACTCGACTGTTCGGAGAAACTCTCCCGACTCATACCCCAAATGTTCGGCGACATTGCCGAACCATTCCATGCGTTTGTCTCTGATGTCCCATTCATAAATCAAATCGCTAGCGAGTTCGGCTGCAACGCGGAAGCGTTCTTCGGACTTCCGCAAAGCCTCTTTCGCCAGCATGCTCTCTGTAATGTCGCGATTAGTGCCCCATGCTCCCAGGATGAAATCACCTTCGACAATGCCGATCAAATTATTCAAGAAGTATTTAGTCCCACCCTCCTTATCCAATTCGACCGTTTCCGCATCTGTCAACCGATAGCCAGATCGAATGAAGTTCTGCAAAAAAACGATGTTCTCCGGATTTTTACGCACAACGATGTCGTCAAGGCGAATCCCGGCCATCTCATCCGGACTCGAGAAGTTGTACATCCGCGCCATTGCGTCGTTGCATTCGGCCAGATAACCATATTGATAAAAGCATTCTATCTGCTCGTCCTCGGAGTAGCCGAGCGGTACCGGCCACTCAAGCGCAAAGCGCCATATCGCTTCCGAACTGTTAACGATGAAAGCGCGATAACGATCTTCGCTCTCGCGTAGCGCTTTTTCCATTCGCTCTCGTTCGGTTCTGCGCTCTTGCAGGTTCTCATTGACCACTAAAAGCCTTGTGGTCCGTTCTTTAGTCCACGCTTCCAATTCCTGATGATCCTCTGGGGACGACTCTTCGACATGTTCGCGTTTGGCGATGTCATGCGTGACTTTCACGAAGCCACGCAGATTCCCGGATTCATCCATAAGTGGCACGACCACACTGCTACCCCAAAAACGCGCGCCGTCTTTGCGAACCTGCCAGCTTTCGCCTTCTGCCCGCCCCTCGGTTTCGGCAGTCTTAAATTCCATCTCGGGCGCGCCATTCAAAGTGTCCTCAGGAGTAAAAAATATGGAGACTGGCCGTCCGATGATCTCTTCACCGGTATATCCATATATAGATTCGGCGCCTGCGTCCCAACTTGACACACATCCGTATTGATTAATGGTAAAGACCGCGTAGCCTTTCACAAATCCCCCTATTCAGCCTGATCACTGAGTTTGTTTCGACAGGAAAAGACAATTCGGTCAAACAGCCGGGGCTTCATATGCGGATACTGACTGGATAACTCATGAGCCAAATTGTAAGTTAACACGGCAATTTTGCCAAACTGTTCCGAAAGTTTACAAATCGGCAGGCAGTCTCGCCTGGCGCGCGCAACTACATCCAAAGGGCGTTGTTGCACAAATATAAGATCTCAAAGTTTTTCTCGTTTTTGCCGATGAATGTTCACCACGAAAAATCGAATCTTATAAGGTGAAATGAAGCTTTCACCTTAAAATGTAACCCCCTTGTAATAACGTCCTACCAAAATGTGAGGCAGATGTTGCGCTTCAAGCGATCGCCGCTCTCCCGTTCTTGCGAATCGTCCGGGAAGTTGATGTGCGCCAAGCCGTAATAACTGAAGCTCGACTCTGTCCATTTTCAGGCTGCACTACCCTCCCGTGGGTTCCAGGTTGGACTAATCGGCTTTTAAAACCGCTCTTTGTAACCTTGAGACCGGAAACCTTGGCCTCGATCAAACTCTCGCTTCGATAACTGATGTAAAAATCGAAAAAGTATTTCATGGTCATGGAGACTCTTCCAAATTACTGGATGGAATAAAACAGATTGAGACTTTGTGCTGATTGGCGTCTATTTATATCGCGTACCGGAGAGAATTGTAGGGAACAGAACTATAGAAATACGCAAAGGCCGATTCTCATGCGGGTTTCAGCGCATGTTGCTGTATCGGCGCGAGTTGGCGAAGAGCGGTGGCGCCTAATCCCTCACTCTCCGCTTATTTGTTTGGCTGTAATTACTGACAATAGGACTTATAGGGCTTATAAGTCCCATTTTCTTTTGCCGCGATCAGAGATGAATTTATAAGGCCTCGGCGCCGCTGACGACCTCGATGATCTCGCGCGTGATCTTGGCCTGGCGGACACGGTTCATGACCAGCGTCAATTTATCGATCACCTCGCTGGCGTTCTTCGAGGCCGAATCCATGGCCGTCATTCGCGACCCCAATTCCGAAGCCACCGATTCCAACAGCGCGTGATAGACCTGGTTCTCGACCAGCTTCGGCAACAACTCGCCGAAGATCACTTCCGCCGGCTGCTCGTAAATGTAATCAACCAGCGTCTCGGCCTGGGTGACTTCGGCGACTTCGATATGGCCGACGGGCAGCAACTGCTCCACGATCGGGCGCTGTGAGAGGGCAGACTTGAATTCGTTATAAAGCAAATAGACGCGGTCAATCCGGTCATCTTCTGACTTGAAATCCGCGATCAGCCCCCGCGCGATGAGGCCCGCGTCTGAGGCCTTGATCTTGCCCGTGCCGGTAACTCCGATGTGTTCGCGGCGAATCTTGACCGGGCGGCGTCGGAAGAAGTCGTACCCCTTACGACCGATCAGGACAAGCTCGACCTCGACGCCCGCGTTGTTCTTCAGGAACTCCTGCGCGGCTTTGATGAGATTGGTGTTGAAACCGCCGCACAGCCCCTTGTCGGCGGTCACCAGCGCGAGGATCACGCGTTCGTCGGCCCCTTCGCGGTCATGACCGGTGAGCAGCGGGTCTTTGTAATCAGGCGCGCGGCGGGCGGCGTCGCCGAGAATCTGCATCATCTTCCGCGTGTAGGGGCGCGCGGCGACCACGCGCTCCTGCGCGCGGCGGAGTCTGGCCGCAGCGACCATCTTCATCGCCTTCGTAATCTGCCGCATGTTCTTGACGGCGCGCACACGCCGCCTGAGATCTTGTAAGCTAGGCATATTTGATTGCGGATTGTGGATTGCGGATTGCGGATTTAATAAGCGCGCAATCCGCAATCCGCAATCGTTTAAGCTCCGGCGCTCTTCGCCTGGGCATTGTAGCGCTGCTTGAATTCGTCGAGCGCGGCTTTGAGTTGCGTTTTCAGGGCGTCGTCAATCGTCTTCTTCTCGCGGATAGCGGCGAGCGCCGTCCCCTGGTTTTCGAGGAACTTCAAAAGCTCGCTCTCGAAGTGGCGGACGCTTTCGACCGGGATGTCGTCAACGTAACCGTTCGACGCGGCCCAGATTACGGCGACCTGTTTCTCGACGTCCATCGGCGCGTACTGGGGCTGTTTGAGGATTTCAGTCAGACGCTGGCCGCGGGCCAACTGCCGCTGCGTGGCCGCGTCGAGGTCGGAGCCGAATTGCGCGAAGGCGGCGAGTTCTCGGTACTGCGCCATTTCGAGCCGCAACGTGCCGGCGACTTGCTTCATCGCTTTGATCTGCGCGTTGCCGCCCACGCGACTGACCGAGTTGCCGGTGTTGATCGCGGGACGGATGCCGGCGTTGAAGAGGTCGGATTCGAGGAAGATCTGGCCGTCGGTGATCGAAATCACGTTGGTCGGGATGTAAGCCGAAATGTCGCCCGCCTGCGTCTCGATCACGGGCAGCGCGGTCAGACTGCCGCCGCCGC
>Ga0154003_1000251_pt1 | contig 16561 bp, 13 predicted proteins | sample TSFL087MetaG_FD_104679 | JGI IMG/M metagenome (GOLD analysis project Ga0154003, IMG submission 104679) | Attine ant fungus gardens microbial communities from Florida, USA - TSFL087 MetaG | ecosystem: Host-associated > Fungi > Mycelium > Unclassified | place: USA: Florida, Lake Talquin State...
GCGCAACTTCGGGCTTTGCGTCTTTAGGCAGGTAGTCACTTGAAAATTTCGCTCGGTACTGACGAAACCACATGCGAGCCTGATCGACGCGGCGTCCGTCGATCAGTTCTTTCAGGAATGCGCGGATTGCTGTGCCGTGACAGCGTTTCGCCGATTGCTGTATGTGTTCTGAAAACGCCTTGCCATTTGCGAAATGATGCAGATCCTCAAAGATGCCATGCCCTTTTCCAGCATCGGCCCTCAGATCAATAAACCGGACTTCTTGTCCGCCGAATATCCGTTTTCCCGCGCTGGCCAGGTGGTCAGCAAGTGTCAGCTCGCCTGAAGATAGGTAGAGTGTTTGCCACTCATCGACCGGGCGTAAAGCGTCTGTCTTTTGCCTGCGTATTTTTCCCTGACCGTTGGAGAGCATGTACACGGCGCGCTCTACGTCGCGCGGATCGCATTCTTTTAGCTCATCAAGGCATAAGAGCGCGTCGTTATGAAGCTTTGCGACGGTCTCTAGTGCGTTCGTCGTCGTGCGCCAGCGGCGCAGAAAGCCTTTGTCTGCGTGGCCTCCCCAAACGCTACCGCCAGCGTGTAGGAGTGTGCTTTTTCCTTCGGTAGTCATTCCCGCGAAATTGAATCCGCCGCTCTCGCATTGAAGCGGGCGCAGTAACGGAGCGGCGAAAGGCGCAGATGTTGCGAACATCAAAAGGGGATTATTTAGGCAGCAATCGGCAAGGTTATCTTGCCAATCTTTGAGCGTTCCTGATGTTTTGATTAGGTGATTATTGCCGGATGTCGATTGCAAATAGATTCGCTCACCATCGGCCCCTCCTAGTGTTTCGTCTGGAAAAACATAGGCGTCGCCTTGCCAGCCTGCGCGGTCTACGCAGCGGACGCGCTTAGCCGGCTTTGTGTGTAAATACATTTCAAGCATTTGACGGGCGCCTCTTCCGGCGCCGATTGACAGCCCAAGATGGAGTAGCGTTTCCCGGTAATCCCGGCCATCGCCGGCGAGCATCGTCATGGGCATTGCCCATTCATGGGGCGTTCCGTCTCGATCGGTCACTACAAGCAGTCGCCCCCAGGCTTCACCATCTTCATTGCGTGTGTCGGCTTCGATGCGCAGTTGTGAGCATACCCAATGTTTATTGCCGTCATCGTCAATCGCAAAAACGCCGGTAGGCTCAACTTTGAAAGTGACGTTGCCTACTTTTGTAGTTGTCGGCTCTGTAGCTGGCGACTTCGCGCCGTTCGTATTGGCTGTCGGCTCATCAGGCAGGCCAAAGGCTTTCAGGATTTGCGCCTGGTCGCATTTGTTATTGCAGTAGGCTTGATTCGTGGAGGGATTGTAAAACAGCCCGGTTTTACCATTCCCATTGTGGCATATGGCCTGACAATCCCAATTGCCAGACTTGTTTTTCTTCGCCGTTGAATGATCGGAGATGCGCCGGCCAAGCTCGGCCCGGAGCGCGTCCCACGTTGCATATTGCCCGTTCGCGCTGGTCGGCTGTGGCTTGTCTTCGGGCTTCGCAAGTAAAGCTAGTAGCCAATCGGGGGCGTCTGTGATCGCCGCGCCGTCTCTCCATTGATAGCGTTTGCCGCTGATGTGCTTTGATGGCGCAACGACGATATAACCGCCATCGCCGCGAACATCCAGCCCCGGCCCTAGCTCTGACTCTGAGTTTTTGATTTTGACGCCCGGATGTTTAAAGAGATGATGAAGGCCCCCGCCGCCAGTAAGCGCCGTCTTTGTATCTGGAAGTTTTCCATGCCGGCGTTCGAGGTCTGAGAGTGATTTTTTTCCGCCTTTGTCCGGATCGACATCAACCACAAAGAAGCCTGCCCCGGCGCCGGTTGCTACGCCTACATTTGCGCTCGGCCATTTCTTCCACCATTCACGGATCGTCTGTAAATCTTTCGTCGCGTCCGTCAATCCATTTTTTGTGCGCGGGTGTTTGCCAGGACGTTTTGAACAGTTCGCGCCCGCGCTGCATGTGCAATCACCTTTGGCGTTCACTGTGTGGACTGGAAAGACAGGCCAGCCAAATGCCGCCGCATACCACAATGCGGCGCCGCCAGGCTTGATCGGCTCAATCTGTTCGGCCGGAGCTGGCCCTGCAGGATGACCATCGCCATCAGGCGCAAACATGACGTAATGCCTGCCATCGTTGCCTACCCCAAGATCACCGATGACTTTTCCAGGCATGTCTGCATCACTGGCGCGGCAGGTCGCGCTGAGCGGCAGCAAACTTTGGAGGGGTGAAGATTGAGAATGTGCTTTGAGATTTTGAGAATTTGGCTTAGTATTCATTCGTACCTTTCAAAAAAGCCTTCCGCAATGGTCGTCAAAATCATGCGGTTGGCTTTTTTGTTTATCGTTTGAGAGTCTTCGCCGCTTACTCTGAGCGGCTTTTCTTTTGCGCGGAATCGACCGCCACGCGTCTTTTGGCGGTCAGTCCTAGCCAGGGTATGCCCTGCGCTCACGATGCGCGCTTATGAACGACGGTCGTTTTTCGCCCGTCGTCGTCTTTGCCTAACAGCAACAGAGCGCCAAGCCCGGCGATCCACAGCCACCACGGAATATTTTTCAAATCGCCAAATAGACCAGTTAGTTCTGAAGGCAACTGAGTCCCCGGCGCTTCCGATCCGGACAAAGGGTTCACGGCCTGAGCCACAGGCACACATTGCCCTCGCGCTTGGTCGTAAACAGTTCCCGGTGTCGTGCATCGAGGCGAGCAAACTTGTGTCGTCGGGTGTCGAAAGTACCCTTGTGGAATCAGGAGACATTGCCCCGTCTGAGGGTGTTTGCAGTAACCCGTTGGGCATTGCTGTTGCTGTGGCGGCTTCTGTTGCTGTGGCGGCGGCTTCGATTGCGATCCGCCAACCGGAGACGGCGCTCGCTGTTGAGATGATGACGTTCCTTGCGCTGGAGGAAACGGGATGCACTTGTTTTGCTCAGGATGCCCGATCGGAAACGGATGATATTGACCAGTTGGACATGCTGGCGGCAGGCCCGGAGCCTTCGGAATCGCGCCGCTTCCCGGCACGGTCGGCGTTTGCGTAACCTGTGGGACAGGAGGCGCAACCAATGGGAAAGTTGGCGTCACGATTGGTGGCAACGGCGCGGGCAAGTCGGGAAATGTCGGGGTATACGGGGGTGTTGTCCACGGATCGTAATTTGGGACATACGGCAATGAATAATAAACCGACAAATCCGGCAATTCTGGCGGCTTGTCCAATTCTGTCGCCGATTGGGAAATATTGATCGCGCCCTCTGCCGCTCTCGCCGCTTCTAACGCCTGATCAGCCATCGCCGCCGCTGTCGCCTCATCAGCGCCGAAAGCGCGCCATCCCTCATACTCTGTACGCCAAACGTCATCAAAGCCCGATCCGCCTTGCCATAAACCCGTATCGAGCACACCGCCCGTGTTGACGTCGTAAATAAAGCCGTCGCCGAGATCTACAAATCCGCTCGAAGGATCGAGGCCTGGTAAATATCCGCCGCCAAAATCCGAACCTTCGCTGAGCGTTGGCCATGAAGTCGTATCAAAGCCCCAATCAATCGGAGCGAGATCAACGCCGGGGGCGTATTCGTCGCCGCCTGCGCCCATGCTCAGATTGAAGTCGCCTCCGCCGCCGTAGTCATAGCTACCTTGATCGCCTCCGCCCGCGTCCGTGGTGTAACCGCCTTGCTCCATTCCCATGATTTTTTTCTCCTTCTCATTCAGTGTGATGTGTGCCGTCCTGATGATGATCGGCGGTCTGCAAGACTCGCCAACTTGCTTTCAACTCGACGGATTTCATAAACCAATTGCGCATGAATTGATTTGAGATGTCGAAGGCGAATTGACAGCCATTTGGGATCGTTCTCAACGGGCGGTCTCTGGACAATGCGCCCGGTTTTTTCTTCAGCCATAGTTCTTTCTGTGGTTTCACTGACTTTTTCTTAATTCGCTGTGGACTTTTTCTTGACTCCGTATTGACTCTGGCTTGACTCCGCATTGACTCCGCATTGACTCCGGTGTGTGTTTGCAATGCGCTTTTTGTGAATTCTGAAATGGAAATCCAATTGATTTTGCAATGATCTAGCCCGGTGATCGTCGCGCCAGGTCTGCCAACTGTTGTTTAACTCGGCGGATCGCCCCGTCTATCTGCGCCCTCGCTCCTTCGAGTTGGCGAAGTAACGCTAGGAGCTTCACTGGGTCGTTGAGTTTTCGACTATCAATCGGCCTTTGCTTTCGCACGTTGGCGCTCCGTAGAAATGCGAATGGCCGCGCTTAGGCGGCCACCGCACGTTCTCTTATCAGTCATTCGTCGTCGATCTCGGTATCCGGGTCATTACTATCATCGACTATTTCGATTCCGAACGCGCTTAGCGCATCCGCCCGTTCGTCCTCCATTTCTTCGATGCGTTCATGGGCTTCGTCCAATTCAGCCTGCAGACGCCTGTTTTTTTCAGTCAGGGTTTCTCTTGCCATATTCTTTTCTCCTTGTTTTGGATTCTGGTTAATAATCTCGATGCCGCGCTCTGCGGCATACTCTTCAATCGACATTTACTCAAATTCTTCGGCGCGATCCGGGTCGCCTTGAAGGCTCGTCGCAGCGACCGCAGCGCGAAATTTTGCAAGCTCAAGTTGAGCCGGTGTCATTCGTTTCATCGGTGCGAGTGAAGCACACTCGAAATCATTTTTGTGAAAAACTAGGGCGAATCATGGGCGAACCGTGGGCGAACGATAGGCGAACCGACAAAAGCTATTTTTTCTTTGATCTTGATTTCGTCCCTGATCTTGTTGGGGCTTTCTTTGCGGCATTGGTTTGCTTGTCCCGCTTGATCTTCCTCGCCTTCTGCTTAGGTCTGAGCGCGTTTCTACAGATAGACACAGCTTGGTCATAATCGGTTTTCAGATGACTATATTTTTCCATCAGTTCTATCGCTATTTCTTTTCTCTTCGCCTTCTCTGCGTATCGTCGTCGCACGTATTCGTGCGGCGTCTCTTCTTTGAATTCAGGCTCAGGCAACGTGGGGAGACCTAGAGCCGCAACTAAACTGGCCTCTGCGCCCCGCTGCACTTTTTCAACGTCGCCATCAAGGGAGAAAGCCGACAAATAAGGACGGCCTTCGAGTTTGAACAGCTCCCCACCTTCTTCCTCTGTCGCCTCAGGTTGTCTCTCCGGCTGCTTGGCTATGGCTTCCCTTTCGCGTTGCTTGTCTTCATCGGATGCAGGCATAAAGCGCTGAGTCTGTCTGTGATGCTTCAGCATCTCATCAGGTGGAATTACTTCTTTGAACGTAGGGCGCCTTCTTCCATGTCGAACCTTGATTACCCAATAAGAGTGCGGCAATCCTTGTGGCGGCCCTTCGGTGGTCGCCCTGACTTCGAGCGCAACGAAATTTCCAGGCCCATATGTCGTTTCGCATACTCGCGCCAGTGTGTCGCATGTGGCGTATTGATGCGGCGGATCGAGAAGTGAGACGCGATACCAGCCCTTCATGTCGGTGATCGAATCATCGACCGAGCGGTAAAACTCAAAAAGTTTACGCGGCGCCGCCTTTTGCGCAGGCCCGGCTTTTATCATTCCCTGCTCTTCCGGCATGATCGGCTCTGACTCATCCGGCTTGTCGGTCTTCGCCTTCGCGCTGGTGGTCTTCTTCGATTTCTGATTCATATTCGAATCCTCCATTGATGGTTGTCTGTGCGTCTTTGACGATCTTCTTTCCGCCGCGCAGCCGCGCCTTCCCTATCCTGGTCAAATATTCTCGAACCGCATCTTCCTGCCACTGGCGAGTTACGAGAGCCTTGCGAGCTTGCTGTAGCAGCCAGGCTTCAACGGCATTGAAGGAAAACACCGTGTGCCTGCCAAGCTTGATGGGCGTCAGTTCGTTCGTTCCACACCCACCGTCACAAATAGTCGATTCACGCAAGCCGGTAATCTCAGCAACTTCTTGAAGACTCAAGAAGCGGTCAGGTGGTTGGTTCATAGTTCAAAGCCTCTCTTTTTGCCGGTGGTCATCTGTACTTCCCTCCATTGATAATCGTTTTCATGGTGTCTTGAATCGCTCGGCGTCTTCGGCGTCTCTCACTGAGTAAATCAATCACGGCCATCTCCTGACGAACCCTGCTCTCTTCGGCTTTCCGGACTTGTCGCGCCATCCATGCCTGAACGGCGTTGAAACTAAACACCACGCGACCACCTAACTTGATGCGAGGGATGTCTTTTGTTCCGGCCCCGCCTTTGCGGATAGTCGCCTCGGCCAAGCCAATCATCTCTGCGACTTCTTTGAAGTTCAGAAAGCGATCAGGCTGTGGTTTTGAAGGCATATGCTTTTGTCCTTTCAGGTCGGGGCATCGTGTTTATCGATCGGGAACTTTTGGTGAATCAGTTCATCGACCAGTTGTTCCCGGAAATCGGGGCGGTCAACGGCTGCTAAGAGTTTGTCAGACTGGCGAGTCAAAGCAACCGTTTCCTCAAGCCCCTCGCGGCGTCGAAACATCCGAATCGAAACCCCGCCGTCGATCAGGTCAGCGCGAAACCAAAATCCAGGGCAATAAAATGCAATCGCTTTCAAGTGCGCGCGGAGAGCTTTTAACTCTTCTTTTCGATCAGTCGAAATCGCTGAAGCTGGCGACAGTCGCCTGCTGTCGCTTTTCTTGGTTCGGTCGAATCTGCGCCCGGTCCGGTCATCTTGGGTAATGCCAGCGTCGATCTCTTCGGGAAAATCTTCTTCAGTCGGAGTGTTGGTGCGCGATGTCCGGACTCTGATGAATATCAACGTCGCCACTGCAAGCGCCAGCTCTCCAAAGTTCGCCAACCTTATCGCCGAATCCCACCGGGTCAGATAGTCAGCCGATGAATCTTTCGGCGGATCGGGCGGCTTGGCCAGTTCGACTTTCGCCATCTCGATATTGGCGTTGATGCCGCCAGCCTCGCGCTTGATTCGGGCGCCATGCTTTGCCGCCTGACGGTACTGATAGGCGACATCCTGTTCTATCTTCGCCGTTCTTTCCCGCGCATCTGCGGCCTTCTGAATTGCATCGGCTATCCGCGCATTCGACTCCTGTAGAGCCTGCGCATCCGTGTTGTGCTTCACGACCGCGACGGCGTAAGCCTTCTCGGCGTTCTGAAGCGTCGAGAGATGACCATAGACCCACATCAAAAACCCGAAGTGCGCGACGGCAAAGCAAAGCGTAACGCTGTCGAGTATCGCGACGCCGCCAGCAAGCCTGCGGTCTCGACCGTCCGAGTAATAGAGAAAGGCCACTCCAAGCCAGCAGAGAAGAGCGCCGACGCCGAGCAACACCGAACCCATATACGCCTGTAGTCGGTCGGCCTGGTTGAAGACCAGAGCGGTCAGGATAGAATTCAATCCTTGAAACGCCAGCAGAGCGACGAACCAAAATCGCCACTTGTTTTTTTTGAATTGCTGACCAGTCGGCTCAGCCAGGTATTCATTTACGCGGTCACTGAAAGTTCGGCGGGACATTGTTCATCTCCTTCCATGAGTTAGGCCGAAGCGGTAGGATTGCCATGCAGCATTGGCCTATTCGCTTCGGCGAGGGTTGATGTTTTGGGCTTGTCGGCGGTCGCACGCTGGCAAGCCCGCTGCGTTTGGCGATGATGCGTCATCGCCGCGTGTTGAGTTTGTCCGAATCACTTGAAGACTTGAAAGGATTTGAACAATGTACGAAATCACAGCCGCCCTGTCCTCCATCAAAACCATCAGCGACATCGCTACATTCATCCTGAAAGCAAAAGTCGGCACTGAGGTCTCTCAAAAAGCCATTGAACTACAAACCATAATCATCACTCTTCAAGGCGCAATTACGAGCACTCAGATTCAGAACCATGAACTCGTGGCAGAAAACGAACGGCTTAAACAGCAACTGGCCAACGCAGAGAAGTGGGAAGAAGAAACGATGGGATACCAGCTTATAGAAGTTGACGACGGTGCATTCGTCTATGCACAACATCCGAACTGGAACCACCCTCACAAACCCACCCATTGGTTTTGCACCAACTGCTATCAGAAGAAACAAAAATCCATACTGCAAAAGAAAGGCTGCGCTAGCTGGATAACCAGCGGAACAGATGTAGAAAGAGATGCGCTCATATGGATATATACATGCGCAAACTGCAATGCAGAGATCAGAACGTCCAGCACTCCTAGTCAAACATTCAAGAATTGACTTGGTTGACCGGGCAGACCTCGAAGCCGCGCCGCCGACAACACTCATTGCGATAAGTCCATAGTCGTTCAAGGTGGTCTCCTTTGATTGAAAAGGGAAGCGAGACAGCGGAACGGCCTCACCTTCCGTTCCGCTGCCCCTGTTTTGCTCATGCGGTCTCCCCCAAGCCCGCCAAGCAAACTGATTTCTAGGCGTTCGCTTTCGCGCTCAGATGGCCAGCATTCAACGTTTCAGCCTCCGGTCTTGCCTTGCCATCTCCCGATTGAGTCAGGCTAGCCAACGCCCGGAGGATCGCACTATGGCTCGCCGATAGCAGCAGTAGATTGGTCAGTTCGCTTGTGGCCTCGGTCAAGGGGTCTCGCAACGACTCCGGGCAAGTGGGATCTTCAAGGGCATCGGCGATGGCGATGGCCAGATCCGCAAAGATTTTTCGATCTTCGATTGATACGGTCATGGGAAGCTCCTTTGTTTTAGGCAACGGTTATAGGGGGTAATGTGCGGTTACTTCTTTTGCTTTTCGATCCGCTTCTCGCGCAGATCGTCAAGCCAGGTATCTTCGACAAGATTGTCTACACGCTGGCAAGTGGCGCGCAGATCGCGGCGCGCTCTGGCATCGAGCTTGCGAATCAGTTTGACGGCCAGGCGCTTGTTTGTTTCGCCCCCGGTCAGGATCGATGTGAAGATCGAAATCATATCGTCTGTGATTTCGGGATGATGTTTCATCGGTCGCGCCCTCCCTTCGTCGCGAGAAATCCGAAAGCCATATGGCGCCCGCTTGAATCTCCGGCGTCAGGGTAGCGCGTGATGATTGACGTGATGGCATTCCAGAATCCCCGCTGACATTCTTCGAGGGTGAAGCGATGCCGGCGCGGATCTGGTCCAGGCTTGAAGCGCCCGCGATTCTTTGGGCGGTCGGTCTGTGTTGGTGTGGTCATTGCGCCTCTTTGGTAAAGGCGTCGTTTGGCGTGAGAAAGTCGGCAGGATAAAATCTAGTCGGCCTCACGCGTGACGGCGCGTTGTGGTCAGGCTGAATGTCGTTGACGCGACGAACAGCCGAAACACCCACACGGAGCGGAAAACGTTCCCGCTCCATGTGGCGCCCCTGAGACAAACAACATTCAATGTCATTCAATCTCGCTCAATCGCGTTGACTCTGGTGCGGTCGCAAAGTGGAAAAGAATGCATCAGCTTCAACGAGATTCAATGAGGCGCAAGAGAGGCTAGATGAATCGTCGAGACGTTTTGAAAACAGGGCTGGCCGCGAGCGTCGCGGGCGCGGCGAATGTTCCCGTCGTGGGGGCCGAAAGCAATCACTTTTACGAACTGCGGATTTATGAGTTGCGGAACGACATCCAACCATCCCGCATCCAGGAGTTCTTCCAGAACCATTTTATGCCGATGATGAAGCGGCAAGGCGCCGGGCCTGTGGGTTGCTTCAACGTGATTTCGGGCTTGCGCAGCCCGTCTCTCGTCGTAGTGATCGATTACAAATCACTCGCCGAGATGCAGTCAGCGATGGAGGCGGCGCGTAGCGATAAGGATTTCGCGAAAGGCTGGCAGACGTTCGAGGCCGCGAATGAGATGCCATACGCGCGCTACGAGTCGACGCTGCTCAAAGCGTTCGATTCTCACCAGAAGATCGAAATCCCCACGGCGGACGAGAAGCGCCCGCCGCGCGTCTTCGAGCTTCGCACTTACGAATCGCGCAGCGCCTTCAGCCTGCGCAACAAGATCGAAATGTTCAACCAGGAAGAGATCAAGATCTTCCGCGATTGCGGCTTCGCGCCGGTCTTCTTCGGCGAGGCGGTCGCGGGCGCGAGATTGCCGCATCTGACTTACCTGGTCGGATTCGACAACATGGCCGCGCGCGAGAAGGCATGGGACACGTTCAGGGCGAATCCCGATTGGGCGCGTGTGAGAAACAAGCCCGGCTGGACCGACCCGGAGGCCGTGTCGAACATTCACGCGGCGTTTCTGCGTCCGACCGCTTATTCGCAGATCCGGTGATCGCATAGCCTAAGTCCGACCACTTTGCGCCTTTGCGCCTTTGCGAGAAACGGGCTTCCTCATTCTAACGACGGTTCTCGCCAAGGCGAAAAGGCCGTGACGGGCTCTATGGCAGAAAAGTGGCGTGGGCTTTTCTTAAAAGCTGCGATTCGGTGTTTACAGTCGCGCGTTTCATAACGTAAGATGCGGATCGCCTCTCCCCCTCGCAACATGAATGACCAATGAGCCAGCGCAGAATGGCATCTTTAATGCAGTCAGAGAGCAACACCCTTACTCCGGCAAAGTCTGAAGCGAGAATTACAGAGCCCCGCGATCGTTTACTGACATGGCCGCCCGGCGAGCGATTGATCAAAGTCATCCCCGTGGGACTGATGGTCTTCGACGGGGCGCTGGCAGTTTTATTGTTCATACTCGCCTACTGGCTGAGGAACCCTGAAGAGCCGATCTTCATAATTTCCCGAATAGACCTCGGATTCCTCTCGTTATCAATACCTTACGCCTTTCACCCGAACTTCGACCCGTACCTGAGCGTGCTCTATTTCACGCCGCTCATCCAGGTCGGCGCCTTCGGGTATCGCGGCCTGTACCGCGTCCGCGGCGAGTTCTCGTTCAGCGATGATTTCATCAACATCTTCAAGGCGATTTCGATCGGGGCGATGCTGGCGCCGTTGATCGCGTTCTTCTACCGCGGCGGGTTCGCCTATTCGTCGTTCTCTTATTCACGTGTGGTCTTCATTCTCTATTACCTGCTGGGTTTGGTCGTATTCACATGTCAGCGCGCGGCCTTTCGCAGCCTGCAAACGTCTTACCGCCGCCGCCATATCAACGTCATTCCGATACTGATCGTCGGGTCGAACGGCGTGGCCGAGATGTGCGTCCGCGAGATTGCGGACGACCCGAAGCTCGGCCGGTCGGTCGTCGGTTTTGTGACGGCCGACGGCGAGCCGCCGAAGAGCCAAGCGCTGAAAGCCTGGCCGACGCTGGGCCGCTACGACGAGATGCACCGCTTCATCCGCCAGCGGGGCGTCCGCGAGGTACTGATCACCGACCCTGAGATCCACCCGCAACTGCTCTTCGACACGATGGTCAAATGCGGGCGAGGCTCGCGCGTCGCGTTTCGCGTCGTCCCCAACCTGCTCAACTGCATCCCGCGCAAAACCTACGTCGAACAACTGGGCGCCGTCCCGATGGTGAGCCTTTTCGAGGAGCCGCTTTCCACCTCGGCGCGGCTCTTCAAACGCAGCGTCGACCTGATAGTCAGTTCGCTGATCCTGTTCTTCACCGCGCCGCTGTGGCTGCTCATCGCGATCGCCATCAAGCTGGAATCGTGCGGCCCAGTGTTCTACCGGCAGGAGCGCGTGGGAATGGACGGCCACATCTTCCAGATCTACAAGTTCCGCTCGATGCGCGACGACGTCAAAATAGACGTCGCGCACCGCGAGTTCATGGCCAGGGTGATCAAAAGTCAGGGCGACAAGAACCTCGGCGCCAGGAATGATCAGAGCTACAAATTCGTCAATGGCGACAGGCTCACGCGCGTGGGCGCGCTCTTGCGTCGCCTGAGCCTCGACGAGTTGCCCCAGGTCTTCAACGTCTTCAAAGGCGAGATGTCGCTGGTCGGCCCGCGCCCGCCCATTCCTTATGAAGTCGAATGTTATGAGACCTGGCACCGCAAACGGCTGGACGTCAAACCGGGCCTGACCGGCTTGTCGCAGGTCAGCGGGCGCTACCGCTTGTCCTTCCAGCAGATGGTCCAGCTCGATATTTACTACGTCGAAAACTGGTCGCCGTGGCTCGACCTGAAGATCATTCTTAAAACCATGCCAGCGCTCTTTATGAAAGAACGCGTATGACGGAATTGCCTTCCCAGGTTTGACCTCCGAAGCGTATTATTTTCGCTCGTAAAAATAAAAAGTTGCCTTACCGACCGGTTGGTTTATAATGCCCCGCGTCATAGAACAATAAAGTCGATCGCAGACTCCCGATAACTACACCTCTTTGCTGGCTTTGCTGTTCACATCGGTATCACACACGTAAGCCGCCGGTAAATTCCTTCCCCGGAGCTTGCGACCCGTTCATTTCAAAGTTAAGGATTCAGTTCATCAATCAACGTGGCGCGGACCGAGCCGGAGCCTCCAGCCCGTCATGCGCCTCCAGCAAAGGAGATACCTCTATGAGAAACAAGATCGGATTGACAGCATTCATTGCGCTCGCGTTTCTTACAATGACGATCGCGGGCGCTACGTCCGCCTTCGCTCAAGCCTCCAGTTCTACAGCGGAGGTGCGCGGCCAAGTGACCGACGCCAACGGCGCAGTGGTAGCGAACGCGAAGCTCACGCTGACCGACGTCGTCAAAGGCACGTCTCGCCAGGGCGTCAGCGACAGTGAAGGCAATTATTTCTTCCTCGGATTGTTGCCCAGCTCTTACGACCTTAAGGTCGAGGCGCAAGGCTTCGGGGCGATCACGACCAGGCTGGAATTGACGGTCGGGCAGCAGGCCAACATCCCGATCAAGCTCACGACGGGCAAGGTCGAGGTTCAGGTGGACGTCGTCGCGGGCGCGGAAGTGGTTGAAACCAATCGAACCGAGCAGGCTTCGACGGTGGACGCGAAACAGATATCCAACCTGCCGATCAATCGCCGTAACTTTCTGGATTACGCGCTGCTGACCCCGGGGGTGGTGGACGCGGACAACATCGCCGATTCGTCTGACTTCCGCGTCGCACAGACGCCGCAGTCGGGACTGTCGTTCGGCGGTAACAACGGGCGCGGCAACATGGTGCAGGTGGACGGGGCCGAGACCTTAGGCGCGTCGGGCGGAGTGCAGGCGACCGTCAGCCAGGAGGCGGTGCAGGAATTCCAGGTGGTGCGCAACAGTTACAGCGCGGAGCTGGGCGGGGCGGCAGGCGGCGTTGTCAACATCGTCTCGAAGTCTGGCGGCAACAACTTCCATGGCGGCGCGTTCGGGCTCTTCCGCGATAAGGTATTCGACGCGCGCAACGCTTTCGATTTCAATCCCGACGGCCAATCGCCCTTCAGCCGCCAGCAGTACGGCGGCTCGTTCGGCGGCCCGTTGCGACAGGACAAGACGTTTTTCTTCAGCGCCGTCGAGCGGTTCAGTCAGGAGCGCACCTCTTTCGTCAACCTGATGGGCGATCCAAACATGTTCCAGCAGACGGCGTCGCAAAACGCGCTGCTCAACTTCCTGAGCGGCGTCCCTCAATTCGCCCCGTTGGCCGCCGGGTTGCGAGGCGCGTTGACTGCGACGCAGCGCACAACCCAGCTCTTCAGCAACGCCACAGGGCAGTTCCCGTTTGACGAATCGCAGACGCAGTTCTCGGCGCGGCTTGACAACAACTTCAGCGATAAGAGTAGCGGTTACCTGCGCTTCAATGTGACTGACGGCAATTTTGAAAACCAGGCGGCCGGGGCGCTGACGGCCGTTTCACGCGGCCGCAAGGTCAGCGTATTCAACGGCGGCGTCGTGGGCTCGCACAACTACCAGTTCAGCCCGACTGCTTTCAACGAATTGAAGCTGCAATACAGCTATACGCGGGCCGGGTTCTTCACCAACGACCCCTTCGGTCCGGAGATCAACATCGAAGGCTTCGGCTTCTTCGGCCGCGACATCTTCCTGCCTTCGGAGAATATCGAGCGTCATTACGACATCTACGACAACTTCTCGAAGATCTTCGGCGATCACTCGCTCAAGTTCGGCGGCTCGATGTTCTTCAACCGCTTGACAACGACGAGCGAGACGTTCTTCGGCGGGCGTTTCAGCTTCGCCCCGGCCATCCCGCTCAGCAACATCATTGCGCTCAACCCCGCTCTGGGGCCTGCGGTTTTGACTCAGTTGACACAGTTTCTGACGGCCACCCAGCCGAGCTTGCTGCCAAATCTGGCGGCGCCGATCAACTCGATCCAGGCGTTCAATCTGAACCTGCCGAGCGTCTACCAGCAGGGATTCGGCGACGCCTCGGCCGAATCCTGGACGAACCGTTACGGCCTATACATCCAGGACGCCTGGAAGCTGAGGCCTAACTTCACACTTAATTACGGGCTGCGCTATTCGGTTCACGACGAACCGTTCTTCATCCCGACCTACAAGAGGGACTTTCAGCCGCGCGTCGGCTTCTCGTGGGACCCGTGGGGCGACGGCAAGATGGCGATCCGCGCCGGCGCCGGCATCTTCGTCGGCTTCCTCAACAACGCGGTGGCCAATGTGACGACCGAATTGAGCGGGATGGGCGATCCGGACAACATCAACATAGTGCTGGCGACGGCGGCTCCGCCCCCGGGGTTGCCCACATCGTTCGCGGTTTACCAGTCACTGCTGGCGCGTGGCATCCTCGGCCAGCGCGCAATCACGCAAGCGGATGTGGCGGTGGCGCCACTCAACATCAACCCGCGGCCGGGCGCCCCACTCGAAGTGCGTTTTCGCCTCGGGCCTGATTATCGCAACCCAACGACCTACCAGACCAGCTTCGGCATCCAGCGTGACCTGGGCGCTGGCATATCGCTGGATTTGAACTATCTTTTTGTGCGCGGCCTCCACATCGCGCGCAACCGAGACATCAATCAAATCGGTCGGACCGGCGCGATCCCCCTACTCAACCCTGATGGCGGCCCGGCTTTCACCCGCGCCAGGGACTTCGCCGTCGCGGGACGCTTCCAAGACAACATTTACGAAACGACGGCCAATTCGTTCTACCACGGCTTCACCGCGCAGGTGCAGAAGCGATTTGCGCGCAACTTCAGTCTCAACGCGCACTACACCCTCTCGAAGGCGATTGACGAGGTCACCGACTTCAACAGCGACTTTTCGGCGCAGAATCCTCTTGGAGTGGGGCTGGACCGCGCGCTCTCGTCCTTCGACCAGCGTCACCGCTTCGTGGCCAGCGGCGTCATCCAAAGCACGTTTGAAAACGTGATTGCCCGGGACTGGCTGCTGGCGCCGATCGTCGTGGCGCAGAGCGGACGGCCGTTCAACCTGCTGCTCGGCTTCGACGCCAACGCCGACGGCCGTTCGCAAAGCGACCGTCCGGGACAGGCCGGGCGAAACACAGGGAATGGTGAAGCCTTCTACAGCTTCGACATGCGTCTGGCCCGACGCTTCTTCGTCAAGGAGAGTCGTTTCCTGGAGATCACGGTCGAAGGCTTCAATCTCTTCAATCGGACCAACTTCCAGGGCATCAATAACGTCATCGGCGGGGCTTGCGTGGACAATAACGGTCTTCCGGTGGCCTGCACGGCGGGCGGGACGCGACTGACCAACTTTGACCTACGCGGCAGGGCCGACCAGAGGCCGACCAGGCCGCTTGGCTTCACGTCGGCGTCCGATCCGCGGCAGTTGCAGTTCGGGGCGCGCTTCAGTTTCTAATTACTCGAGACTGATGAAAAATCGAACTGATGAGGGGGAGCTACGGCTTCCCCTCATTTTTTTAGGCATGTTGCTAGATAAACGCGCTCTTGCGATTGCCTGGCGCGGGTGATCGAAGGCAAGGGCGACAAGCCCTTTCCCTGTGAGTTGGAAACTGGCCGCCGTGACTCGACTTGAAGCTCAGTCTCAAAACCACTCCCAGGCTATTTAATGAGAGAGCGCCAGATAATATTTGCCTTTCTCGCCTGTGATAACTATGATTTCCCGCGTCGTAGACAAATTCACAGACAAATTCATAGATAAATAAAAGAGGTTCGGAATCTTTCCATCGGAATCTTTCCATACGAAACTCTCTTTGCTGGCTTTGCTATTCGCAGTGAGACCGCTTGCTTAGCGCGCGGGCGCTTCCGAAATAAGTCGCTCCCTTATAACGCCCCTACACCCACCCATAGGACCGAGCCGCTTGTTGCCGAGGCGAATCCATAATCTTACTACCTAACCATCATATCCCCCGATAAACGGGTTGCGGACCGGCGTCGTCAACCGAAGGGCCAGTCTTGCGCCGCCATCAAAGGAGATAGTCTTAATGAGATACAGGATAAGAACGGCAATCGTGATGGCCCTCGCGTCCCTTGCGGTGATGATCGCGAGCCACACAACCTCTTTAGCTCAAGCCTCAAGTTCCACGGCGGAGTTACGCGGCCAGGTGGCCGACGCCAACGGGGCCGTGATAGCGAACGCGAGGCTCACGTTGACCGACGTCGTCAAAGGGACGTTGCGCGTGACTACTAGCGACGGCGAAGGCAATTACATCTTCCTCGGATTGTTGCCCAGCTCTTACGACCTTAAGGTCGAGGCCGAAGGGTTCGGGACGAGCGCGGCCAGGATCGAATTGACTGTAGGCCAGCAGGCCAACATCCCGATCAAGCTTGGGGCGGGCAAGGTCGAGATCAGGGTGGTTGTGGAGGCCGGCGCTGAAGTGGTCGAGACGTCGCGCGCC
>Ga0154003_1000252_pt1 | contig 16477 bp, 11 predicted proteins | sample TSFL087MetaG_FD_104679 | JGI IMG/M metagenome (GOLD analysis project Ga0154003, IMG submission 104679) | Attine ant fungus gardens microbial communities from Florida, USA - TSFL087 MetaG | ecosystem: Host-associated > Fungi > Mycelium > Unclassified | place: USA: Florida, Lake Talquin State...
AGACCGGAAAGCGCCACCGTCACCCCGGCTTCTTTCACTGCGCGCGAGACGACGTATGTGTTGACGCCGTCGCCTGTCGGCTGATCCATCGCGGCCAGCGCGTCGGGCAATTGATTCAGCATCGCGGCTTCGGTCAAACGTATCTCGGTGTGCTCGCAGCCGAATCGAGTGGCGACCTGCCGGGCGTAAACTGATTCATCGTAATTACCCTCGGCGAATATTACCGAGAACGTTTGAGGCGTGTGCCCCATTTCGCTCATCAGCGCCACCACCGCGCTGGAATCAATCCCCCCCGACAAAAAGGCTCCCAACGGCGCGTCGCTGATCAAATGAAACTCGACCGCTTCGCGCAACAACTCGCCTGTGCGGTTGAGTATCGCCGATTGGCTCGCGTCGCCGGCCTCGGTCGAAAGGTCTTGCAATAAGTCCCAGTAGTTGTGTTCTTTGACGGCGCCGGACGCGTCAACAACCATCCACGAGCCGGGCGCCAGCGCCTTGACGTCTTTGATCAAAGTCCTGGGCGAGGGAATTGATTGATAGGCCAGGTAGTCGTTAAGCGCGACCGGGTCAATTTGTCGCGGCGCCAATTCGGTGGCGAGAATCGCCCGTACTTCCGAAGCGAAAATAAATTTTCCATCGGCGTCGTAATAGTACAGAGGCTTGATGCCCAAACGGTCGCGCGCGATGAATAACTCCCGCTTCTGCGTGTCCCACACCGCGAAAGCGAACATTCCACGGAGCCGGCGCACCGAGTCGGCTCCGTACAGCGAATAAAGCCGCAGGAGGACTTCTGTATCTGAATGAGAGGCGAAAATTTCCCCCGACTGGATCAACTCCTGCCGCAGTTCGCGGAAATTGTAAATTTCGCCCTTGAAAGTGATCCAGAATCGGCCGTCCGGCGTCGACATCGGCTGGCGTCCGCCGGGTGACAGATCAATGATGGCGAGGCGCGTGTGCGCGAGCGCGCAACGGCCGTCGTCTGAAACGAACAGGCCACGATCGTCAGGCCCGCGGTGCGTTATTTTTAACATCGCCCGTCCGACGGCGGTTCGGGTATCAAATCGTTTCGGTTCAGTTACAACTGCTCCGGCAATGCCACACATGACGTCTCACCCCTTCCCACAACTCTGTGGGACAGACTTATGGTCTTTGAAAATTAAACACAACCACGCAATTCAACGTAGGGGCAGACCTGTGTGTCTGCCCCGGCGCCGAGGTTCCTAAATCCGGGGCAGACACACAGGTCTGCCCCTACATGTGTGCGCTTAATTTTCAAAGACCATTAGCCTGTCTATTTATGCGACGGACAGACTAATGTCTGCCTCACTCCTTCGCGGCGCCCAAGAAACGGCCCCAACAGATCGGCGACGGCGCGTTTGAACGCTTCGAAGCCGAATAATTCGATAACTCTTCGGCGCAACAGTTCGGGATTGAAAATCTCCTGGCGCCAATGATCACGGCGCAGAACACGTATGATCTCCGCCGCGATCTCCGCTGTGTCGTCCGGGTCTACGAGCAAGCCAAGCTCTCCGCCGCCGAGCGCGTCGCGGGACCCGTCCTTATTCCCCGCCAATACAGTCTTCCCGCAAGCGAGCGCTTCGAGATAAACAATCCCGAAGCCTTCGCCCCGGCTGGGCATCGCGAAGATGTCGCAGAGGTTGTAATGTTCGGCAAGCTCTTCGTTTGGAACGAAGCCGGCGAAAATCACCGCGTCCTGTACGCCGGCCTCGGCGATCAGCCTTTCAATCCTGGGACGGTCCGGACCCTTACCAACCAATAAATAACGCGCGTTCGGGACGGCGCGCACAATCTCGGGCATCGCCTTGATTATTTGGTCGTAGCCTTTATAGCACTCCGTGTCCGCCAGACGGCACACCGTCAGGATCACGGGAGTGTCAGGCCGCAACCCATACCTCCGGAGCAATTGAGGAGGTTTGGGAGCGATTGCAAACCTGTCGGCGGCGAATGTGTTGGGAAGAATTTTGACCCGATCCGGGTCAAGGCCGACCTCCTGTATTAAACGATCGCGCGTGTAATTGCTCACGGCGAGCGTTAAATCCGCTTTCAGCAGCGCCCTCTTACGCGAGGCGTTTGTTATCCCCCAGGCGTCAATGCCGTGGGCCACTAAAATATAAGGCGCGCCGAAACTTCGCCTGGCGAGCATCGCTAAAGGGCCGAAGTTGAGATGCGTTGAAACGATCAGGCCGGGACGTTCGCGCCAGGCGTGACGCAGGCATCCCAATGCGAAACGCGCGGACCTCAACCGAAGGGGCCAATTTCCGTACGCGTTAAAATTATGTAGCGCCCGTTTATCAGGAATGTCATCCGGCAGGTCATTTTTTATTAGCGCGCTGAAGTATTTTGAGAACGCCTCCGCGCGAACAGCGTCGATTAAATACCTGGAGAAAGCCTGGATCCCTCCGGTGGTGGAAAATAAATCGGGAGCCCAGACGTGAATGTTACTTGTCAAGTGTTTCAATGATGAATGTGTTTCGGGCCGCTGACCGGCTTAACAATACCGGGAGCGGCGGCGACCGGTAGCTTTTGTAGCTGGCCGTTACCGCTCCCGGCGCTGTAACGATTGTTTTCCAGTTGTTCGTGCGCGGCAATCGAGTCTAAGCGGGGCAATAAGAAAATAAAGCCTGCCATGAACCAGAAATAAACGTGAGCCGTATGATTCAGAACCGTAGTGCCGGTAAATAAGATGGCGTGTACCAGGAAGGACGCTAGCGCGAGATTTTTCAGGAACGGATTTCGAGTCTGAACTCTTGTGCGCCAAAGCGCCACGATAAGGTATAGCTTTAGACCATACCAGACTAAGAATCCGAAAACCCCCAATTCCAACATCACGCGCACAGTTTCATTTTCCGCATCCGGAGGCGCGACTGACGGCTCCGTCAAACCGAATCTGGCCCGGAGCCCCGCCCCGCCGGGATGTGTGGCCCCGGCTCCATAGCCTAAAACTTCGGGATCGGAGAGGAATAGCAGCGGCTCCATAAACGAACTCGTCATACGTTCAGAGGCGCTGTCCGACGTGGTCACGCGCTGCCAGAACGCGTCCAACGCGTCGCTAAACCAATATACGCTGGCCACGCCGCACACGACGCCTGTCAGCAACAACATCGTAAGCGCTTTTCGCACTTCCCGCGCCCGCGCCAACTGGTTGAAAATCAGAAAGCCCGCGAAGACTATGACGCCGGAAAATACCGGGCCTCTGGAGCCCGTCATAAACATATTTCCCATCAAGAGCGCCTGCCCCCCCATCAGTATGGCCATCCAAACTTTATTGAGCTTTACCACCAGTAGGGAAAACAGCAAGGCCTGACAGACCGTCAGATAGGCCGTATAACCGCTTATATACGAAAATGTGCCCGTGATTCTAGCCCGCACGATGTCATCTGAGCCGCCAAAGGTCGCAATGTCCGCCTCTTCTCCGGCCACATAAGTGTTTATAGGGCTGTCGGGCGGAGAAAAAAATTGGAGCGCGCCCAAAGCGCCGACCGGGATTACCAGCAACAGATACCATTTGAGGAATGACTGTAGCTCTTCTGTGGAGCGGAACACGTCCCGAAGCATGAAACAAAGAGGGACGTACAATAAATAAGCCTTGAAGCCAAACAACCCTACGGCCGCCGAACCGAGCCTTATATTGAAAACCTGCAGGCCAATGAGGATCATCGCAACCCATAACAGGATTTTCAGCCCGGGTAATGCTACAGCTCGCTTCGACTTGTATTCATATATGAAATAACGCGCGTACGCCCCGAGAAGTATGATGTCCTTCAGGAAATAAACTAAATCGCTGGCGCCCGGCAAAATCCATTTTCGGATCGCCCCCTCGATGACGGCGAGCACCAATGCGGCCTTGACGGCCCGCCTCCAGTTCCAGGAGGAAATGACTAACAGGATTACCGCTCCGAATAATGCTATGCCAAGATTCATGACAAAGCGCTCCGCATAACCTCAAGATAGCGCCCGGCTACGAAAGCGGGGCGGTGTTTTGCGAGGTGTGGTTCCGCCCCATCGAGCAGATAGGATGCGATGCGACGGTCTGCCAAAGCCATTTCAATCTTTTCGGCAAGCGCGTTCACATCTCCGTTGGGAAAGGTCAGGCCGCAGGGGCCGATGGCCTCCGGCAACCCGCCTTGATCCGAACCTATGATGACGCAACCCGAAGCAAGCCCCTCCAGCGCGACCATGCCGAATGGTTCGGCCCACAACGAAGGGACAACGACTATCAGGTGACGCCGAAGCAGGGCGCCGACCTCAGACTGAGACCTGGCGCCTAAAAATTGAACCTGGTCATTTAAATCCAGCTCGGCGCACATTTTCTCAAGCCCAGGTCGCTCCGGGCCGTCGCCGATGATCGAAAGCCGCGGTGTTGTCCCTTTCTTTTTTAAAGACGCCAGGGCTCTGAGAAGGCAGTCTGCGCCTTTGTCAGAAACAAGCCTGCCGACGAACGCCAACTCCGTGTCGCGTGAAGTGACCCCCTCGGGGCGAAACAGAATTTCATCATATGGATTCGGGATAATCGCTCCCCGAACGTTAACCTCTTTCGCGATGGCGGAGCTCACGAAGATATTGGCCGATCTTGACGATATGCTGATTTTTAACCTCTCGCGCCAATCTCGTTTGCCATCGCGAGTGAGCCAGTAATATCCGTGATGGCTGATCACCAACGGGCGCCTTATTAACAAAAGGGGCCACATGGCTTTTAAGCTGACATTAAACTGCAGGTAAATATCACACCACCGCAGTAAGCCGATCCATTTCAGTGGACTCGGCCGGTAATAGACAGGATAAGGAAATATCTCCGGGCGCTCCGGCGTATGCGCGACGTCCGTCGCGACAATAACTTCCTCGCCGACCTTGTTCCATTCATTGGCCAGGAGTTGCGTGACGGTTTCTATACCGCCGACGCTCGGATATACTCTTGAGTGAACTAGAATGCGCATACTCTCGGGCGAATTGGATCAACGAACATGCTTTAAATCGCCTTGAGAAATCGGTGATCCATATTTTTCTGTCCTACATTTTTCTGTTGGAAAAACCGTAACAGAAAAATGTAGGACAGAAAAATATGGATCGATTAGTTTCAAAGTCTTCATCTGGCGCCTCAAACGATTATCAGAGTCAATCATCGTCATCGCCCGTTAACATTTCCGCGTATTTCTCCACCTGAACGGCAAGGCGATGTTTCGTGTACCAGTCGTGTACCTGTTCTCCTATGGTGGAGACGACATCCGTGTTACGGGGGAGCGAGCCGCAGGTTAAGAAGTGGTTATTGATCTGTAGTTGGTCTTCATTTGTCTCGTCGTTCTCGTCTACGGTTATCGGGACGAGTCCGTGTGACGCGTAAGCGGCGAAAATGCCAGATTTGCCCAGATAGGGCGTCGGGTAAGTGAAGAAACCGAATCGCGCATTTCGCATAACATCGCCGACTTCGGACGCCGGCAGTGGCCCATGCCATTCGATCCTCGCCGGTAGCTCAAAACGGGCGGAAAGGCGAGGGCCGATGTCGTGAATTTGATTTATGCTCAGCGCCCGGCAAATTTTGATCAGCGCATCCTTCGAGTTAACGTAAGCGGCCTCACGCCATCCGGCCCCGCCGAAAATGATCATTTCGTTACTACGGCGGCGTTCCCGTTGGTAGAATTCTCCGACATTTGAGAAGACAGGCAAGACATTGACTCTTCTAGAATGGGAAGCGAGTCGTGATTCAAGGTACCTGGCGAACCGGCGGATGTTGGTAACGCAATGGTCAGACATCCCCGCCAACGCGATGGTCAACCGGCGTTGCAGAGGCGAAGTCCAAAAGGAGCTGCGCCAGGGTGGGCCGAAAGCAAAAAGTTCGTGAAACATCGTGACCAGACGACCCCGGCCGGAATCTCGGCGCCATTGTTCCATTCCTTTTACCAGCCAAAGCGGACACCCCCGCTTCTCGTAACCATAGCCTACGTAGTGAAGCAACACTGGAAGCCCGGCGCACGCTTGTTCGCTCAACAATCGCGTCAATGACTCGGGCGTCCGTGCGGGCGCCTTTGTTACAGGGAAGCCATGCGCCTCAGACGCTCCCGCCCATTCGGGGTCTCCCACGATGAACCGGCTGTGAAGATTGTGGCTACGGCGCAACTCTTCCGCCAGGAGCAGCGCATAATCTCCGACGCCGCTCACGACAGGAGGAAAAGTGGGAACAACCTGAATAATCTCCATATAATTTCCGCCCGGCCACGCGCCGGCCACTTATGCGGACAACTCCGAAAGCCGAATATAGAGTTCTTTGATTTTTTCCCGGTAGCGTTCAGGCGTGAACCGCAGCGCAAACCGGCGGGCGACCTGCCTGTCTTGTTCCAACGCTTGTGGGTTTGCGGCGTAATATTCGAATCGCCGCGCTATCGCCGCGCTATCCATCACCGGCACACGCCAAGACGGATCCGGAACGGGAGCCCCGCAGTTTTCGCTGACGACCACCGGCGCCCCACATGCCATCGCCTCCATCGCCACGAAGCCGAAGGAATCGCCGAGCGACGGCAGAATCAGTAAGTCATGACTCTGGTAATGCTTTCGCAATTCAGTTTTCGTGCAAGGCGGCAGGACGTTGACTTTCCCCTCGTAATTCTTGAGGAAGGTTCTTAACTCGTTGTCAACGCCGCCCACAAGCGTCAACGACACTGAGTTGTCACACTCAGACGCCGCCCGGACGAGGAAAGGCACGCCTTTGCGAAGATTGATTTTGCCGACGAACAGCGCCCGGAGCGGCGTCGAATCCGGCTTTCTATATCCCTCCGCCGGGCGCCAGAAATGGCTGTCCACCCAAAGGGGGGCCACATAAAGATTCGCGGTCGTCGCGACCCGCGCGCGGAACATTCGCGCCTGCGCCTCGGAGCAGAGGAGAATGGCGTCCGCGAGTTCAATCTCGCGAAGTTTGCGCTCGCGCATCGCGGGAGAATCCGCCTGGCCGACAGTCGTGATCCCGAGCGCCGCCCCCGCTTCCGCCGCCATTTCGTCTAAAAATTCCGCGTCGACGCCCGGGCAATCAAGCACGTGAACCTTCCCGCATTCTCGGGCCACGGCGAGCGACTCCGCCGAACAAGTTTCTACGCCCACGAAGATGCGGCAGGCGCTCCGTCTGATGCGGCGCGCCACCCATCGATCAAACCATTCGTTGGCTAGCGTCCAGTCGTTAGCGCTGGCCGGTCGAAAACGCGCTCGTAGCCGGTGTGTCAGGAGCGGCCACGGATTTTCGCACACCCTCTTCGACGAGAGGCCGTCAACTCGCCGGTTGACCAACGCGTCGGACCCCATCATCCGCGCAAAAACTCCGCCCCATTTACCTTCGGCCGCGAACATGGAGCAATAGAAACGGTCGAGTCTCCCCAATTCCTGAGCCGCCAAAGCCAATTGATAGGCCTGGTGGACTCCGCTGTAAGCGACGGCTATCCCGCCGTTCATGCGCCGACACTCCTTACTGGCTTCTGTTTTCGGCAAACGGCCGACAAGGCTTCCACCAGACCGCGCCTATCAGCCTCGAAATCCCACGAAGTAATGCGTTCCAAACCGCGTTCGCCCATCTTGGCGCGCAGTGCCGGCGATTCGAAGATCTGGCGCATCCGTGACGCCAGCGCGCCCACGTCGCCGCTGGGATATACGAAGCCGTTGACGCCGTCCTCGATCAGATCAGCCGCCGCGCCGACACGATCGGAAACGATCACCGGCCGACCTGCGTTCATCGCCTCGTTTACCACCAACCCCCACGGCTCGAATCGGGAAGGCAGCGCGAAGACGTCACACAGGTCATAGAGAGCCGGGAGTTCTGATTGATTGCGAAATCCCAAAAAGCGCACGGCGTCCCCCAGAGGCCGCGCGCTTTCTTCGAGCGCGCCGCGCATGGGGCCGTCGCCGACGAACAGTAGATATGGCGCCGAGTCCGCGGCGAATTTGTCGTAGACCAGGGCGAAGGCGGAAAGAAGTTCTTCTGGCGCCTTCACGGTGGTGAATTTCGCGGCGAACAGAATCACCGGGCGCCCTCGCAGCAACCCGAGCGAACTGCGAAGCGATTCGCGCTGTGGCCTGACCTCTGCGCACAGGGATTGGAAGAACGCGTTGTCAACAGCGTAAGGCATCGAAAAGAGCCGATCTTCCCCAACGCCGAACTGAGTATAAAAATCGCGGTTGCGCGCGCCGATGCATAAAAATCCGGCGACCCGCTCGAACAGGCGGTCACAGAACGCGTCGCGGAATTTCTGCCGCAGCGTGCGGCGCGGTTGAGTGTTGGGCAGTGATTCTCCACGCAGCAACACCGGCAAGCCGAGCGCCGCCGCTTCTCGCACGGCCTGACATAAAGCCATGTGCCCCCAACCATGTACCCAAACGGCGTCAAATCGCCCTTCGCGCAAACGCCGCCGTAAGGCGCTCACCGGCCACCAGGGCCGCAGCGGCCTGGAAGCCCCAAGAAACAAACGAGGCAAAACCTCCCACGCGTAGCCGTCGGTGAGCGCAACGTCCCACTTGAACGTATGGTTAAACGCCTGTTCGTAGTGCGCGTGAAGCGAGAAGTCGCTGAGAAAAAACACTTCCAGGTCAATTTCGTTTGACCGCGCCAGGTATCGCAAAAGCGGCGCCTGATATTGAATCGGATGGGTAACGATATAAGCGAGACGATACATTTCAATGGCCAAAGAATTGACGCGGCAGCGTATGGAGCGCCTTGACGTGTCGCCGCTTTGCATTCCAGGAAAGCCAAAGCGGCGACACGTCAAGGCGCTCCATACGCTTCGCGATCCCAAATGTCTGAATCAATTCAGCTTTAATTTGCACAGTCTTAAAGCGTTTCAGGCTGTTTTTTGCTGACCACGAAGTCACCGATGACGAGATCATCCAGGCCCGAAGTGTAAAACGTCTGGACGGCGTCTTTCGGCGAGCATACGATCGGGTCGCCCTTGAGGTTGAAAGAGGTGTTCATCAACACCGGCACACCTGTCAGCTTCTCGAACTCTTCCAGCAAGGCGTAATAACGCGGGTTGGTCTCACGCGCTACGGACTGAACCCGACAACTATTGTCTACGTGGACCACCGCCGGGATCTCATGCGCGCGCGCTTTGTCCGCCCAGAAGCTCAAGATCATGTAGGGCGAAGGTTTAAAATCCTGGAAGTAGCGGCCCGCCTTCTCGACCAGGACGCTCGGCGCGAATGGCCGCCAGTTTTCGCGGAATTTCACGGCGTCGTTCACACGGTCGCGGTTTTCTTCAAACCGGGGGTCGGACAGAATTGATCGGCAACCCAGGGCGCGTGGGCCGAATTCCATCCGCCCCTGGAACCAGCCGATCAAGCGGTTCTGTGACAACAATTCCGCCGCGCGGCGCGCCACATTGGCCTCACGTCGGTAGGGAATTTTATACACTTGAAGAACGCGCTCGATCTCATCGTTGGTGAATTCCAGCCCCAGGTAAGAATGCCCAATGGGCGTACGCGGTATGGGAAGGCCGAGTTCCTGATAAACCGCGTATGCGGCCCCGATGCAGGTCCCATCGTCTCCGGCGGCCGGCTGCACGTAAATCTCATCAATCAGCCCGGAGCGCAGCAATTCTCCATTGGCCTTGCAATTCAACGCGACGCCACCGGCCAGGCAGAGCTTCCGGCAGCCGGTGAGACGAGTGATCCGGCGCAGCGTCGCCAGCATCGCTTGTTCGCAGGCGTCTTGCGCCGAGCGCGCCAGATTGAAGTGGCGCTCGCCCAATTCTTCGCCGTTGCGGCGCTTTCCGACCACCTCTTCCATGCCGCTCCAGTCAGAATCAGTCCGCCCGAAGAATCGGCGGCCGTCCACCCAGTAGTTTTCCTCCGTAGAATGGATCAATTTCGTCAGGTCGAAAGTAGGCTGCCCATAGGCCGCCAGTCCCATTACTTTCCACTCGTCGCTGAGCGGCTGAAACCCGAGCGCCTCGGTGATCCCGGCGTAGAAAACGCCGACCGAATTCGGGTATTGGTACTCTTCCAACATGCGAATCTCTCCGCCGCGCGCGTGCCACAGTGTCGTAGCTTCAGTGGAACCACGCCCGTCTATCACCAACACGGCGGCATCGTCGAACTCCGATAAACTGTAGGCGCTCAACGCATGCGCCAGGTGATGATTGATAAAGTGGATCGGGCGCCGCGGTTGGCCGAAGGCCCGGGTGAAGTCGAGCGCGCCCCCTCTGTGACGCTGGCTTTGCGCAAAGCCGATTAGTAGCCGCTCCCACCGCGTTGGGGAATTGGCCCACTTGCCCGTGAGCAACAGCTTCAAGTTGTGCGCGTAGGTTCCGGCGGGCCTGGGCCAGCCGATGGCGACGTGGTCCACGTCCTCCGGATCCAACCCGCCATGCTTCAGCGCCGCTTGAATGGCAAGGACGGGGAATGAAGCGTCTTGCTTGCGCCGGCTAAGGCGCTCCTCTGCGCAAGCGAAGACGAGTTTGCCGTCCTGCACAAGACAGGCGGCCGATTCGTGCATGGAATAACTAATGCCTAAAATATTCATCGCCTATTTTCACGTTCTAGTTCGTCGTAAACAGCCAAAACCTGTTCGCCTATCCGGTCCCAGTCATGCTCTCGCCGTATGAATTTCCGCGCCCTTTCGCCCAGGCTCGCCCGAAGTTCATGGTTTTGAGCAAGCGCCACGATCTTTTCCGCGTATTCCCGAATATATTCGTCCGGGGTGTCCAATCTGACCTTGAGTCCATTCTCCCCGTTCACGATTTCGCCCGCGCCCGCCACGTCGCTGACCAGGACCGCGCAACCGCAGCTCATCGCCTCCAGCAGCGCGATCCCGTAAGTGTCGCACAGAGTGGGGAAGCAAAAGACGTCCGCATGCTGGTAGAGAGAAGGCAATTGATGGCGCGGAACCGGGGCCAGGAAGTTGACCGATGATTCCAGCCGCAATTCTTGAATAATTCGGAGCAAATAATTTTTGTAAACTGGGTCTGCGCCGCCGACGATGTCGAGTTTGATCGAACAACGCCGGGCCGCTATTTCCACCGCCCGCAATAACAACTCCACCCCCTTGTAGGGAATGAGCCTGCCCACAAACAGCAAGCGCAGTGTGTTGGTAACGGGGCGCGCCAGCGGCGGAACGAAGACTTCATGTTCGACGCCCGAGTAAGTTACAAAGCGGCATTTCTCCCGCAGATGTTCGGGAACGTGCCGCAGCGCCGTGCGCGATCCCACCAGAATGCGGCGCGCATGATGTAAATAAGATTGTTCGCGTTCGGCGCGAGTCACAATTGTCCGGTAGATTCGCCCCGCCACTCGCGAGGGGCGCCAACGAGGGCCCTTCGGCGGGGTAACGGGTCTGTTGAGTAGTCGCGCGAAGGCGAGTGGCGGGGCGTCAGCCGCTATGATCGGTCCGATGATAAGCGGTTTGCCCAGGCGTCCCGCCCACGTCGGCTCTTGGATGGCGGAAGGCGTGATGCGATGCACATAATCGAATGGGAACTGATTACGCAGGCGCCGCGCGATATGCTGCTGGCGTAATTCGAAGCGGAGAAGCGGCCCGGCGCTCACCTCATTGAACGAGCATTGCCCGGCGTCGAGCCTCAACAGCACCGCCCCTTCGGGCGCCTGGCTCGGCGCCGCGGCTATGATTACAGTCTCGTATCGCCGCGACAGGGCTTCCGCATACTTGAAGCCCACCAACGCCTCGCTGCCTAGAGACGGGTTACAACTGAGAGCCGACACCAGCAAGCGCATTTGCAGCAGCCTTTTGCCCCTTGTTTGATTCGAGATTTGATTCGAGGTTTGATTCGAGGCGCGCCAACAATACGCGCTCAAGTTCCGGGTGGCGATCATACTGGTGAACGATGCTTACCATCCGCCCATTCTTCAGGCGCAAACCGCCTGACCAGTCAGCATCAAACTCACTAAGATCGCTTGTGGCGAGATTTACGATGGAACCCTGGAAATTGTCTGTTAACTGCAAATCAAGACCATGACAGGCGCCATATAGGAGTTTGTTGTGAACCGCCTGGTCGAGGTATTCCGTGTACACAACTTGGGGCAGTTGCTCGATAAACTCAGCGCACATCAGATCCAGGTACGCGAGTATTTGTGCGGCGCCGCCAACCGTAACGCCGGAACAGATGACCTTCCTTGGCCAAAGCTCTCTGAGCGTCTCCGGAGATTTGCCGTAAATCTGTTCCAGCCATTCACAATTCCGAGGCTGATCTTCGATGGCCGTGTTTTCTAGGCCTGCAAGAATGCCTCCCTCAAAATCCTCCAGCGGATTTCTCTGGAAGATGACATCCCGACTGTCAGTGAGCAGCACGGCTGAATACTCGTTTGCCCTCGCTGCCAGGAACGATCTCGTCAGGAAAAAGCGCCCCAACGTGATCGCCAAGAGATAGGGGACGGTGGTTTCAATCTGTTTGCGTAGAAATCCGCTGTTTTTCCAAATCGCCCGCACAAGTCTGGCCACAGGCTTCACCAACCCTGTAGAAACCAGGATTCTACGCACGGCGCGCAACAACCCATACTGCAGAGGCGCAATTATGTAAGTTCTCGGATACAAGCGCTGTAATTCTTGTTCGACCTTGCTGTCCCTTCGGTGGCAAAGGAGGACAATGTCCGCTTGTAATCCGGCCTGCCTCGCGCTCTGAAGAAAAGGTGTAGGTAATGGGTGAGCGGGATGGAAGGCGGCGGTTAGAATTAAGAGTCGTCCAGGCATTAAATTATTCAACTTCCTTTCTTCGCTTCATTCAAAGATAATTGATCACTTTGCACGATTGAGCTAGACCCCGAGATCCAAATTCACAGCGGAAGCGCCGCAGAACGCCGCTGAGGAGCCGAGAAGAAAAGAGATACTCTCTTACTCTTCCCTTAACCTTCGCGTTGCCTATGCGTTCACGGCGCCTCCGCGGTGAATTTGGTATTAGAGCGGCTTGCAAATCAATGTAGGGGCGGACACGCAGGTCTGCCACTACCGTACACGCAATTGCAAACCGATATAATGCTCTCAATGCCGGTCTCATCGATTGGCGTAGGCAGTTTCTAAAATGATCGAGTTACTTTCGAACAAAGCTTTAGCAGTCTTTATGTGTTTGAAACCGCTTCCCGTAAGCCCTCGGCCACGTCTCGGATTTGCGCTTCAGTCAACTCCGGATAGAGGGGTAGGGAAAGGCATCGGCGGCCGAACTCTTCAGAGATTGGGAAGGCCCCCGGGCGATGGCCCAAGAATTCGTAGGCGCGCTGTAAGTGAACGGGAACCGGGTAATGAATTCCGGTTTCGATACCCATATCGGACAGGCGGGAACGTACCTCGTCTCGCTCGTCACACTCGATTACATAACAGTGCCAGACAGAAGTAGAGTCCTCAAAGAACGATGGCGCCTTGACCGGCGCGCCTTTAAGTAACTCCGCATAGGCGCCCGCATGCCGCGCGCGCGCCGCGTTCCATTCGTCCAATTTACCCAGCTTTATGTTCAGAACAGCTGCCTGGAAGGTGTCCATGCGGTAATTGTATCCGATCTCGTCGTGATAGTAGCGTTGGCTTTGCCCGTGATCGCGCAATGCGCGCGCGCGCTCCGCGAATCTAGAGTCATTCGTCACCAGCGCCCCGCCCTCGCCGTATGCGCCGAGGTTTTTGCCTGGGTAAAAGCTGAAGCAGGCTATGACGCCGAGTTGACCGACCCGGCGGCCTTTATAGAAAGCGCCATGCGCCTGAGCGGCGTCTTCTATTACGGGAATGTCATGCTGGCTGGCGATGTGTAGAATCGATTCCATGTCCGCCGGCTGACCAAAAAGATGCACCGGCAGAATCGCCTTGGTCCGCGGCGTGATCGCCTTTTTCAGTTTGGCCGGATCAATGGTCCTGCGCTCCGGGTCAATATCCACAAATACCGGCTTGGCCCCGGCGTAACTGATCGCCCAGGTAGTGGCGATGAAGGTCATTGGCGCGGTAATGACCTCGTCGCCTGGCCCGATATTGAGGAGCCGCATTGCCAGATGCAGCGCGCTGGTGCCGGAATTAACGCTCACACATTGCTCGACGCCGCAATAATCGGCGAACGCCTTCTCAAATTCGGCTGTGGCCGGCCCTTGCGCAAATCGAGTTGACTCGCACACGGCCTCTAGCGCCGTGAGAACTTCGCTTCGTATCGCATTGTATTGGGATTGGAGATTGAGATAAGGGATCTTATTTGTTGACATGGTGTTAAAACGTGAATGAAATTAGCGTTATAGAACGTTGCATTGATATGTTTACTCGGACGACGCGTCAATGGATCAGTACCGCGAGCGGTACTGATCCCGAAGTCTGCGCAGCGTCACCGCGCCATTTTTCAGCCTGAAACTTTTTACGATCTCCGTGTTTTTTCGAAAGTCATCGAATTTGTAATAATCCAGTCCGAGGCCGTTTCCCAAAAAGCCATTCCAACTCTCTTCTGGTATATCCAGAACGTTAAGAAAGTAGACTTGTCCACCCTGCCTTTGGGTCTGGAGAATGTCTTGCCCTATTTTTTTCAGCGCCTCATCAGGCCCGGACTCGCTGGTCAGGGCAGGTAACTGTATGCTCTTTCCGTTCCGGAAAACTGTGGAGTATGTGGTGGATAGACCGTCCCAATCGCAAACCACCATATCCTGCGCTCTGACCAATTCGGCCACCTCCTTAGCTTCCGACAGGTATGCTGCTTCACCGAAATGATCAGGGATGCCTTTGAATGTCAGGGTCAGCGTCGCTTCAATAACTATCAGAACAATTCCTGCCGCTCTTAAATACCTTTGGAAGTTTACCTTATCTGTAATACCCGACTTCAGGGCAAAACCGCATAGAAAGAATATGCAGGCGGCAGGTTGCAACCAGAGTTTATCGTAGAAAGCGGACCAGTACGCCAATGCGAATAAAGTAACGGCCAAGCCCGTCATTAAGGCGAGAAGAGTGGCTTTATCGGTAGCCCTAAAATGGATACGACCTCTCAACGCCAGATAAATGGCCAGGATGACGAACGCCAAAGTCACGAACATCAGCGAAAAAGTGGCTATCAATTGAGAGTCCAAGCCCCGTTGCAGTAAGAAAGCTTTGATGCCCGTAAAATCCTTAAGAACTGGCGCGACACTATTGGTTAGGCCCAGTGGGAGCATTGCCAATTTTGAGATTGTTATTCCGCCGTAGATATCTTTACCGCCATCGAGCGTAAAGAATCGTCCGATCATGGCCCCGATGTGATGTATTCCTGAATAGTAATACGCAATCCCATAGATCAGCGCCACGCCGGTTATCCCGCCTAAGGCAGGTAACGACCCTCGCCAAATAGCGCCTTTGTCCATGCGGATATTTTTCTGTATGTCAGACGGCGTATCCTTTGTTAGAGGCCAGGTTAGGCAGAGCGCGGCCGCGGCCGGGCTAAGTAGAACCAGGGACTGGTAAGACGCCATGGCAAGCGCAAACAGCGCCCCCGAGGCGAAAAGTAGCCAGCGTTGCTTTGTCTTCAGCGCCAGCGCTATCGCTCCTATTGCAAGAAAACTCCACCACAATCCAACCATAGGCTCCGCTGAGTTGGTGGCGTGTGAAAAGAAAGCGTTGGAAAACCCATATCCAATCGTCACACCCAGCGAAATGACGCGTGACGAAGTGGCGGCATAAGTTAAACAGAATAGGATTGCCAGACAGCCAGCCGCCGCCACAGCGTTCATCATTTGTGTCAGCTTGAGGTACTCCACCGGGTCGTTCGCATAAATTCCGAAGGTCGCCAGAAACTGGTGCCAGAAGTAAACATTGACCGGGTAAAGGAGATGGTTATTCTGGTGAATGAAGAGTTTCTGGGAGTAGTAAACGTCCAAACAACGCAACGCGCCATCCACCGCGACATATTGCTTTGAACCTAGTAGGATAAAGATCAGTGAAAAGACCGCCCAAATCAGCGCAGGGTAGGCGAGATGGTTTTGGGACATCCGGCTGAACGACATTTTCAACTAGCGCTCCATCGCCATTCCGCTGGCTCGTGAAAAACACCGAAGTCGGAGTTAAGTATTTCGTCGCGAACGTGGAAGTTCGGGCCGGTTTGCGCGGAGTAAAGGTTCTTAAAATCCTGATCCCATACAGCCGCATAAGCGCCGTACATGTCAGCCACTAATCGTAGTGGCGGAGTCAGTAACTCGATGAACCCGCTCTCTTTGAGTAGGGGAGCGGTGGCGCCGTCCCGCGCGGCGCTAAAACTGCAACACCAGACGTTGTCAGATCGCTGGAAAGAGAGGTAGAAATTCGGGAATTCGATGGGCCTCCGCAATTCGTAATGTATCCGCACGCGCATTTGCTCGCCGTAATCGTAAACCGTGCGCGGCCTGCCTTCGGCGTCTATGAACTCCATAGCGGTAAGAATGATCGGCCACTTGCTGACGTCCCTTCCGACCACCTCGAGCGCCCAGGAAGTCGCTTCCATCTGGGAATTTTTCTGATAAATATCGACTCCCTCGTTCGCCGAACCGTCGAATTGAAGCTTCCCCCCCGACAACACCA
>Ga0154003_1000253_pt1 | contig 16469 bp, 13 predicted proteins | sample TSFL087MetaG_FD_104679 | JGI IMG/M metagenome (GOLD analysis project Ga0154003, IMG submission 104679) | Attine ant fungus gardens microbial communities from Florida, USA - TSFL087 MetaG | ecosystem: Host-associated > Fungi > Mycelium > Unclassified | place: USA: Florida, Lake Talquin State...
CGCCTTGCCTGGGTTAAGCATTGTGCCCGCGGCGAAGGTGTGGCGCACTGATGTCCCATCAGAGATGGTCCAGCCGCCGATGTTCGCCGCCGTCCCGCCGACGTTGACGATCTCGACGAACTCAGCCGCCGTGTTGCTGCCCGGTTCGTTGGCGCGAATCTCGTTGATGATCACCTGGGCCGCGGCGCCGCTGCCGAAGGTGTAGCGGGTGAGCACGGGGTAGTGATCGCTCGTCGTGGCGTCGTAGTTAGGGATGAATTGGTCGACCCGGAAGACCTCCACTGAGCCAGCGATGTAAGTGGCGTTTGCCTCATTCGAGTTGAGGTGGTGGTCAATAGTGTCTGGGAAGCTGGTGGTAGAGGGCGTGCCGGAGTCCGAAAGCGCCTTTGTCGGGAAGCGGTAACGGACGGCGTCATTGACGAAGTTGGCGTAGGGAGACGCGCTCCCGGGCGTGATTGAGGTGTCCACGTCGTCGTTGAAGTCGCCGATGACCCACACCTTCTGCGTCGGGAAGTTCGCGTCGAGATACGACTTCAGGGCGTTGGCGGCGTTGCGCCGGCGCGTCCAACTGGCCGAGTCGCTGCAGCACTTGGCGTGGAGGATGATGACGACGACGTTCTCGATCGCCCCGTTGATCATGACGCGCAGCGTGACCTGCAAGGGTGGACGACCGCCGAAGTCGAAGTCGTTAGCCGTCAGGATCACGCGCGCGTCCGTCACCGTCGCGACTGAAGTCTTGTAGAGAATGCCGACGTTCTGCTCAGTGTTGTTGAATCCGCTGTAGAAGGCCGCGCCGTTGATGACATTGGGCTCCTTGGCGATGAAGCCGGCGTAGCCCGGCAGCTGCGCCTTGAGGCTGTTCCATTGCGCGAGGCTGACAATCTCGGCTACGCCCCAGATGTCCATGTTGGCGCCGGCGATCACGGCGCGCGCGTTCTGGAGCTGGAGCGATTCGTTGGTCGGGCCGTTGGAGGTATCGCCAAACCACTCGATGTTCCAGCTCGCGATGTCGAGCGTCGAGCCCGAGCCTTTGGCGGGCACGACTTGTGCGAATGTGGCCGCGCTCATGCTCAATGAGAGCAAGAGCAGGGAGAGTATAGCAGCGCAGATAGAAAGTGTTCTTCTCATGCATATCCCTTTCGTGGTTGTATGTCATACAGCGTCAGACCGGGTGGTGTCCTGGCCTGTTTGCAGAATTGCAAGACAATCGCGCCAACTATCTGAGGTGAATGTTGCTCGTCCGATTGATTATTGACTACAACAAGTACCTAAGCTTTGTAACAGAATGGGTTTAAATAACCGATACATGCCGGTAAGGCCTGTGTAAAGTATTTGAAGCTTGCGCATAAATCAGATCGGCGGAGCCTTTGAAGTGCGGGAGCTCGGGAGACTGCCGGCAAACTCAGGAAACGAGCCTCTTGGCGGCTCCGTAGGAGCGCGATGTTTATAACCCCGGCAGGCAAATATAACAAGCTCCTAAGTTTCGCGCGAGCGCTTCATGGCGAAATGCATTGAACTCGATAGTCGCGGCGTGCGGTTCAGCGTCGGGGGCGTCGGTTTGAAACAACATGCGGAAGAGATCGAAACCCTGCGGCGCGAATTGCCGCCGCGCGTTTATCTGTGGGGCAACGCCTACAAAAGGACTCCGAATTACTACGACTCCGAAGAATTGCGCCGCTTCACCGAGGTCGATCCGCTCTTTCCTATCAACAACCAATACCACCCTAGCCTGGGTCGGTCCTGTCGCTGCGGCCATTCGGTCATCTCGGTGGACGGCGACGGCGCGATGCGCCGCTGCCATTTCATCCGCGAAGTCATCGGCAATATTTACGAGCCGGGATTTGAAAACGCCCTGCGCGAAACGCCTTGCAGCAACGCCACGTGCGGCTGTCACATCGGCTATGTTCATTTGGATGAGCTAAAGTTGTACGAAGTGTTCGGCGAAGGAGTGTTGGAAAGAATCCCCGCTGAATCAGACCAAGCGAAATGACGTAACGAAACTACATCATGAGCGACTCCTTTGAAAAATTGTCTGGATTGAAATCGCCGGCAGGATTCTACTACGCCCGATCGCAGGCGACGATACGCACATAATCCATCGGCGTCGCGCGCTCGGGGCAGTATTTCGCGCGGAGCTCTTCGGAGTCATAATCTTTCAGCAGTTTGAAATTGAACGCCGCAAGGTAATCGCCGACCGTCGCCGGGTCGAGGCCGAACAGCCAGGGCTCGCCGAGCTTGGCTGCGATGCGGGCTTTTCTGATGGCGTTGCGATTTCTGGACACGCCGTTGACGACCTCTTTGAGCATGTAATCGAAGAGGAACCGCATGCCCGCGCCGCCCAGCGTATGAATCTGGCACAGGGCGCGCGTCATCGCCTGGGCCGTCAGGTAATACGTGACGCCCATCCACACGACCAGTGAGCGACGGTCGGGCGCGAAACCGGCCTCGCGCAACTTCTCGACGAAATCATCCCGCTCGAAATCGACCGCGACAAAGCGCAGATTTTCGGGCGCGCCGATGCGGCCTATCACTTCGCGCTTGACCGCCTGCGTCGCCGGATGGTCGACCTCGAAGATTGTCACCTCGCGCAGCGCGCTTCCGGCCCGCAGGGACATAGTGTCGAAGCCCGCGCCCAGCAGCGCGACCTGCTCAAGTCCGTTGGTGGCCATGTCCGCGGCGATCTCGTCGCTGAGTCTCGCGCGTATGGTCAGGAACTCCAGCGCGCCTGGCGCCCAGACACCAACTGCGCGCATAGTCGGATTGGCCAGCCAACCGGACAGGGCGAGCAGTTTAAAAGACGGTCTGATCAGAAATTCGCTCGCGTACGGATCGCAAATGATGCGGCGCGATGCGGGCTGGAATTGTTCGAGCGCGCGTAGCGCGGCCATCACTTCGGCCGTGCGACTGTAACCATTTCTCATTGCAGTATAGCGCGCCGTTGTTTGGCGGCGCGTTAGGTGGTGAAGCAATTCGGGCGCCGATCTTCTCGTTCGCCGTCTTAGGTTCTGATCATCGTTTCGACCATCAGCTGAAGACTTTAGAACTGGTCCGTTCAGATTTTTCTGTCCTACATTTTTCTGTTTTCGGTTTTACCAACAGAAAAATGTAGGACAGAAAAATATAGAGCGGAATGCAATCCGCTCTAGTACAAAGCCGCTCATCGCGCGTATGGTGGTCTTCTATATTCGATCCTCAATCCTCAATCCTCAATCTTCGATCCTCGACGCTGGTAGACGATCAACCGGATTCCGGCCAGAATCGCGACGCTCCCGGCGGCTACGCGCCACGATAATTTTTCGTCGAGCCTCAGCCATCCGATCAATAGCGCCGTGACCGGCGTGACGAGCGAGATCAGCATTGTCTTCGTCACCTCGATCTTCGTGACGAGCCAGAAATAGAGCAGGAAGCCGAGCACGGAGCCGATCAGCGCCAGATAAACCAGCGCCAGCGCGGATTGCGCGGACCATCGATGCGCTAACGGGTCACCTTCAAAAACGGCGCCCAACGCAAGCAGCGGGAAGATTCCACAGACCATCTGTCCCGCGGATATCACCGATGAATCGACGTGTTGGAGGCGGGCTTTGATAAAGACGTTCGAGTAGGCCACACAGACCGAACTCAGCAGCAGCGCGGCGCACCCCTGCAGCGCCGCCGGACCTTCGATTTTCATCTGATCGTAAAAGATCAAACTCACGCCCGCGACCCCGACGGCCGCGCCCGCCAGCTTTCGCGCCGTGAGGCGTTCGTTCGGAAGATAGTAGTGAGCGAAGAAAAGGCCGAAGGCGGGGATCGTCGCTTGCAGGACCGCCGCCAGTCCCGAATTGATGTGTTGCTCGCCCCAGAATATCAAGCCGAAATTCAACGCGATGGAAATACTTCCCACCCACGCGAGCCTCAACCAGTCGAGCCAGTTTTTCGGCAAAGGCCGCCGCCACGCGACAACGATCGCCCAGAGGATCGCCGACGCGAGTAGAAAACGTAACCCGGCGAATGTGAACGGGGGCAGGTCGCGCAATCCGAGCTTGATGAAGAGCCAGGTCGAACCCCAGATCAAGCAGAGCGCGAGCCAGACGATTAGGGGGATGTTCATTGCGCTGGCTCCTGCAATCTTCTCTCCATCCAGAAGTCGTTCTGCGTTTCGTCGCCCAGCTGGAACGAGTGCGAGCCGACGATCTCGAAGCCATATTTGTGGTAAAAGGCGATGGCGCGGTGATTTTTCTCCCACACGCCCAGGTAAACCGTTGCGTGGCCCGATTGGCTCGCGCGTTCGAGACAGACTTGCATCAGCGTTTGCGCGAGACCCTTGCCGTGATATTGCCGGTCTACATAGAACCGCTCGATCTCGACGGGCGCCAGGCCACTGACACTAGCCGGGACCTCGCCGTCGTAAAGTTTGGCGTATGCGACCGGAGTGGCCTCGGTCTCGGCGATCAGGAAAGTCGCGCGCGGGTCGGCGATCTGCGCCGAGAATTCTTGGAGGGTGAATTTCTCCCGCCTGTAAGCTTCCATGTTCTCCGGCAAGTTCATCGACGAAAAAGCGTCGTGGAATGTGCGCCAGGCGAGTTCGGTCAGCGTTTCGGCGTCATCGATCGTGGCGATGCGGATTGAAAGAGGGTTTTCCATCAGTAGAGGGTCGCCTGAATGCAGGAGGAAAAAATCAGAGTTACCAGCAGGATGATGGGCAGGGATCTCATAACGCGTTTCTGTTCATGATGTCTGTGGGCGCCTAGCTTCAGTTCCGAAAAGATAGCGTCGCGCTATTCCTCTTGTTAGCCCCCATGAACCAATCTCATTTAAATCAAGAAGGTCGCCTAAATTGGTTAGAACAATGATCGTCAATTTGTCATCGGGCAAAATAGTGTATTCCGTTCCTGACAATCCTTGATGAGTAATCATCCGCCGGCCGGCCATCTGGTCGATTTCCCAACCGTAGCCGTATGGATACGACTGCCCGTCATTCAACGGCGCCGGCGACCACATCTCGTTAAGGGTTGATTCCTTCACTACTTTCCCGGCCGCGAGCGCCTGATCCCATTTCGCCATATCTTTCACTGTTGAGAAGACGCCCCAATGAGAAGGCAACTCTTCCTGCCAGACCCATCTGCTGTTAATGATCTGACCGTCGCGTATTGTGTATCCGGCGGCGCGATTCTTCACGACTGCCCACTGATCGAGTATGGAAGTAGATGCCATTCCCAAAGGCTCGAAGAACTGTTCCGCCATAAAATCACGATAGCATTGGCCGCTGACTTTTTCGATGATCATGCCGAGCAGGAAATAACCGGAGTCGCTGTACTGATGGCGCTTTCCCGGCGTGAAACTTATCGGGTCTTTGGCTACTGCCTGGAATCCTTCCGCAGTGGTGATGTCTATCCTGGCGCCCAATGCTGTAAAGAAACATTCATCCAAATAGCCGGTCATTCCGGCTGTATGTGTTAAGAGGTGGCGGATTCTGATCCCTCGCCATTTCCTCGGCGAGCGAGGAAGATACTTGATGATCGGATCATCCTGCTTGAGCCGGCCCTGCTCGACCAACCGCATAATCGCGGTCGCCGTGAACTGCTTGGTCACGGAAGCCAGTGCGAAAACAGTATCTGGCGTGACCGGAACATCGTGTTCGAGATTGGCGACCCCGTAGCCATTCATCTTGATGATTTCGCCATTTTTGATGACCGCGAGAGCGAGTCCCGGAATGCGGCGCTTCTTCATCTCATCCTGAATGTATTCATCGGCGCCGCCGGCGGCGAGCGCCGGATCGGTATTCTCGAATCTAGCCTCTTCGAATGGGATGTTGTGCCTGATTTCATCGAACCGAGCGACGAGCTTGCCCACCTCCGACGATGTGTGGACGGTAAAGGGCAGTTTGACCCCATCTACCTCTCGATAGTCATCAAAAAAATATGTATCGTCTATTTGAGTGAGTAAGCCTGTCTGCACATTGAAGCGCCATTCTTCCGGATTGCCTTCCCTGGGCGTCGCTTCGATCACATAAGCGGCGCGTTTGCCGATTCCCTCTTTTCCTTTGAGTGTCATCTTTGGATAGAGTTCCCTGAGCTTGATCTCCCGATGAAACTCGGCGTAGCGCCTTACCGCCGCCAGCTCTGGGCCACCCAGTTCGCAGTGTCCGTTGTTGGTCGGGTTGGATTCCCAACCGATCGCGCCGTCAAAAACGCTCAGAAAGTCGAAGCGCGCGCCATTTCGGGTTTGCCCCTGGAGGGTTATCCTCATTTTATTCGGCGCCATTGCTTCGTGTTCGATAACACCGGTGACCGCCTCTTCCTGGATTTCAAACTTTCCCTTCATTACGCGGGAGTTCAACTTTTTATGAGCCGTCTCGCTGCCGATGGCTTGTACGTATTTATCGACTATCTGCTCGACGGTCGGTATTTTTGGGCCTCGCTTCATGGACTCATTCAGACGTTTATCGTTGTATCTACATTCAACCGCTGGCTGATTTCATTCACCAGCGTTCCCAGCGTCGAACGATCAATCGCCGAGACCGGAATAGCGGTATACAAACGCTTCCGGTTCTCCAATTCTTCCGGCTCGACCAGATCTATCTTGTTGAGGACCAGCAATCGTGGGACGGCGTCGAGCTGCAATTCGCCCAGGATTCGGTTGACCGAGGCGATCTGGTTTTCGAGCTGAGGGCTGGAGGCGTCGACCAGATGGATCAGCAGGTCGGATTCCTCCATCTCTTCCAGTGTGGCTTTGAACGCGGCGAGCAGGTCTTTCGGCAGGTCGCGGATGAAGCCCACGGTGTCGTTGATGATGATCTCCTGTTCATGCGGCAGCCGCAGGCGGCGGCTGGTAGGATCGAGCGTGGCGAACATCCGCTGCTCGGCGACGACCTGGCTGTTGGTCAGCGCGTTGAGCAGGGTGCTTTTGCCGGCGTTGGTGTAACCGACGATCGAGACCACGGGCATGTCGCGCCGGACGCGTTGGACGCGACGCTGGCGCCGGCTTTCGCGGACGTGTTTCAATTTGTCTTCGAGCAGCGCGATGCGGTCGCGCACGCGGCGGCGGTCGACTTCGAGCTTGGTTTCGCCGGGGCCGCGTCCGCCGATGCCGCCCATCAGCCGGGACATCTCGGCGCCGCTGCCGGACAATCGCGGCAGCAGGTATTTCAACTGCGCCAGCTCGACCTGAATGCGTCCCTCGGCGGTCTGCGCGCGCTGGGCGAAGATGTCGAGGATCAGTTGCGAACGGTCGAGAATCTTCAGGTCGGTGGCCTCGTTGATGGCGCGCACCTGGGCGGGCGAGAGTTCGCGGTCGAAGACGATCATGTCCGCGCCGAGTTGCAGGCTGCGGATGATGATGTCGTCGAGCTTGCCCTTGCCGACGAGCGTCTTCGGGTCGAGCGTCGGACGGCGTTGAATGATTTCGTCGAGCGTGACCAGCCCGCCTGAGATCGCCAGTTCGCGCAATTCGTCCATCGAATCGCGCGCTTCGGCCGTCGTCCCCGTGGTCACGCCGACCAGGATCGCGCGGTCGCGGTTGTCCGAAGCCCGGCGCGCGCCCCGGTTGCGCGCCATTTCTTCTTCGAGCGATGTGATCAGCTCGATGAAATCAATGTCGAGGTGGCCAGGGAGCTGCGGGTCGAGGAATCGGAAGGCTTCCGCATCCCCGTTCTCATCGCCGTTGGGCCCGTGCGCTTTCGCTGGCAGCAGGTGCGCGGCGCGAACCATCCCCGGCAATCCGGTGCTCGGATCGACGTCGATCGCGGCCATCAAATCAAGCCGCAGCAGAGCGAGATCGGACAGATCGTCATGCGTCAAGCCCTTTTCGCCGCGAATGTGCGTGTGCAGGCACCGCAGACCGTTGAAGCGAGAATGGCCCAGGCGCGAGCGGTCCTGCGCCGGCAACACGATCTTGGTCGCGTCGCCCACGACGACGTCGGTGACGTGACCCTTGCGGTCAACCAGTACGCCCACCTGCCGGCCGATTTCATGAGAAATTTCGGTCAGTTGGCGCGCGAATTCCGGCGTGACGATCTGGGGCGGCGGGATGCGTCGTTGATACATCTTCTCCAGCCGCCGCAATTGATTCGCTTTCAACCCCAATGTCTTGCCTTCGATTTGAGGAATAGCCTAGACTCCTTTTTAGAAAAATATCCGCGCACGAATATCGGCGCTAGATAAATGATGCCGCAAGGAATCGGACTTGTAAAATTAAAGATCTTCCACGAAGAAACACAAAGAGGCGCGAAGTCCGATTAGACTCTCGTGGAGCTTCGTGTGACTTCGTGGACGGACCCCCAAGGAGCGACAATGCGTAAACGGAACCTGTCTTCGATCTTTTTCTTCGCAGTCGCGGCGGCCTTATCCACCTGGATTGGCCAGATCGGCGCGCTGGCGCAAACCGGCTCGGGCGCCAAAGAGATGAAGAAGGACGAACTCTATCTCAGCGTCGCGCGGCGATTGAACGCGCTGAATGAATCGCCAAACTCATCGATCGCCAACGAACTCGACACGGTGATCGAAGTCATAAACCTTACGATGCGCCCCGACGGCAAGGCCGAGGTCACGGTCAAAGAGCGCGCGCCTTCGGACGCCGCCCGCGCCGGCAAGGTGATCCGTCTGGTCTTCGCCCCGCCCGCCGCCGGCGACAAGGAAGAGAAATGGACATGGGATCAATTTGAAGACAATCGCAGGCTCTACCCTGTAGACAAACTCTTCCCCTACGCGAAAGACGAGTTGGGGAAACGCAAACAGGCGACCGTCGCAGGCTGGAGCGCGTTCGTCGTCGCAATCAACAAGCAAGTCGAAGCCGCCGTCAAGGCCATGGAGACCGCGAAGGCGGTTTTGAAAGTAGAGCCGCCGCCGCTGGCCGGGGTGAAAACCACACGCAACGCGCTGGCGGAAGCGGCGAAAGAGAACAGGGCCGAGGGCGTCCTCAACGCATACCGCGAGTTGAATCAGCAGACCGAATTGGTCGCGACGCTCGGCGATACGTACACGGATTTGAAAGCGAATGACGCGTACCTGCGCCTGATCGATGAGTTTACAAAGTCGATTGAAGCGACGAACGCGGCGCGCAATAATTACCTGCAGGCGGTCGCTGCTTACAACGAGGCGATTCTGCGCCTGCCGTTTTCGCTGGTGGCTTACGGGCTTGAGTTCCACAAGATCGAAGCGAATATTACAGAAGGTCAATGAATAGGACTTATGGGACTAATAAGACCTATGAGTCCGATTAGTGAAGGAGGCGTTATGAGCGAACATCACAATGATCCGAATCAACCGAGCGATGCCGGCGGTCCGCTGACGTCGCAGGCTCGACAGCAGGGCTCCGGCAGTCGCGCCGGAGAGACTATTGACGAAATCACTTCGACGCTGCGCGACCTGTTCAGCCGCGTGCCCGACACCGTCAGCAAAGCGGTCGAGCGCGCCATCAATGTCCGCGACACTACTGTGTTGCTCCGTTTGAGCGACGAATCATCTGACAAGGTGGACACGCTGGTGTCGGCTGGAGTTTTCAGGAGCCGCGCCGAGGCCGCGGCGTTCTTGGTCGAAGAGGGAATCAAGGCGCAATCAGCCTTGTTCCAGCGCATTCAGGATAAATTGACTGAGATCGAAAAGCTGCGCGCCGAATTACGCACCAGCATCTCGCCTGAGATGCCGAAGTGATCAGGTGTCAGGTGTCAGGTGTCAGGTGTTAGTAATCTGTGAAATCGCTCTTTTACTGGCGCCTGGCGCCTTGAACCTGAAACCTGGAACCTGACACCTGACACCTGTTAAGGATTGCGGTCCTGGGCGTCGTGCTTCTGCCGATAGATGCGGCGACTCTCCCGATTTAACTGGCGCTGGATTCGCGCCCGCTCCCGTGGCGTGAACTCGCCGCCGGACTGGCGCGCGCGGGCCTCGTTCAGCCTGATCTGCGCATCCTGCCTTCTGAGCCTTGCCGCCTCGACCGGCGTCAACTCGCCGCTTTGAACGCCCTGTCGAATCCGATCTCGCTGGTTATCTTGGCGTTCGTTGATAGTGTTATTGGGGATGCGGTCCTGGGCGTCGTGCTTTTGCTGATAGATTCTCTCGCTCGACCGATCCAACTGGCCCTGGATTCGAGCCCGCTCCTGCGGAGTGAACTCGCCGCCGGACCGCCGCGCGCGAGCCTCATTCAGCTGGATTTGCGACTGCTGTCTCCGGAGCCGCGCCGCCTCGACCCCCGTCAACTCTCCGCTGCGAACGCCCTGTCGAACCCGCTGTCGCTGATTCTGCTGGCGTTCGTTGACGCCATTCCGTCGTCCCTGCGCCAAGCTAGCCGCCGGGATTATGGCGGCTACCAGCGCCACCATCACAAACCATTTCATGAACCTCTTCATTATTACACCTCCTTGGCCCGCCGCGTCGGGCGGGAGTCTTAAAGGTTAGTATGCTCTAGGGGTACCGCCGATTAAGACTTAAGGCGTCGGCATAAAGTCGAGAAAAGTTTTGTTAGAAAAGTTGCGTCCGCAAAGGATAATCGCGACATTTTGACCGGCGAATCTCTTGCGCTCTTTCAGGTAAGCCGCGACGGCGACGCCCGCCGAGCCTTCGATGACCCAATGTTCTTTGTCGAAGATCAGTCTCATCGCCTCGCGGATTTCCGCTTCGGAGGTCAGCGCGTAATCGTCAATCAATTGTTGGCAGAGCGGTAAAGTTATGGAGCCTTCCTCAGGGCCGCCGGCAGTGCTTTCCGAGATCGTCGGCTCTTCCGGGACTTCGATGATCCTGCCCGCGCGCAAGCATTCATAGAGAGCGCGCGCATTCTCGGGCCAGCATCCGATGACGCGGGTGTGTGGGCTGACCGATTTCAAATAAGCCGCGATTCCGGCGATCAACCCCCCTCCTCCGACCGTGACGAAGACAGCGTCAATCCGGTCCAACTGTCGCGCCATCTCAAGGCCGATTGTGCCCTGACCGGCGATGACCTGAAGGTCGTTGTATGGGGATATGAAGACCTGACCCGACTTACGGGCAGCTTCGCGCGCTGTGTGTTCAGCTTCGAGGCAATCGCCGTCAGACAGAACGGGGATTCCGCCGAGGTGTTTGATCACCGCCAGTTTCTCTTCCGAGACGTCGCGCGGCAGATAGATCGTCGCGGCCGTCCCCGCGTGGCGGGCCGCGTAACAGACTCCCATCCCGTGATTGCCGGTCGAGGCCGCGATCACGCCTCGGCGCAATTGCTCGTCGTCGAGCGAGAGAATCTTGTTCGTCGCGCCACGGAGTTTGAACGAGCCGGTGATTTGCAGGTGTTCGAGTTTGAGGTAGACGCCGGCGTCTCCCAGCCGGCTCAGATGAAGAGAATGATCTACGGGCGTCTCACGCGCCAGCGGGCGGATGCGCGATTCGGCTTCGATTATGTCGTGAGCGGAAAGCATCTTCTCAGTCGCGCGGTTTCACGCTCTCGCGGATGTATTTGATAATGTCTTCTGTCGAAGCCCCGGGCAGGAAGACCGCGCCGACGCCGGCCTCCTTGAGTTTAGGGACGTCGTCTTCGGGGATGATGCCTCCGCCGAACAGCAACACGTCGTCCATCCCTTTTTCGCGCATCAATTCGACTACGCGAGGGAAGATCGTCATGTGCGCGCCCGACAGGATCGATAGCCCGACGATGTTGACGTCCTCTTGCATGGCGGCGTTGACGATCTGTTCCGGAGTCTGGCGCAATCCGGTGTAGACCACTTCCATCCCCGCGTCGCGCAGCGCGCGCGCGATGACTTTGACGCCGCGGTCATGCCCGTCGAGACCGGGCTTGGCTAACAGGACTCTGATTTTGGTTTCGGACATATAACTATCGGGAGTAGGGAGTGGGGGGTGGAGAGCGGGGAAGTCTGAACGCAACTTTCGACTTCCTACTCCCCATTCCCCACTCCCCATTCCCACTCCCATTTCCGATTCAATTTGTCTTCGCTTCTGCGGAAGACGATTGTAGGGGCTTGCCTTCCGTGTCATAAAGTTCGACGCCGCCGAACTGCTTCATCATGTCGGCGATCTGTTTGACGTCGCCGACTGCGACTATCTGCAGTTTCGTGAGGTCGAGGTATTTTCGCGCGACGCGCTGAACGTCGTCCACCGTCACGGCGGCGATCTTTTGCGGGTAGGCGTCCCAATAATCGGCGGGGAGGTTGTAGATTTTTTGCGTGATGATGTTGGCGAGCAGCGATTGCGGCGATTCGAGCTGCATCGCGAAGCCGCCGACGATCGTGCGTTTGGCGCGGTCGAATTCGTCGTCGGGTGTTTTCTCGTCGCGGATGCGTTTGAACTCGTAGATCAGCTCGTCCATCGAACCTTTGGTGACTTTGGTCTGCACTTCGGTGTTTGCGCGGAAGACGCCACGGTATTTAGCCGCCGAGAATCCACTGTATGCGCCGTAGGTGTAGCCCTTGTCTTCGCGCAGATTCAGGAAGAGCCGCGCGCTGGCCCCGCCGCCCAGAATCTGGTTCATCACGTCCAGAGCGTAATAGTCCGGGTCATTGCGTTCGATAGACAGATTACCGAGGACTAGGTTGGTCTGTTCCGATCCTGGGCGGTCGATCAGATAGATCTTCGATTGGCCAGGTTCACTGATCTTGGGCAGGTCCGACCGCGGGACGTCGCCGCGCGTCCATGAGCCGTGTTGGGAGCCGTGTTGGGAGCCGTGTTGGGAGCCGTGTTGGGAGCCGCCTTGCTGGCCCCCGAAAGTCTTTTCCAGTTTCGCCACGATCTCGGACGGGTTGACGTCGCCGACTATGGCTAAAATGGCGTTGTTCGGCTTGTAGTGCGCCGCGTAAAACTGCTTGAGCGTCTCCGGCGTGATGCTCTGGATTTGCGCGGGCGTCAGGGCGGCGCGGCCGGCCGGGTGCGCTCCATACAATGTTTTCAAGAACATCTCGTTGGCCAGGAATTCCGGCTGCGAGCGTTGCGCGCGTAGTTGCGCGGTGGCGCGGGTCTTCAGTTTGTTCAGGTCGTCCTCAGGGAAGCTCGGATTCAGGATCGCGTCGGCGAACAACTCCATAATCTGATCGAAGTTCTCGGTCAGCCCGGTGGCCGTGATCTGGCTGGTCGGCAACGAGAGGCCAGAGTTGGCGACGAGAATCGCGCCCATCGATTCGACCGCCTCGGCGATCTGTCTGCTCGACCGCGTCTTCGTACCTTCGCGCAGCATGGTCGCAGTGTATTGGGCCACGCCGGGCTGCCCGGCCGGGTCGCTCAGCCCGCCGCTCATGATGACCATCTGCATCGCGAAGGTCGGCAGCTTGTGGTTTTCGAGCACGATCACTCGCATCCCGTTGCCGAGTTCCGCTTCATAGGCCTTCGGCATCGCGACTTTCAGAACTTCCTTGTTAACGGGCGTCTTGCCTTTAATCACCACGCCTTTCAGCGTCTGCGGCTGTTGAGCCGTTACGACGCTAGCGGCCAGGGCGAGCGCCAGCGCCGTCGTCATTGCGGATATTCGTTTCATTGCTCTCCTCTGATAAATTGGACCTGCAAGTCTTATAGGTTCTATAGGTCCTGTAATTCTTATCAAGGCTGCTGTTTCGCCGGGGTTGTAACGGCGACCGTGCGGTTGGCGGGCTTCAGATACTTCTGCGCCACGCGCTGCACGTCAGCTTTGGTAACGGCGGCGAATTTCTGGAATTGCGTGTTGATCAGGCCCGGGTCATTGTAAAAGACCGCGTATTCGCTCAACCGGATAGCCGTACCGAGCGAGCTTTGGAGCGATTGGATAGAACCGCGCCGCTCCGAGTTCTTGGCCTTGTCCAACTCCCAATCGGCGATGAACTCGCGCTGCAACCGCTCGACCTCTTCGTTGATCGCGGCCTCGACGTCCTCGACCTTCTTGCCCGGCGCGACCAACGCGGTGATCTGGTAATAGCCGCCGCCGCGAAACGGGTTCGGGAACGCGGAAACGTTAGTGACCAGCTCCTTCTCTTTAACTAGTTTCTGGTAAAGCCTGGAGCTTTGCCCGCCAGACAGAGCCGAACTCAAAACCTGCAAGGCGTAGGAGTCCGGCGTGTTGGAGACGACGCCCTTGTAACCGATCAGCAACTGGGTCAGACGCGCAAATGGGTCTTCCACCGCGAATCGGCGCTCGGCGGTCTGTTCAGGCTCGGTCGTCGAGACTTTCGGCGGCGCGGGTTGCGTCGGAATGCCCTCGAAATATTTCTTGACCTTGGCGAGCGCCTCGTCGGCCTTGAAATCGCCGACCAGGGCGAGCGCAGCGTTGTTCGGCGCGTAATAAATCCGGAAGAACTCCTTCACGTCCTGCAGGCTGGCCGCGTTCAGGTCTTCCATCGAGCCGATGGCCGAATGTTTATAGGCGAAGTTGTCGAACATCACTTCATGGAACCTCTCGTAGGTCTTGCCGTAAGACTCGTTGTCCACGCGCAGTCGACGCTCTTCTTGAACGGCCTTGCGCTGGATGTCGAGGCTCTCCTGCGACACGTCGAGCGCGCGGACGCGGTCGGATTCGAGGAAGAGAATCATGTCGAGCTGGTTCGACGGCACGGAGGCGTAATAGAGCGTGCTGTCTTCGCTGGTCGTCGCGTTGTTATCGCCGCCGTTGGTGTCGATCCACAGCGAGTATTCGTTCCTGCCGACATTCTCGGAGCCCGCGAACATCATGTGCTCGAAGAGGTGGGCGAAACCCGTGCGGCCCTCGCGCTCGTTGCGCGAGCCGACGTCGAAGGTTATGGCCACGGAGACGACCGGCGCGCTGTGGTCTTCGACGAGCAACACGCGCAGGCCGTTCTTCAATTTCACGTCTTTATACTTGACGTTGACCACCTTGCCGGGCGAGGGCTTGGCCGCCGGCTTGGCCGCCGGCTTGGCCGCCGGAGGGCCGTCTTTCGGCTCGTTTTTCGGGGAGGACTGTTCCTGTCCGCCCTGCCCATAAGCCACAGCGCCCATCAGCGCGAGCGCAAACGTCAGCGCCACACGCAGGAAGCAGTGAGCTTTGTTCATAAAGATTTCCTTTCGATTATGAGTTCGGGAAAATTTTGGAAGCGTTGAAAAATGACGCGAAAATAACTGCAACAGCATTTCATTTCCAGCAAATCAAAGTGATTGTAGCGCAGCCCTCCGGGCGCCACAAAACAGCGATGAATTTGAACATCTGACCGTAGGGTTTCGTCGCCGTCCCGGTTTCAGGCAGATGTGGATTGGCGGGACGTACGAAGTCTTCCCGATTTCTCCGACCCGCAACCTACAACCCAAGATCCGCGATCAAAAGGCAGGCTCCTGGTATTCGCCGAACACCGGCCGCAACGCGTCGCACATTTCGCCGAGCGTGCAGTCGGCGCGCGCGCAATCGATCAGCAGCGGCATCGTGTTGGCGTCCGGGTCTTCGGCGCCGCGCCTCAATTCATCGAGGGCGCGCCGCGCGGCGGCGTTGTCGCGTTCGGCGCGGAGTTTCGCAAGGCGCTCTTCCTGCAGACTCGCCACCGATTCGTCGATCTGCAGGATGTTCGGCTCGCCGAGTTCGTTGGTGTTCATCTGGTAGGCGTTGACGCCGACAATCACCTTCTCGCCGCGCTCGACCGCGCGCTGGTGCCGGTAAGCTGATTCGTGAATCTCTTTCTGCGGGAACCCGGCTTCGACGGCTTCGACCATTCCGCCCATAGCATCGATCTTGCGGAAATAGTCCCAGGCCTCTTCTTCGAGTTCGCTGGTCAGCTTCTCGACGAAGTACGAGCCGCCGAGCGGGTCGACGGTGTTGGCCGCGCCTGTCTCGTGAGCGATGATCTGTTGAGTCCGGAGAGCGATCAGCGCCGCGCGCTCGGTCGGGAGGGCCAGCGCTTCGTCGTAGCCGTCGCAGTGCAGCGATTGCGCGCCGCCGAGCACGGCGGCCAGGGCCTGAATCGCCACGCGCGAGATGTTGTTGATCGGCTGCTGCACCGTGAGGCTGACGCCGGCGGTCTGCGCGTGGAAGCGCAGTTGATGCGAGCGCGGGTTCTTAGCCTTGAACCGCTCGGTCATCACCCGATACCAGATGCGGCGCGCGGCGCGGTATTTGGCTACCTCTTCGAAGAAGTCGTTGTGCGCGTTGAAAAAGAACGACAGCCGCGGCGCGAATTCGTCGACGTCGAGGCCCGCGCGGACGCCGTATTCGACGTACTCGATCCCGTCGCGCAGCGTGAAGGCCAGCTCCTGCGCGGCGGTCGCCCCGGCTTCGCGGATGTGGTAGCCGGAGATCGAGATCGAGTTCCATTTGGGCATCCGCTCGGCGCAGAACCTGAACGTGTCGGTGATCAGCCGCATCGAAGGGCGCGGCGGATAGATCCACTCCTTCTGCGCGATATACTCTTTCAAGATGTCGTTCTGCAGCGTGCCGCCGACGTCGCGCCATTCGGCCCCCTTGATTTCGGCCACCGCCAGGAAGAAGGCGAATATCATCGAGGCGGGCGCGTTGATAGTCATCGAGGTCGTCACCCGGTCGAGCGGGATTCCGTCGAAGAGGACTTCCATGTCTTCGCGCGACGAAATCGCGACGCCACATTTGCCGAC
>Ga0154003_1000254_pt1 | contig 16435 bp, 8 predicted proteins | sample TSFL087MetaG_FD_104679 | JGI IMG/M metagenome (GOLD analysis project Ga0154003, IMG submission 104679) | Attine ant fungus gardens microbial communities from Florida, USA - TSFL087 MetaG | ecosystem: Host-associated > Fungi > Mycelium > Unclassified | place: USA: Florida, Lake Talquin State...
GTTCGGCGAAACCGATCCGATCTTCGGACGGGACATCGCGTTCTACTTCTTCACGCTGCCGGCGTTGGACGCCGCCTCAGGATTGCTGATGTTGATTGCGATCGTGAGCCTGATCGGGTCGGCGCTGATCTACCTGGCTCATGGCGCGATCGACCTCGGCCAGTCGCGAATGGGGTTCAACATCGACCGCGGCGCGCGCTCCCATTTGTTCTGCCTGTTCGCGGCGTTGTCTCTGATCCTGGCGTTCGAGGCTTACCTGGCGAAACCGAACCTGCTCTTCGGCGGGAGCGGGCCGGTGGCGGGCGCGAGTTACGCCGACGTCAACGCCACGATGCCGATTCTCTCCGCGCGGATCTACATCGCCATAATCGTCGCGGCGCTGGCCGTCGCGAGTGTCTTCTTCAGAACCAACCGGCTGATCCTGGCGGGTATCGGACTCTACTTGCTGACGATCGTGGCCGGCTGGCTTTACCCGACCACAGTGCAGCGCTTCTCGGTAGCGCCGAACGAATTGGCCAAAGAGATGCCCTATATCCAATACAGCATCGCCGCGACGCGCAAGGCCTTCGCCCTGGACGGGGTCGAAGAGCGCGAGATTTCGGGCGAAAGGACGCTCAACGGGCAGGACGTTCAGAAGAATCTACAGACGATCAATAACATCAGGCTGTGGGACCAGGATCAGTTGCTCGAAGCCTTCGAGCAGCTTCAGGAGATCCGCCAATACTACGACTTTCGCAAGGTGGACAACGACCGCTATAACATCAACGGCGAATTGAAGCAGGTCATGCTATCGCCCCGCGAACTTCCGGCGGAGAGCCTGCCCGATCGCAACTGGATCAATGAGCATTTCACCTTCACGCACGGCTTCGGCCTTACGCTCGGCCCGGTCGCCCAGGCGACGTCACAAGGCCAGCCCGTGCTTTACATCAAGGACATTCCGCCCGTGTCTGGCGTGCCGTCGCTCAAGATTGACCGCCCCGAAATCTATTTCGGCGAGATGTCGAACGACCGCGTCTACGTCAAAACCAACGCCGAGGAGTTCGACTTCCCTTCCGGCGAAAAGAACGTATACAAGCCTTACGGCGGCGAAGGCGGAGTCCCGATCGGATCGAAGTTTCGACAAATGCTCTTCGCCATTCGATTCGGTGATATGAAGTTGCTGCTGTCGAACGCCCTGACCGCGGACAGCCGCGTCTTGTTCGACCGCAACATAACCGAACGGCTCAACCGCATCGCGCCTTACCTTCGCTTCGACGCGGACCCTTACCTGGTCATTCATGACGGCCGGCTCTTCTGGATCGCCGACGCTTACACCTTCAGCGACCGCTATCCTTATTCGGAGAAAATCAAAGGCGTCAACTACATTCGCAACTCGGTCAAAGCGGTTGTCGACGCCTACCACGGCCACACGCAACTATACATCGCCGACGAACGCGACCCTCTAATTCAAACCTACGCGCGCATCTACCCCGGCATGCTCAAGCCGCTCGCCGAAATGCCCGAAGGTCTGCGCGCTCATCTGCGTTATCCGGAAGACATCTTCAACCTTCAGGCGCATATCTATTCGACCTATCACATGGATCAGCCGCAGATCTTTTACAACAAGGAAGATTTGTGGACTCCGGCCTCGACGGCGTCGCCCGACGGGAAGGATGCCAGGCTGATGGACCCGTATTACACGATCATGAAACTGCCGGGCGAACGGACTGAAGAGTTCATCCTGATGTTGCCACTCACGCCGAAGAACAAAGCCAACCTCGCGGCATGGATGGCGGCGCGTTCCGACGGCGAGCATTACGGCAGGCTGGTGGTCTACCGGTTCCCGAAGCAGAGGCAAATTTACGGCCCCCAACAGATAGTCGCGCGGGCAAATCAAGACCCCGAGATTTCTCGCCAGATATCGCTCTGGAACCAGCGCGGGTCGAGCGTGAAATTCGGCACCTTGATGGTGATCCCGGTCGAAGAATCCTTGCTGTACGTGCAACCGCTTTACCTGCGCGCCGAATCGAGCCGCATCCCGGAACTGCGTCGCGTGATCGTGGCCGCCGAGGACCGCATCGCGATGGAGCCGACGCTTGAAGCCAGCCTGGCGCGACTCTTCGGAGAAGTCCCGGCCGGCGACCTCAAACCTCCAACTACAGAGACGAAACCGGGCGAACCGCTCGCGCCGCCTCCACCGACGGTAACGGCGACGGGCCTGGCGGAACAGGCCAAGCAACATTACGACCGCGCAATGCAGGCGCAGCGAGAAGGCGATTGGGCGCGTTACGGTGAGGAGATCAGACGGCTGGGCGCCGTGATCGATCAGATGTCGAAGCAGCGCTGATCTATATGTTGGGCGCGCCAAGATCTGGATTGAGGCGACGAGTCAGCGCCGCGAACGGTAGCAGCGGAGCGTTCTCTAACGGCCGCTCGCTACCGCTCGCGGCGCTGATCCGTACATGCATCTGAAAAGCGGTCTAATCACAGCGCAACGCGACCATCGGGTCCAACTTCGTCGCCCGCCGCGCCGGGAGATAACAAGCCAGCAGCGCAACACCGATTAACAAAAGCGAGACGCCGATGAATGTTAGAGGGTCAGTCGCGCTCACGCCATACAGCATGGTTAATCAGTCCGCGCTCATCCCCAGGCGGATATTCTGCTCAATCTGTCGATCCAAGTGGCCTTGCAGTTCCCCGTCCAGTTCACGCTCGGCCATTGACTTTCGCAGCAGCGCCCGCAGCGCCACCTTCAGTTTGCTAGTCATTTCGACCTCCTCGAATTCATTCAGCCGCTTCATTCGTATTTCAGCGCCACCAACGGATCGACTTTCGACGCCCGGCGCGCAGGCAAGTAACATGCAAGCATTGATACAATGACGATCAGCGACACGATCAACGCATGTGTCAATGGATCGCTCGCCCTCACTTCGAACAACAAGGTCTCGATAAACCGTGTCAAGGCGATGGCAGCCGCCAGACCGATCGCTATCCCGATGAACGCCAGTCTCATTCCTTGACCGACAATCAATTTCAAGATGTCGATCCTCTGCGCTCCCAATGCCATTCGGACACCGATCTCGTGAGTATGTTGAGTGGCGGAATAGGAGATCACACTGTAGATGCCGGCAGCGGCAAGCGTCAGGGCGATTATGGAGAAGATAAATAGCAACAGGGTGATGAGCCGTTGCCGCAGGAGCGAATCGCCGATCAGGCGATCCATTGTAATAACCTCGGCGACCGGAAGATCTTTGTCCAGCGCTTGAATTTCACGGCGAACCGCGGCTGCCAGCGCATTCGGATCGCCGGCAGCGCGAACGACGAAGAACATACGGTTATAAGGGCCATCATCCGGTTTGGCCAGACTCTGCTCGTGGAGCGAGAAGATTTCGGGTTTCGGTTCGCTGACGAGTCCCTGATGCTTAATGTCGTGGGAGACCCCGACTATAGTCCATCGTGTGCGACGGCGTTGCGACGGTTCTTCCGCCTGACCGAGATAGAATCGCTTACCGATGGGCTCTTCATTCGGATAGAAACTCCTGGCGAATGACTCATTGACCACAGCTACGGGTTCGGTATCACGTGTATCTCGTTCGTTAAGGGCGCGACCTTTCAACAGCCGGATTCCCAGCGTTTCAAAGTAGTGAGCGCTTATCTGGCGATAATGAACCGACGGCGTTTCTTCAGGCGTTTTCGGGAGGGGGTAGCCTTCTACGGTGATATATTGCATCCATCCGAAGCCAATCAGCGGCAGACACGTAGTATAGCCTGCCATCTGAACTCCGGGGATGGCGCTGACTCGTTCGTCCAGCTGTTTATAGAAATCGACTATTACGGTCGCCCGATTGTCCGGATACGACCTGGGCGGCAGCGAGATTCGCATCGACAAGACATCATTCGTTCTGAATCCCGGATCGACTCGCTGTAATCGCAGCAGGCTGTTGATCATCAGCCCTGCGCAAATCAGCAGCACGAGCGATAACGCTATCTCGGATATGACGAGCGCGCTGCGCAGACGCTTGCCGCTTGCGCTTCCGGAAGCGGTCCGGGCGCTATCTTTGAGAGATTTCTGCAAGTCCGTCTTAGTCGATCGCCAGGCAGGGGCCAGCCCGGCAAGAAGGCTGGTCACAAGCGACAATGCAAGGGTGAAGATCAGAACGCGTCCATTGATCTTCACATCAGCGAATCGCGGCAGATCCGCCCCCAGTCGCAGAAGCGCGTCGACTCCCCACATCGCTACAAATAGCCCCAGGGTCCCGCCAGTCAGACCTATAAGCAGACTTTCCGTCAGCGCCTGGCGGATGACTCGCCCGCGGAGCGCGCCGAGCGCGACCCTGATCGCCATCTCCTTCCGGCGTGACACAGCCCGCGCCAACATCAAGTTTGTTGTATTTGCGCATGCGATGAGCAATATGAAGCCGACTGCGCCGAGTAAGACGAGCAAAATTGTGGTCAGATCTTTTCCCACCACATGCTCTGAAAGTGACACAACGCGCACGCGAAACTCCGCAGTCTCTTTGAACTCCCGCGCCAGTTGGCTGTGAATGTGGTCTATGTCGGCCTGCGCCTGCCTGACCGTCACTCCCGGTTTGAGCCGCGCGATTACTCCGAGCCAGTTTTCGCTTCGAGTATTGTTCTGGTGACCGGCAGGAACCGACAGGGGTAGCCAGATCTGCGTCCCTTGTTCCGGGAATTCAAATCCCTCCTGCATGACGCCTACGATGCTGAATGTCTCTCCATCGATTTTTATCGTCTGGCCATTGAGTCTAGGCTGATCGCCGAAGCGGCGGCGCCAAAGCGCCGCGCCAAAAATCACCACCCGATGCTTGCCGAATTGTTGCTCTTCGCTGAGAAACCTTCGCCCTTGTACAGGAGCGACTCCGAGGAAAGGGAATAAATTCGCTGACACCTCCACGCCCATCACTCGTTCAGGATCGCCGTCGCTCGAGATGTCATAGCTGTTGGTAGAGAAGGCTTCGAGCTGATCAAAGACTCTATTTCGATTCCGCCACTCGAGAAAATCGGGCATTGAAGCGCCAAAATCGGGGATGCCTTTAGCGGGCCAATCCTCCTTGATCATCGCCAATCGCTCTGACTCGGCAAAGGGGAGCGGCCGAAGTATGACCGCATAGACGACTGAAAAGATCGCTGTATTTGCGGCGATGCCAATCGCCAGGATGCTGATTGCAGTGATTGAAAATGGCGGATTCTTCAACAGCATCCGCGCGCCGTAGCGCAAGTCTTGCAATAAATCGTCAAGCCATCTCATACCGCGAACGTCGCGGCTACGCTCCTTCGCCTGCTCCACGCCGCCGAAAGCCTTGCGAGCGGCGCATCGCGCCTCTTCCGGGTTCATCCCCAGCCGGATATTCTGCTCGGTTTGTTGTTCGATGTGGTAGCGCAACTCCTCGTCCAGTTCGCGCTCCATTTCTGATTTGCGCAGCAACGCGCGTAGCCGTGTTCCTACTTTGCATAGCATTTCGACTCCTAGGGCTCTGCCCGGGTGTGTGAATCACTCGATTGGGTTCGGCGGCTCAGTTCAATGTCCAGAGCGCCAACGACGTGGCGTCTTTGACGAACACGCGATCGCCCGTGATGGCCGGTTGGGCCCAGGTCGCGCTGTCGGCGACGGTGTAGCGTTTAAACGGTTCGAATCCGGCCCGGCTGCCCCGCGCCACTATCAACTCGGCGTCGTCGTTCAGCATGAAGAGGAGATCGCCCGCCTTGACGACCGCGGTGTTCGACGCTTCGCGGGGCTGGCCCAGCCACAGCGTCTTGCCGGTCTTGGCGTCGATCCCGAAGAACTGTCCGCTCGATTTTTCCGACAAGCCGAACAGCGTGTCGCCGATGAGCGCGGGGTTGCTCATAAACAGCGAGACCTCCTTGTTTTCCCACACGACCTCGACTGTCCACTTGCCGTCGCGCCGAACCGGCTTGAGCGCCGTCACGGGATTTCTTTGACTGGCGACAATGATCGTTTCGCCATACACAATCGGAGTTATCGCGCTGTCCGTGCCGCTGGGCTTCCACGGATGCTCCCAGAGCGGCGCGCCGTCTGCGACCGCGACGCTGATGACGTTTTTATTCGTCATCGACACAATTTGGCGAACGCCTCCCAACTCGACGATGATGGGCGACGCATAGACGCCACTGCCGTTCGCCGTCCAACTGACGGCCCCTGTGTTGGCGTCATAAGCAGTCAACGGACCGTAACTGCCGGGGTGGAGCATGACCTTGTCCTTGTCGCCGACGGGCGACGCGGCCATGCCTAACCACGGATGTTCCGCCGGCGCGGGCTTCTGCCAAAGGAGCTTGCCCGTCGCCGCATTGAAGGCTGAGACGGCGCCGCTGATTCCGACCGTGTACAGTTTGCCGTTGTGAAAGAGCGGAGTCGCCTTCGGCCCGGCGCCGTGCTTCGCCGCCGCATCAGCGGCCTTGTATGGAGCCGGGTAGTCGGTCCGCCAAATGAGTTTGCCTGTCGCGGCGTCCAGCGCCGTCATCGTTTCGGCGCCGTCGCGCCGGGTGAAGGCATAGACGGTTTTGCCAACGACGATAGGCGTCGCGTAGCCTTCGCCGACCTCGACCTTCCATCTGCGAGTCAATTTTTCGGGCCACGCTTTCGGCTCCTTGAATCCACTTGCCGCGCCGTCGCGGTTTCGACCGCGCCACTGCGGATAATCCTGCGGAGAACCTTGAGCGGAAGCGGCCGCCGTAGACACGATCAACACAGCGACAGCCATTAACAACGAACATAAGTGTTTGAACATGTTTTTCTCCAAAATGATTCGTCAGTCGTAACTTCACCCGCGCAGATTGAAACTTTGTCTATCTACTTACCAATTTCAGTCACGCCGCAGCGCGACCAACGGGTCCACATGCGCCGCTTTGCGGGCTGGCAGGTAACAAGCCAGCAGCGCGACGCTGAACAACAAGAGCGAAACGCCGGCGAATGTCAGCGGATCGGTCGCGCTGACGCCGAAAAGGAGCGTCTTCATCAATCGCGTCAGCAATAATCCACCGGCCAACCCAACCCCAACTCCGCCGAGGGCCAGCGCCATGCCCTGCCCGACTACCAGTTTCAGCACATGGCGCCGCTCGGCCCCCAGAGCCATGCGGATGCCGATCTCATTCGTTCGCGCCGTAACCACATAAGACATCACGCCGTAAATGCCCACCGCCGCAAGCGTCAGCGCCACGACCGAGAAGACGGCGAACAGGGTGGCGTAAAGACGCGGCTGCCAGACCGATTCGGCAATGACTTCGCGCATCGTCTCCACGTGCGTGATGGGCAGGTTCGGGTCCATTTCCTTCACGACGTTTTTAACGGCGGGGATCAGCGATTCCCGCGGCAGATTCGAGCGGACGACCAGCGTCTGAAATCCGACCGGGTCTTGCAGGTTCGGGACGTAAACCATTTTGCGCATCGCCGCGTCCAGCCGCTCGTGTTGAACAGTTCCGACCACGCCGACGATGGTGTGCCAGGGAGCTTTGCTATCGGGGGGACCAAAGCGTATGCGTTTGCCGAGCGGGCTTTCGTTCGGCCAGTACTCGCGCGCCAGCCGTTCGTCAACGATCGCCACGCGTGGCGTGTCGCGCGTGTCGGCGTCATTGAACGCGCGTCCGGCGAGCAGCGGGATCTCCATTGTGCGAAAGTAATGCGGTGTTATTCTGCCATCGTTGATTATGGGAGCCTGGCCAACCGGCAATGCGGGCTGTCCTTCAACTGTCAGGCGCTCGTCCCAACTTTCATCAATACCGCTCAATGGCAGCGGGATGATGGCGCTGGCAATCTCCACGCCGGGCAGCGCGTTCACTCGTTCCACCAATTGGTGGAAAAAGGGCGCGCTGCTGCCGCGGTATCCGATTCCCGGTACGGTGACGCGCAGCGTCAGCACGTTGTCGGGATTGAAGCCAAGCCTGACCTGTTGCAGACGCAGAAAGCTGCGCATCAAAAGCCCTGCGCCCGCCAGCAGAATCAGGGCGAGCGCCACTTGCGCCGTAACCAGCAGTCGCCGCAGCCGCTGGCGGCTTCCGCCCGCTGCGCCTCGCCCGCCGTCTTTGAGCGTTTCAATCAAATCAATGCGCGCGGCGTTCCACGAAGGCGCCGCCCCGCAGACGAGGCTTGTCAGCAGCGAGACGGCGAGCGTGAATCCAAGGACGCGGCCGTCCAAGTTGAATTTCATCCAGAACGGAAGTTCGGCCGGCAAAGCGGCCAGCAGCAGACTTAGCCCGAGCCAAGTCAGCGCCATTCCCACCGCGCCGCCCATCACGCCGAGCAGCAGGCTTTCGCAGAGCATTTGCCTGACGATTCTGAAGCGTCCCGCGCCCAGCGCGGCGCGAATGGCCATTTCCCTTCGCCGGGCTGCGGCGCGCGCCAGGAGCAAATTCGCGACGTTTGCGCAGGCGATCAACAGCACGGCGCCTACCGCGCCGAGAAGGATCCACAAGCCTCGCCGATAATCTTTGACCAGATGATCGCGCAGCCCCGTGACCCTCACGTCCAGGCCTTCGTTCGAGGCCGGGTATTGTTCTGCGAGACGGCGAGCGATGAGGCTCATTTCGCTTTGCGCCTGTTCGATCGTGGCGCCCGGCTTGAGCCGCGCAATCGCGCCCAACCCATGCATCGAGCGCGACCACCCGGCGGCGTGCGCCAGCGGGGCCCAAAAATCAACCGCTCCGGGAAACTTGAAACCGGGGGGCATGACGCCGGCGACCACCCACGCGCGATTGACCAACGTGATCGTTTTGCCAGGGATTTTTTGATCGCCGCCGAAGCGTCTCTGCCACAGGCCGTGACTCAGGATCACCACACGATGGCGCGCCGGCTGGTTCTCTTCCGGCAGAAACGCGCGTCCCAGTTGCGGAGCTACGCCAAGCGCCTCGAACAACCTGTCCGAGATAAACGCCCCGGACAATTCCTCCGCGTCGCCAACCCCCGTCAGCGTGAACGTGATGTCCTGATAACATCCCAGGTCCGAGAAGACCTGGTTCTGCGCGCGCCAGTCCAGATAGTTCTGCCACGAGGCCCCGAGCGAAACGCCTCCGCGATTCGTCGCAATCTCGTTGAGCAACACGAGCCGTTCCGGTTGTTGAAAGGGGAGCGGGCGCAGCAAAATCCCATTGAAGAAGCTGAAAATCACGCTGTTCGCGCCGATGCCCAGCGCGAGCGTGATGACGGCGATCAGCGTAAAACCAGGCTTATTGAGTAACATTCGGGCGCCGAAGCGAAGGTCTTGCCAAAACTCCTCAAGCCATCGCATGCCGCGATAGTCGCGGCTCCGCTCTTTCGCCTGCTCCAAACCGCCGAAACTCTTTAGCGCGGCTTGCATCGCATCTTCGGGATTCATCCCCAGCCGAATGTTCTGCTCGGTCTGTCGTTCGATGTGGTGGCGCAGCTCCTCGTCCAGTTCGCGCTCCATTTCTGATTTGCGCAGCAACGCGCGTAGCCGTGTCTTCAGTTTGCTGTGCATTTCGATCTCCTCAGAAAAATGCGCCGGTTGTCCAACCTGCGGAGGCTTGGTTAAGTAACCGTTCAATTCTCATCAAGCGGCTTGGTCGGAAGCCCAATGCGTTATTAAAGAGTTCGGTTGGCGCCAATCGGCTTGATTATCAAGCCATCCGCAGGTTGGACAACCTACGGTATAGGACGCGCCACCTTGATCATTCGGCTTTCAGCGCCACCAACGGATCGACTTTCGTAGCGCGCCTCGCCGGGAGATAACAAGCCAGCATCGCTACCAGCGCCAATAGCAGCGTGATTACAAGGAAGGTAACCGGATCAGTCGCGCTCACGCCAAATAACAAGCTCTTGATCATTCGCGTCAAACCGAGCGCGGCGATTAGACCAATTACCGAGCCGATCAACGCCAAAGTCATTCCCCGCCTGACGACGAGTCTGAACACATCGCGTGTCTGCGCGCCCAGAGCCATTCTTAGGCCGATTTCGCGCGTCCGCTGCTCGACCGAATATGACATCACGCCGTAGATTCCGACCGCCGCCAGGAGCAGCGCGAGGCCGGCGAAGACTGTCAGCAGCATCAGAGTGAAGCGCCGCTCGGAAACCGACCCCGCCACCAAATCCCCCATCGTGCGAATGTGAGAGATCGGCTGATCCTTGTCTATTGCCTGAACCTCGCCGCGCACGGCGGCCACGAGACTCAGCGGATCGCCATCCGTGCGCGCCACCAGCGCCCTGTCAGAGAAAACAGGGGGAAATTGCGCGAAGGGGGTATACATCTGCGCCCTGGCCTCTGTGTCCAAGGCGGTGTACCTAACGTCTTTGACCACGCCGACGATCTCACGCCAGAGCGGCTTGTCACGCCAAAAGCTATCATCGGTGGAGGCCACGCGCTTGCCGATTGCGTCTTCGTTCGGCCAATACTGGCGCGCCATCGCCTCGTTGATGATTATCACTGGCAGGGCGTCGATGCTGTCCCCTTCGGTGAAGGCGCGGCCTTTCAGCAGTTGAATCTTCATGGCCTTGAAATATTCAGGGCTGACCCATCGCGGCGCGGCGCGGCGCGGTTCGCCAGGAGCAACCGGCGGGCGCCCTTCGATGCTAAAACCGGCCCCCGCTTCCCCCGCGCCTAGCGGAGGATAGACCGCTCCTACTGATCGCACGCCAGGCGCCGCGCGTAATCGATCGAGAAGTTGCTGAAAGAAGGCCGCCCGTTGCGGCGGATGGTATTTGCTTTGCGGCAGACCGATGACCATCGTCAGCGCATTCTGCGGATCGAAGCCCGGATCAACGCTCATCAGCCGAATGAAGCTACGCAGCATTAGCCCGGCCCCGACCAGCAGCAGCAGCGACAGCGCGACTTCTGAGACCACCAGCAGGCCGCCAAGGCGACTGCCACCTACGCCGGAACTGCGCCCGCCTTCTTTGAGCGTCGCGTTGAGATCCGTCCGCGACGCCTGAAGCGCCGGAATCAAGCCGAAAATAATCCCTGTAAGTAATGAGACCACGAGTGTGAAGCCGATGACGCGAGCATCAACGCCAATCTCCCCGGCGCGGGGAAAATTGTCCGGAGCCATCGCCCGCAACAGATCAACGCCACAAACTGCCAGAAGCAGCGCGAGCGCGCCGGCGGAAGCGGCCAGCAGCAGACTTTCCGTGAGTAGTTGTCTAATCACACGCCAACGACCTGCGCCCAGCGCCGCTCGGATCGCAATCTCTTTCTGTCTGGAAGCCGCGCGCGCCAGCAGCAGGTTGGCGACATTCGCGCACGCGATCAGTAGCACGAACCCGACCGCGCCCAGCAGCGCCAGTAACGCGGTCTGCGTCCTGCCAGCCACCTGCTGGTGAAGCGACACGAGACGCACACTCTCATTCTTGTTCGAATCCGGGTATTGCCGCGCGAGCCGCTCGGCGATCCTCACCATGTCGGCCTGGGCCTGCTCAAATCGGGTTTGTGATTTGAGGCGCGCAATTGCGGTGAGGAAACCAGGACCGCGATTACCCCACTCCTCGGGAGTTAGAGCCAGAGGAGTGTAATAATTGACTTCGGGCGGAAACTGATATGCGGCCGGCATACTGGCTTTGGGCGGAAATTGAAAATCGGGCGCCGCCACGCCAATCACCGTGTAAGGCTCATTGTCGAGCGAAATCGTCTGCCCGATAATTTTCGGATCGGAGCCGAAGCGACGTCTCCACAAACCGTCACTGAGAACCACGACACGGTTATTCCCAGGCTGATCCTCTTCAGGCTGAAACACGCGTCCATGCCTGGCCTCGACGCCGAGCAAGGCGAAAAGATTGGCCGTTGCGCTCACACCTCCGAGTAATTCCGGCTCGGCGCCGCCAGTGATATTGAGCCTGTGAGCAGTAAAAGCCGCCATCTGCTCGAAACTCTGATTCTGATCGCGCAAGTCTCTGAAATCCGCGGCCGTGAACGGCCATTCCGTCAAGCCGGTCTGCGATTGTTGCAGTGGATTGTCGGACCACAGCGCCACCAGTCGCTGCGGCTCCCGGTAAGGCAACTCGCGCAGCAGCACGCTGTTGACGACGCTGAAAATCGCGCTGTTCGCGCCGATGCCGAGCGCCAGTGTGGCGCCCGCCACCAGGGTGAAGCCGGGATTCTTTGCCAGCATGCGCGCGCCGTAGCGCAGGTCTTGCCACAACTCTTCAAGCCATCTCACGCCGCGCGTGTCCCGGCTCCGCTCCTTCGCCTGCTCCACTCCACCGAAAGCCTTATGAGCGGCGGCGCGCGCCTCTTCCTGATTCATCCCCAGGCGGATGTTTTGCTCGGTCTGTTGTTCGATGTGGTAGCGCAGTTCCTCGTCCAGTTCATGCTCGACTTGCGTCCTGCGCAGCAACGTCCGCAGCGCAGTCTTCAATCGGCTCAGCATTCCGGCCTCCTTCTGAAGGATGCGTGGCGCGAGTTGTTTACTCGCGCCAGCGCCCTGGCGCCAAAGCGCGAGTAAACAACTCGCGCCACATCTCTTCCCCGTGCGATCAAGCGTCGCGCAGGATCAGTTCGACCGCGCCGGAAAACCGCTTCCAGGTCTCCCATTCCGCGTCAAGCTGTTTCTTTCCGGCCGCAGTCAGTTTGTAGAACTTCGCGCGCCGGTTGTTATCCGAAGCCCCCCATTCGGCTTTGACCAAGCCGCCGGCCTCAAGCCTGTGGAGCGCGGGATAAAGCGAACCGGGGATGACGCGAAACACGTCGCCCGAGACGATCTGGATGCGCTGCATGATGTCCCAGCCGTTGAGCGGCCCATGCCGCAGCGTCCGCAAGATCAGCAGGTCGAGCATGCCCTGCAACATGTCTGTTTTCTTCTTCCTCGCCATAGATCCACCTCTCGCTTTTCGATAGGACTCGCTGAGGATAAAGACTGACCTATCGGTTGTCAATATGTATGTGGAAAACCACAGCGCATTAATGCGGCGGGCCGCTCCACGCGAAAGAGGCTCTCCCCTGCCGCTAATAGTGGGACAGGCTTTAGTCTGTCCGCCGCATAAATGGGGCCGGACAGACTAATGGTCTTTGAAAATTAAATGCATCCACGCAATTCAACGTAGGGGCAGACACACAGGTCTGCCCCTACGTGGTTGCGCTTAATTTTCAAAGACCATAAGTTTGTCCCACTCTTGTCGCGCTTCTGTTATAGTACGCGCGCATTAGCAATGATCTTTCGCCGGTAATGAGCATAATGAATCGCCAGCCGAATAACCTCACAACTCGGATTATGTTAGCTAGCGCGCCTTTCGCGCTGGCAGGCGTCGTCGTTCTCGCAGGGTTCGGTTGTGGGAAGTCGCCGCAGGCCAGGGCCGGCGGGGCGAAGACGGAGGCTCCGCCTTCAACCCCATCTCTATCCGCAGCCGTTTGGGCCGATTCCGATGACGACGGCGTCCCAGACGCCGCCGAGTTGAGCTCGTCCGACGATCGGGACAGTTACCGCCGCTGGTTCGCTTACATAGCCGAGATGCAGTTCTACAAGCTGAGCGGCGCCTGGAACGAAGATCAGCGCGATTGCGCGGGGCTTGTCCGTTTCGCGTGGCGCGAGGCGCTGCGCGGCCACGACCGGATCTGGTTTCAATCAATAAGCGACGGCGCCGAAGGCTATGAGGCCGTCGCGCCCGATGTGAAAGCCTACGACCTCAAACGAAGCCCGCTTGGCGAAAAGCTCTTTCGCGCCGACTTCGGGTCGTTCCGTCAGTCGGATCTGGCCGATGGCAAATTCTCCGAATTCGCCGACGCGCGCACGCTCAAAAATCACAACGCCACGTTCATCAGCCGCGACCGCCGCCAGGCCCGGCGCGGTGACCTGCTCTTCTTTCACCAGCCCTGGGTTCAGAAATTTCCCTATCACGTGATGATCTTCATCGGCGACGCCCGCCATGACGGCGAAGGCGGCGGCGACTGGGTCGTTTATCACACCGGGTCGTCGCCTGACGACAAGGGCGAGGTGAAGAAGGTCAGGTTAGCCGTTCTGGATCATCATCCCGACAGGCGCTGGCGTCCGGCCGTAAATAACCCGAAATTCCTCGGTTTTTACCGCCTCAAGATTCTGGAATGATATGAAATTGAGAAATCAGTTCACCGTTGTTGTGGTCTATCTTGCCGTCATCGCCACGACGATTGCGCTCGCCACATTGCGCAATCAGGTCCGCGGCGCGCAAACCGCGCCAGCCGCGCCAGCCGCGAGCCCGCAGCCCAGCCCAGCAGTCAAACCGCGCTTTTCGCTCTCGACCAGTCGGACCTACGGCGCGGACGAGAAGGCGCGCGTCTACGTCGGCTATCAAGGCATTGATTCGCTCGACTTCCGCGTCTATCTGGTCAAAGACCCGTTCAGGTTCTTCAGACAGCTCAATAGCCCGCATCAAATGGGCGAAGAGGACAGGGCCGACGTGGCCGAAGTCGCCGCGGCTGCAGAGAGCAAACCGTCATTTCTGGAAAAACTCCGAACATTCAAATCGTCCGTCTCCCGCGCAATCAAGAACTATTTCCGTGGCCAACTCCGCCGCGAATCGCGCACAACCTTCAATGACAAATTCCGATCAGGCCAGCAATTGCCGCTGAATGAGGCTGATTACGCCCGCGTGCCGTTGCTCAACCCCGATCAGCGCGTAGGGTCGTGGCGGCAGGTATTGACGGCGACGGAGAACGAATACGACACGCGAATGATCCCGCTGAACAAACTCGATCCGGGCGTCTATTTGATCGAGGCGGTGAATGGCGACCTCCGCGCTTACACCGTCATGGTCGTCACCGACCTGACGATGATCAACAAGACGACGCGCGACGGCCAGATGCTGGTCTACGCCGTCGACCGCAAATCCGGCGAGGCCCGCGCCGGCGTTCAGATCGAGGTCGTCAAAGGCAAGAAGGTCGTCGCGACGGGCAAGACCGACGGGGACGGAGTCCTGAAAACCTCGGTCCGAAAAGATCAGCCCGCGCGGCGTGAGGGCGAAGCCGCGCCGCTCGAAGGCGCTGAGAATTCTTACCTGGTGCTGGCCAGGCGCGGCGATCAATTCGCCGTCTCTGATTTGCAACCTTATTACTTCGGAGAATTCGAAGGCGAAGGGGAAGGCGAGGAGGGCGTCATATCGAGCGACAGGGTCGCCAGTTACATCTACACCGACCGCCCGGTCTATCGCCCCGAGCAAAAGGCCTATTTCAAAGGCGTAGTCCGCCGTCTAGGCGAAGGCGGTTACGAAACGCCGTCCGCCCGCGCGGCCAGCGTCAAAATTACCGATCAGAACAGCAACGAAATCTTCAACAAGGAATTGCCGCTCTCGCCGCGCGGGACGTTCAGCGGCGAGGTCGATCTGCCTGCGGGCGCCTCGCTCGGCTATTACTCGATCGTGGCCAGCTTCGACGGCGCACAGGCGCGCGGCTCGTTCGAGGTGGCCGAATACAAGAAGCCCGAATACAAGGTTAAAGTCACGACGCCGAAAAATTTCGTGCCCGTCGGCGAAAAAGCCAAGTTCACCGTCGAGGCGAAGTATTTCTTCGGCGCGCCTGTGACCAATGGCGACGTGAAGTATTACATCTACCGCTCGCGCTATTACCATTGGTGGTTCCGCAGTGAAGACGACGACGGCATAGGCGGAAGCGAAGAGAGCGATGAAGAGGGCTATCACGGTTACGGCAACGACATGATGAAAGAAGGCGAAGGACGTTTGGACGCGCAGGGGCGCCTGGAGGTCACCTTCGACGTACCGCCGCTGGACGAGAACCAGCCTTATGATTTCACCTATCGTCTGGAAGCCCAGGTCACCGATCCGTCGCGCCGTGTAGAAGAGGGCAAGACCAGCTTCGTCGGCACGCGCGGCAATGTCGTGGTCTTCGCGCGCCCTGAACGATACGTCTACTACCAGAACGACAGCGCGAAGATCAAAATCAAAGCCGCCGATTACGAGGGCCGCCCGGTCCCCTCGAAAGTCGGGTTAAAGTTCGTCGAGGTGAAATACGAGAAGGTCGAAGAGCGCTACGACGGTAAACCCTACTACACATACAAACCGGTCTACCGCGATCTCTCCTCCGCCGAAGTCACGACCAATTCGCAGGGCGAAGCCACATACGATTATCGCATACCGATCACCGGCTCGATCAGGATCAAGACCTGGGTCGAGGACAAGGGCAAGCGGATTCCCTCCGACGCCGGGTACATATACGCCGCCGACCGCAACAACCGTTGGGCCGATTGGGCCTATCAGGATTACAGCTCGATCAAGCTGATCCCGGACAAGAAGTCGTATCAGCCGGGCGAGACAGCGCATGTGCTGGCGATGCTGCCCGCCGACAAGGCGCATCTGCTGGTGACGACCGAGATGGCGTCCGTGATGAGCCACCACCTGGTTAAAGACGCGGGCCGCGCCGTGATGATCGACGTGAAAATCGAAGAGAGATTCGTTCCGAACGTCTATCTCAGCGTCGCTTACGTGAAAGACGGCGAGATGTTCGAGAGCGGCAAGAGCATCAATGTGCCCGCCCGCAGCAAGTTCCTCAAC
>Ga0154003_1000255_pt1 | contig 16407 bp, 7 predicted proteins | sample TSFL087MetaG_FD_104679 | JGI IMG/M metagenome (GOLD analysis project Ga0154003, IMG submission 104679) | Attine ant fungus gardens microbial communities from Florida, USA - TSFL087 MetaG | ecosystem: Host-associated > Fungi > Mycelium > Unclassified | place: USA: Florida, Lake Talquin State...
CGCGCCGAGCGGCTTTACGTCGAGGCGCTGAACCTGGCGGTCGAAGCGGTTCCGCCCTCGCGCGAAACCGTCGCATGGTGTCGCTGGCAACTCGGCGAAACTGCGTTCGGAGTCGGCGATTACGACCGGGCTGAAAAACACTACCGCGACTCGCTCGTGACTTTCCCCGATTACTATCGCGCGCTCGCCGGGCTCGGCCGCGCGCTGGCGGCGAAAGGAGATCTGAACGGCGCCATCGAACATTACGAGCGCGCCGTCAAGGTTTTGCCAGATCCGGCCGCCGTTGCAGCTCTCGGAGATTTGCTCCAGATCGCTGGACGAAAAAAAGAGGCCGAAGCGCAATACGCCTTGTGCGAACAGGCGGCCAGGATAGGCGCCGCGAGCGGACAGCTTTACAACCGCCAAATCGCGCTCTTTTACGCCGACCACGATTTGAAACCCGGCGAGGCTTATCAATTCGCCAAACGTGAATACGAAACGCGGCGCGACGTTTACGGCGCGGACGCGTTGGCCTGGGCGGCGCTCAAGGCCGGAAAGATTGACGAGGCGCGGCAGGCGGCCAAGGACGCCCTGCGATTGGGCACACAGGACGCGAAGCTGTTATACCACGCCGGAATGGTCGCGCGAGCCGCCGGAGACACCGCGACCGCTCAAGATTATTTGCGGCGAGCGCTGAAACTCAGCCCGCGCTTCGATCCGCGACAGGCCCAGATTGCCAAACAGGCGCTGGCCGAATAGTCTCCATTTTCTTATTCTTGCTGATCCATTCGTTTTCCGTCCCTTCGCTTCTAGAGCAGATTGCAAATCAATGTACGGAATACTGAGATGACAGTATGGATCAGTACCGCGAGCGGGTCTGGAGCGTTAAGCCCGCTTTACTGGGGCGCTTTCGCGCTTCAGGGCGAGTGGAAGTGAGCCGCCAGGCGCCCAACCGGCTTGAAAAGAGAATGGAATCGGCGTCCGGATCGTATGGAGAGCGCCTCATCACCCGAAAAAGAGCGGGAACTGAAGCCTAAAGCGAATAACAGATCAGCGTACGGGTTCATAGAAAGCGAATGACGAGGATAGATACGCAATCGAAAAACGATCTAATCGCCGGGATCGCGGTAGCGTATGGAGCGCCTTGAGTCCTGATACTGCTGGCAAACTCCCTAATTCCGTAGCGCCGGAGGCGCGGAATATTTATAGAACGCATTACGCGATAGATCTCCCAGCTCCGTAGGCGCGACACCCGGCGCATGTCGTTCCTGCGGAGCTGGGAAGAATTGCCCGCCGAGTTCTAGAAACATCACTCTCCTACGGAGCTAAGAGCCGAGAGGCTCACTAAAGTGAAGAAGGCAATGAACTCTCAAAATACGCCATCCGAAAGTTTACCTCACGCCACATAATCAATCCCCTCTAAAAAAAATCCAAGTCGCAAAATTTATTCGACATGTTTTTGCCACATTTCGTCACTTCTATATGGAAGAGAGGGTAGTGGACTTGAAGTACTGACAACCTTATCTGGCATAGGTTGTATACCAACGGTCTGTGGCTGCCCTGGCGATAATCTGGAATGTCATCGAATAGCGCTCCGTAATGCGCCGATCAGTAAGTTCAGTTCCTTTCTTTAAGACACAAGATGATTGACTAACGGCCATATGGCGACAAGGGCGTGTGTCTTGCTCTGTCTGGAATGTGGCCGGGCGGTTGTGTGCTTGCGGCGGCAATATCAAAGGAGAATATTATGCCTCTCACAATTCGTATCAGGATTATCAAGTCCGTGGTCCTCTTAGCGGTGATTGGCTTGCCGCTTTCGATCCTGTTAGCAACGCAAACATCATCCGCCCAGAATTTCAGCCCACCTCCCGCAGGTTCAGTTCCAGTACCTGAATTCAGTCCTTCGAACGCTAGAACGGAAGACGGCAAGCTGATCCCGGTTGATCAATTCTTTTCCGCATCGCGCTGCGCCGGATGCCATCAGGACACGCATACATTCTGGTCCGAATCGCTGCATCGGAACGCCGCGCGCGAGCCGTTCTATCGCGAGAGCGCCGACATTCTGCTCCGCACCCTCGGCATCGAATTCACTCGTCATTGCGAATCTTGCCATACGCCGGTCGCTCTCTTCTCGGGCGCGCTGACGAAGAGTTCAGGCAAGACCGAAGCCCCGTTCACTCCGCTCGATCACGAAGGCGTGACCTGTTCGGTCTGCCATTCGATCACCGAAGCGCGTCTAGACGGAACGGGTAGTTTCACGATTCGCCGTCCCGCCCTGCTCGCCCGCGAAGACGGCTCTCCGATTTATGGAGATTTCACAGACGAGCAGATTCTCGCCGACGTTCCCGGACACAAACGCGCGGTTATGAGGCCGCTGTTGAAATCGCCTGAATTCTGCTCGACCTGCCACAAGGTTGACGCGCCGCCTTCACTCAACAAATACAAACATATTCGCGGCTTCTCAGCTTACGACGAGTGGCAGCAATCGGGGGCCTCGCGCGAGACTGTGCAGCCCTTCTATCAACGCGATCAGCGAGTGGATTGTCGAGGTTGCCATATGCCGAAGGTCGAGAGCGCCAACGACCGCGCGGCCAAACAAGGCAAGATCGCGTCGCACCGCTGGCTCGGCGCCAACACCGCCGCGCCGCTCTTTTACGGCCAGCGCGAACAGGCGAAGCTGACCGAGGGCTTTTTGCAAGCCGACGTGCTCAATGTCGACATCTTCGCCGTCAAGCGCGAAGCGACCGGCGAATTGATCGCGCCGGTCTTGCCAGACGGCCATAACCGCTTCACACCGCTGCCGAACGAAGAGGTCGTCGCCGAAGTCGTCATCTCGAACCGCAACGCCGCTCACAGCTTCCCGCCCGAAGTGCGCGACCTGTACGAAGCCTGGGTCGAGTTCGAAGCGATTGACTCTTCGGGCAAGGCCTTCTTTCACAGCGGCTTCGTCAAAGCCGACGGGATGCTCGACGAGAGCGCGCACGTCTACAAACAGATCATCCTCGACGAAAAATCGCGCCCGATCACGCGCCATCAAATCTGGTTGACCAACATCAAGGCTTACGACAACGCCATCCCGCCGGGACGTTCCGACATCGCGCGATTCCGCTTCCGCATGCCGGACGGAGGGAAAGCAACCGAACCGGTCACGCTGCGCGCGGGAGTAAATTACCGCCGTCTCAATCAGGAGTACACAAATTACGTGCTCAAACGCCAGCGACGCCAGATGACTCTTCCCGTCGTGAAGATGGCGGAAGCCGAAGCGCGGCTCTCCGTGGACGATCACGCCGTGATGATCAAACCTCCGAAATCCGATCATCACTGGAAGCGCTGGAATGATTACGGCATCGGCCTGCTTGAACAGGGCCAATTCGGACAGGCTGCCGACGCCTTTCGCCGCGCGAGCGCGCTCAAGGCCGACGACCCGAACCTCCTGGTCAACGTCGCCATAGCCGAGATGCGAACCGAACGCTTCGGCCCCGAACGCGATCAATGGCGCAAGGCCCAGGCGGCGCTTGAGGAGGCTTTGAGGCTGGATCCGGCGAACTGGCGGACGCGCTACTTCCGCGCGCTGGTGATGCGCGGCGACGGCAAATTGACGGAAGCCGCCGAGGAGTTGAGCCAGATTGTCGCCCGCTACCCGCGCGACCGCGAAGCGCAACGGAGTCTCGGGCAGACGCTGCTCACTCTTAATCGCATAGCCGGAGCCCGCGAGGCGTTCGAGTCAGTGATCGCGATTGATCCCACGGATTTCGGAGCCTGGCAATTTCTGACTTCGATCTACACGAGCGAAAACCGAAAGGCGGAGGCTGAACGAGCTCAATCGCGCTACCTGCAATGGCGCGACGATCCGCGGGCGTACGACATCGCGTTGCGATTTTTCGCCGCGCACCCGCAGTGGGCCGACGAACGCATCGGAGCGCATGCGCACGGCCGGCATTCAGCTCTGAGGCCTGTCGTCATTGGCGCGCATGCCGCGCCTGATCGCTGATCGATGTCTGAGAAACACAGAAGGATGAAGGGCAAAGTGGCGAGGATTGGCTCGACGTAAACCCGAGGCCCCTCCGAACCTTTTTCTCTTCAACCCTTTTCGTTGAATTGTTTGATTCGTCCGCCGAAATCGAACTGACGAGGTGAAGAAATGATCCCGAGAGAATCTATCAAATCAAAAAGCGGATTCAGGCTGTTTGTGGTGATGGCGCTTACCTCTGCGCTGCTCTGGGCGTGGTCTCAATCATCCTTCGCGCAGCAAGGCGGCGTGGCGCGCTATTTTTACGAAGCCAACGGCAGATTGGCGGCCGTGCTCTCGCCGACCGGAGAGGCCGCGATCTATCAATACGATCAGGCGGGCAACTTCACCTCGATCACGCGGCGCGCCGCCAACGAACTCTCGATCATCGAATTCACGCCTGGCGCGGGAGGCGTCGGCGCACAGGTGACGATTTACGGCACGGGCTTTAGCGATATGCCATCCGCAAACACAGTGAAGTTCAACGGGGTGACCGGGACGGTGACCGCCGCGACCAAAATTCAATTGACCGTGAATGTGCCAATGGGAGCGACTACCGGGCCAATCAACATCAGTAACGTCAATGGCTCGGTTACTAGCGGCGGAAACTTTTTCGTGTCGGGGAATGTCGAATTCTCCCTGCCAATAAACTTTGGTGATTCCGTGCAATTCGCGTTTAACGCTCCGCCTTCAGGTCCGTTAACGAATTTTGGGGCGCTGACCTTTAACGGTGTCGCAGGCCAGCGTGTGAGCCTGTTTCTTGATGACATCCGCGGGTGTGGCGACCCCGACCCTGTTGCTACTCCGCTTGCGCAGCTCTCACTCATTTCGCCCTCGGGCGCCGTCGTCACGACGGCTCTATTTGAGGGACACTTCTTTCCAGGATTCGGCACACTTAAATTCGCCTACATGGATGCTCTGATTCTGCCAGTAACGGGCACATACACAATCCTCATTGATCCGATCAACAGCCCTGCGCTGCGATGCAGCGACGGAGTTTTGCGGCCTTTTGGCGCGACGGCCCGTTTATACGATGTGCCACAGGACATCACCAGAACTATAGCCGCATCGGGGGTAGCGAATGTATTGAGTTTCATCGCGCCCGGACAGAATGCAATATTGACCTTTAATGGCTTCAATGGACAGCGCATCGCCTTGAGGAGTTTGCAGAACGTCACCACAATAATCGGAACCAACATCAAGGTATACAGTCCGGGCACATATCCGAATGGTACGCCGATTATCTCGCAAGCGCTGAACTCAAATTTTTTCGTCGAGCCACTGACGCTAACCGCGAGCGGGACTTATACGATTCTTGTTGATCACCAATTCAATAAAACGCGCGATGTGACTCTCCATCTTTACGACGTGCCGCCTGATGTGGCCGGCGCCATCAACGTCAACGGTTCGGCTGTCAGCGTCAACCTGGCCCCAGGACAGATCGCGCTGCTGACGTTCAATGTGTCTTCCACTCAGTCGGTGGGTGTGGGAATCACAAACGAGGTCAGAGGAGATGACGCTCCATTCTTCAATAACGAGTTTAGGATACTCAGAGCGGATGGCTCTCTGGTTACCGGGATACAAACATTTCTTACATTTACCGGCATGGGGCCGGTAACACTAGCTCCGGGAACTTACAGGCTCAAGATAGACCCGTTGGGCGCCAACGCCGGGAAGGTAACGGTAAATCTATCCGGTCAGTGAGCCAGAGTTGAAGGGACGATGTAACTCTTGTTGACATAAAAAACATTTGGGTGAGGAAGAAGCGATGACGAAACATACGATGCGATCAATGCAGAGGGCGATAAACAGCGCGATGCGACATTCAGTGTCCAATTTGAAATCCGGCATCGCCTGGGCATTGATGCTGGCGTTGGTCTGTAACCTCGCCGCAATTCCCATAGACGGAGGTTCATCGAGAAGCCGTCGTTCCTCCAAACCGTCATCGAAGCCCGCTGCGCAAGGGGGCCAGACGATGGTAGTCTGGGGGCCGCAGCAGATAGTTCAACAGCCTCTTCCGACGACATACACCGCGCAGTTCCCGTTGCCGGCCGGCGCCATTCCACCCTATCAACTGACCATCAGCAATGGCAATCCTGACGGCACGAAGAAAGTCCAGCAGGCCTGCGTCAAGCTCAACGGCGTGAACGTCCTTTCGCCGACCTGTTACCACAGCATCAATCCGTCGCCGCAGGTTCGCACGGTCTCGCTGCAGGCTGACAACACTATCGCCGTCAATCTCGGCGGCGGGCCGACCACTTTCGTCACCATCACCATCACCGCCAACCAGGCCACGCTCGCCGCGTCGCCTTCGAACGGAACTCAGGGGCAGACCTTGAGCGTCACTCTTACGGGGCAGAGCACGAACTGGGTCGCGGGACAGACCAATATCTCATTCGGCGGCGAGATCAACGTTGACAGTTTCAACGTCACGGGCCCGACCAGCGCCGACGCTCAGATCACGATTTCATCTACTGCTGCGTTAGGGCCGCGCACGATCACGACCACTACTGGCGCCGCGGTCGTCTCAGGCGTTGACGCGTTCACGATCAACGCTCTAACTCCACCCGGTCCTTCATCGTCCACGGTAACGACGCTCGCGGGCTCCGCGGGCAATCCGGGCCTGGTTGACGGCGTGGGATCGGCGGCCAGATTCCGCAATCTCGCGGGCATCGCCGCCGGGCCCAACAATATCGTTTACGTCGCGGACGCGGGCAATCACAGCATCCGCCAGGTCAGTTCGAGCGGCGAGGTGACGACCGTCGCAGGCATTGGCTATCCGGACTTCTTTGACGATCAAGGGACGGCCGCCGGGTTCAATAATCCGCAAGGCGTGGCGGTTGACGGCGCGGGCAATGTCTACGTCGCCGACACGGGCAATCACGCCGTGCGGCGGATTGACGCCGCCGGCAATGTGACGACGGTTGCGGGTGACGGCACAGCAGGATTCGTCAACGGCGCAGGGGTGAACGCGCGATTCAACAGCCCGCGCGGAGTCGCGGTCGACGCGGTGGGCAGAATCTACGTCGCCGACACGGGCAATCACGCCGTGCGGCGGATTGACGCCGCCGGCAATGTGGCGACGGTCGCGGGCGACGGCGCGGCTGGCTCGACCAATTCGCCCAACGCGCGCTTCAACGGACTCGCGGGCATCGCCGCCGACGGCAATCAGATCTACATCTACGTCGCTGACGCCAACAACCACAGCATTCGCCGCCTCGACCAGTCCGACACCGTGATCACACTCGCCGGATTGGATCGCGGTTTCAAAGACGGAACCGCCGCCGAGTCGCGCTTCGCCGATCCGGTGGGCGTGGCGGTTGACGGCGCGGGCCACGTCATCGTCACCGAGACAACCAACTCGCTGATCCGCGAAATTGATCCGGCGCGCGCAATCAACGGAGACCCGAACGCGGTCTCGACGCTCGCCGGGACTGGCGAACGCGGCTCAACGGACGGCTCCGGCGCCGTCGCGAAATTCAACCGTCCGAGCGGAGTCACAGTTACGTCATCCGGCGCGGTCATCGTCGCTGACACCGGCAATCAGACGCTGCGAAAGATCACGCTCGGGCCCGTCATCGCATCGCTCGATCCGGCGCAGGGCGGCGCCGGTACGGCAGTCACGATCAACGGCAATCGTTTTGATGGAAGCGGGCCAAGTTCTAACATTGTACTCTTTGCAGCTTCAGGCGGCGGCACAGTCACAGCGGCCGTGAGCTCGGCGACAAGCGCGCAACTCAACGTGACAGTCCCGGCTGGCGCGGTCACCGGCGGAGTCACAGTGCAGACGGCGAACGGAACATCGAACGCCGCCACATTTACCGTTACTGGCGGAGCGCAACCTCCAGTGATCGCCGACTTCAATCCGAAGAGCGGCCCCATTGGAACATTAGTCACTCTGACCGGCTCGAACCTTAGAGTCGGAGCGGCGAACCCGGTAGTCACCTTCGCTGGATCGGGCGGAAGGCTACAGGCGCTCGTTACCTTCTCCAGCGCGACCGAGGTTCGCGCAACGGTTCCGAACGGGGCCGGCGCCGGCGTGATTGATCTAACGACTAGCGCCGGCGTGGCCACGACGTCGCAGCCATTCACCGTTCAGGGGTCGCAGGATTTCGCTGTCACGCTCGCGCCTTCATCTACAGCGGTGGGTCAAGGCTCGACAGCGACATACGTCGTGTCGGTCACAAATGCGCCTACGACTTTCACTCAATTGGTGAGTCTGACCGCGACGGGATTACCAGCAGGCGCAATGGCGACATTCAATCCATCGCAGATCACCGCCGGCGCCACATCGACGCTCAGCGTGAAGCTTTCTCCAACGCTCTCCCCGACCAGCTATTCGTTCACCGTGCAGGGGAAGGCGCAGATTGACGGCTCAGACGCGACCAGAACGGCGAGCGCATCATTCACTGTGATGGCTGCCGGAGCAACCACACTAGCAGGCCGGGTGCTTTCGACCGAGGACGTGCCGATCCCGAACTGCACGGTCTCGGCTCCCGCGCCTAGCGGCTCCGATGTCACTGCAATCACTGATGGAGCGGGGAACTTCCTGCTCAGCGGATTGCAGGAGGGGCCGAGCCGGCCGATCTTCATTCAACCGCCTTCCGGATCGGTTTATCCGGCGATCAAGGAACCCGCGGATGTCGTCGCCAATCAGGCCAACGTCGTGCCTTATACCTTTTATCTTCCTGCGATCGATCCGCTCGACACACCAATCAATCCGACAGGTCCAACCAATGTCACCAACGCCCGTGTGCCTGGGTTGATGATGACCATTCCGCAAGGCGTCCGGCTGCGCGTGCTGGGCAGCAGCGCCGACGTGACGCACGTCTCGATCACTCCCGTCCCGGTAGACCGCACGCCCGCGCCGCTGCCGAGCGCAGTGATGACTACAATGGTTTACACTAGCCAGCCGGGCAACTCCTGTGTGCTCAACGCCAGTAATCAGTGCATCACCGATAACAGCGGCCCCAAGGTTCCGGTGACATATCCGAACCTGAGCGGTGTAAGTCCGGGTACGCAGGTTCCGCTCTGGGCCTTCGATCACAACACGGTGCAGTGGTATCAGTATGGGACAGGCACTGTGAGCGCAGACGGCAAAACCATCGCGCCCAACGCTGGAGTGGGATTGAGAGATTTCTCGTGGCATTTCCCATCAACATCGCCTGATGGCAATCCAGGCGATTCGGATGAAGACCCGGCTGATTCTTGTCCGACTTCTCCCCCTAACCGTTCCGACTGCTTAGTAGATTACTCGACCGGGATGAAAATTGAAAAAAAGACGGACATCACGTTCGGAGGCGCTCGTGGAGGGCTTTCGCTCACTCGCGTCTTTACGACCGACAATGCCAATACAGGGACTATTTATCGTTTCGGGCTTGGGTGGAAAGACAACTACGACATCCGTTTGACAGGGCCTTTCAATTCAAACGGAGTCGGCCGTGTGGTGTGGCCAGAGCAACGCGATGGGCGGCTCTTCAGTTATGACACGGCGCTTTCGAGCGGGGGCGTGGCGACCTTCACGACCAGAGCGACCACTGCGCAGCTCGGCGACACAGTACGCCGGATCGATGCGAACACGATTGAGTACCGCGCTAAGAGAGGCGTGATCATGCGCTTCGAGCCACATCAGAATGGGCAATATTACCGCTTGAAACAGATCATTAACCGCAACGGCGACGCAAGGACATTGACATACAGCGGCAGTAACCTAACGCAAATCACCGACGCCGTGGGACGCTCAATTACGTTCCAGTACGGGGCGCCGAATTGCGCAGAATGCGTTTGGAAGGCGATCGATCCGATGAACCGCGTGACGACTTATGGTTACGACGCGTTCAAGCGGTTAACGCAGGTGACCGATGCGCACGGCAAAACGATGAGCTACGGCTACGTCAATTTCACGGGCTTCCTGGCGTCGGTGACCGATCGTCGCGGCAATGCGGTCAAACAGATTTCTTACGACAGCAATAGTCGCGTGATCTCGCAGACTTTCGCCGACGGTGGGATCGAACGGTACGTCTACACGCTCTCCGGCACGATGGTCACCGGCGTGACAATCACTGACCCGCTCGGACGTTCGATGACCAAACGCTTCAACGCCGCCGGCTACGTGATCGAAGAGATTGACGAAATGGGACAGCAAATGAAGATCGAACGTGACATAAACACGAACCTTGCGGTGAAGACCACGGGACCTTGCGGATGCCCCGAAGTTGAGCGCGCATTTGACGCCCGGGGCAACATCACTTCGATCAAAGATCGTTTAGGTAGGATCATAAAATTGCAACATCTGACGGTACCCAACATTTCGGATTATGATCCGCTGCTCGATCAGCAGACGCAATACACAGACGCGCGAGGGAACGTGACAAACTTCGGTTATGACGCGGCCGCGCCAAACACTTTGACACCGCGCGGCAATCTGAGGACTGTGACCGATGCGAGATTGAAGACGACGACCTATGATTACGATTACACGCGTGGTGGCGTTATGATCAAAATGACCGACCCGCTCAACAACAAATGGGAGCTCGACTACGACGCGAACGGGTTTATAAGATCAGATATGGTCAAACGGAACTCCGATCAGGCAGTGATTTATCAGACGCTGTATGAATTCGATCTGGTCGGCAACTTAAAGAAGATAACGGATGGTGAAGGGCGTGTCGGGACCATGAATTACGATGATCTGAATCGGATAATTAGCTCGACTGACCCGGCCAATGCGACAACTACTTACAGTTACGACGAAAACGGCAATCGCACTGGAGTGACCGATGCTTTGAGTCGGCAATGGATGGCTGGCTATGATAAAAAGGATCGCTGGGAATCGAATATCGATCCGTTGGGCCGTGTAACCCGTTGGCAATACGACGCGGCTGATCAATTGATCAAAGTCACTTCGCCGTCGGGACGCGTGACGCGCTATACCTATGACGAGCGCGGGCAGCGCAAGACGATCACTGATGGATTGGGTAATGATGTGACGTTCAGTTATGACAATCGACGCAAATTGAAGACGCTGACCGACCAGCGGGGCAACGCCATGACGTTTGATTACGACGAACTGTCCCGGCTTATCAGTCAACGCGATCCGTTGGGACGACTGATGACTTTCGAATATGATGAGATGGGCAACATCAAAGCGAAGGTTGATCGTTTAGGTCGCCGAATCGATATCCTTTACGATGCGCTCAATCGACCGCAACAGGTAGCGTATGCCGATGCGACCGTGACTTACGGCTACGATGACGCCGGGCGTCGGACGAGCGTCAGTGACGCTGCTGGGGCGATCACATGGACCTACGACGAGGCAAACCGTACGAAGACAGAGACGACCAGTTTGGGGGTGGTCCAGTACGATTACAATAAAGCGAACCAGCGGAAAACAATGATCGCCGCCGACCGCGCGCCGGTGACGTATGGCTACGACGCTGCGGGACGATTGGGGACAATCACACAAGGCGGGGAAACATTCACAAATGGCTATGACATATTGTCACGGCAACAGAGCTTGCAGCGTCCAAATGGAGTGACGACCAGTTACGAGTACGACATAGTGGATCGCCTAATGCGGCTCAGTCACACGAACTCGAGCGGCATAGTGTTAGAAGACTTGCAGTATGAGTTCAATCGTGATGACGAGGTCAGTAAAATCACGTCGTTGGCTTTCGCGCCGCTCGTGCCGCTGGGCAAGACAGTGAGCGTAGCGGATGCGGCGAATCGAATTGGGCAGTTCGGTGGAGCAAGCTTCGGTTTCAACACGGAGGGGCAAACGATATCCAAGGCGGATACATTAGGAACAAGCTCGTATCAATGGGACGCGCGTGGAAGGTTGACGCAAGTTACGCCGCCTAATGGGCAGACAGTGAGCTATAATTATGATGCGTTTGACAGGAGGATCAGTCGCGTAGCCAATGGTATTACGACGACGTTCCAGTATGACGGCTTGGACCTTGTAGTTGACCGAGTTAGCGGTGGCGCTGCAATTGATTATTTACACGGGCAGGAAATCGATAACAACCTTCGGCAGACCGGAGGCTCATTTGGGGCGCTATACTATTTGCACGACCATCTACGCAGCACAATCGGGTTGACCGACAATAATGGCAGTTTGATTGAGCGACAACGATATGAAGCGTTTGGTGTATCCACTGTTAGCCTAATGACACGATATGGTTACTCGGGAAGAGAAACAGAAGACCAGTCAGGGTTGATGTATTATCGGACCAGATGGTATAGCCCTGACCAAGGCCGTTTCATTTCAGAAGACGCCATTTTTACGCAAAATAACATAAATCTTTATAGTTATGTGAATAACAGCCCTCTCAAATACGTGGATCCTTTAGGACTTCAAGGAGGGCCGATAGATTTAGGCAGTGGATGGACTGGAAGAGTAGACGTGATTCCAAATCATCCACAAGGATTCGAATTGCATGTCTGGGATCCCGCTGGCAGAGAAAGAGGGATTGTAAGTGGCAGAGATGGCTGGATAGGTAAGCATGGCAAACCTGCCCAACCCCCGTCAAACATACCGCAGACAACGCTTAATAGAATAAATGGGCTGAATTGTGAAGAGCTGAGGAGAAGAGGTCATATTCCTCAAAAGGGTTTTGGGGACATTAGGAATGGAAGGTACTTAAACCCTGGTCGCAGGTTATACAGCGGGCTACCTAGATTGCTCGGCGGCTTGCAACTGCTCAGCGGTCTCCTGGACGATTATGAGCGTTATGAAAGGGCGCGCCGCTGCGGCAGGACGTATGAAGAACAACTTCGCCATGAACTTAATGACGCAGGGCCTTATATTATGACGCCCTACGGCGCCGTACCGAATCCATATTGGAGATCCCAGCTTTGATCTTCGTTTCGAACGCAGTAAACGGTTTTGCGGACGGGAAAAATGTATAACAGGAAGATAGGGATAAACCTGTCCTGAGGTCTTCCCCCGGAGGCGGAAACGACGATCAATGCCGAGAACCGTTTGATGAGGCTTGAGCCGTAGTGAACGAGGAGGCTAAATGGAATTTCTGAAGGAAAGTAATGACCATAAGATCGTACAAGAGGAGTTTGACGCATATCAAGCTTACCTAAAGTCTATACGTGATAGGCTCCCCGATGAAACTTTCTCTTTCATAACCGCGCCTTGGTATTACGATGCACAGAGCCCGCAGTGTCCTCACGATAGTTGGGTCGAGTTTCTACATATTTCCGAGGTTGCTGAGCAAGACGATATACAAGTTAGACATGTGGATATTCATGTGAGATTACTAGGGGCTTATCATGACGGATACATTGACCTGTTTTATAGGCGGGTCAGACGCTATGGTTTTAATGCCCCTGCAGGCATACAAGCAATGACAAAATTTCAATTGGGCCATGGAGATTGGTTAATTGACGAGGTGCGATTGTCTGGCGATGGCTTGGTAATACATGAAATCGTTTTTTCTAACAAGTATACATGGATTATCGAATGTGAGAGCATAGGTTATCAATGGACCTCTACCAATAAGCTTTAGCTACAATCATAGTAAGCCATGCGGAGAGCAGTGAATTCCTGCAGGGTAATAACAAGGCGGCGTTAAATATGCCGGTGCGAGTATGGCTCTAAGAGGTCATAAATGTAAAAGATGTTGTATGGTTGCTGGTTCGTGATGATGCTTGTCGGCCACCCGTCTTTGGCGCAAGAACCCATAGCGACGCAAGAAATTTAGCCTAGCAAGAACGCGTCTGCAATTCAACCTTCGTCATCGCTGACTCGCACAACACGCCAAGTCGTGACCGCTATGCCCGCAGAGCCTTTGACGCTCCAACGCTCTTTGTCGAAGTTCGACGCGGCGTTTCGTAGATTTTCGTTTCGGTTGGTCAATCCACGCCGTTTGGCGCGCCCGGTCAGATTTGCTAAACAGCCATTGCCGGGTTAGTCTTTGCGCGAATTTCTCAACGCAGTTCCCGACTTTACTGTAGTCATCGTATTCGGGGTTTTACAATGCATAGGTTCGCGAAGCGCCGTCATCGAATGGCGTCCTCCTGGCTGCTCGCAATCTTTTCGATCTGGGCGATCGGTCTGACAGACGCCGCCATCGCTCATCCACTGGGCAACTTCACTATCAACCACTTCGCGCGTATCGAATCCGGCGGCGCCTTCGCGCGCATTCGCTACGTCGTCGACATCGCCGAAGTCCCCGCCTTTCAAGAATCGCAAAAAGCCGATCTTGATAGCGACGGCAATCTCACCGAAGCCGAGTTGAACGCCTACCTCGATCGGGTCACGCCCGGTTATCTGGCCGGGTTGGCGCTGACTGTTGACGGCGCCTCCGCCACTCTGCTGCTGACGGGAAAAAGCGTCAGCAAACAGCCGGGCGCGGCGGGGTTGTTCACGCTGCGCATCGTTTACGAATTGACCGGCGAATTCGCTCCTTCGGGCGCGCCGCGCCGGTTCCGCTTCGAGAACGCGAACATGGCCGAGCGGGCCGGCTGGCGCGAGATCGTCGTCGCGCCGGCCGCAGGCGCGCAGGTTTTCGACAGCACGGCTTACGGCGGCGGCGTGACCGATGAGTTGAGAGCTTACCCCGAAGATCTGATGATGGCCCCGCTCGACGAGCGCGTGGCCGAATGGTCGGCCACCGCGGGACCATTGCCCGCAAACGCAAAATTTCTGACGCTGCGCGACGGCAAGCCTGTCGTGGCCGCGCGCGACCGATTCGCGGAACTGATCGCCGCGCCGAACCTGACGCCCGGCGTAATACTGATCGGGTTGTTGATAGCCTTCGCGATGGGCGGAATACATGCGATGTCGCCCGGGCACGGCAAAACGATCGTCGGCGCGTATCTGGTCGGTTCGCGCGGCACGGCGAAGCATGCGGCGTTTCTTGGGGCGACGGTCACAATCACGCACACGCTCGGCGTGTACGCGCTCGGCCTGGTTACGCTCTTCGCCTCGCGCTACGTGGTTCCTGAAAAACTCCTTCCCGTTTTGAGCTTTGTTTCGGGCGCGTTGGTCGTGGCGATCGGCCTGAGCCTTTTTACGAAGCGGCTGCGAGTGGCGCTGGGGGTCGCCGCGCACGATCACGAACATCTACACAATCATGAGGCGCATGATCACGGCGCGGGCGGCCACACGCATATGCCGCCGGGCGCGGACGGTTCGGAGATCACGTGGCGAAGTCTGCTGGCGCTGGGAGTGTCGGGCGGGATAATGCCATGCCCGTCCGCTCTGGTCGTAATGCTTGCCGCGATCTCGATGAACCGCGTCGGGTACGGGCTGGTTCTGATCGTGGCGTTCAGTCTTGGATTGGCCGGCGCGCTGACCGCCGCCGGCCTGGCTTTTGTTTATGGGGGGAAGCTGTTGTCGAGAATTCCGTCGTCGGGAAAATTAATGCGCGCGCTTCCGGCGGCGAGCGCCTTCGTCATCGCGGTTTTGGGGGCGGCCATTTGCTACGGGGCGTTGAAACAGTCCGGCATTGACGTCGCGGACTTGTGGCGGGCCGATCTCGAGACGACGACCACGACCTCCGCGCTCGGCGTTTTAATCATCGGGCTGAGCCTGGGGTTGAGGCACGCCCTGGACACCGACCACCTGGCGGCCGTCTCGACTATTGTCAGCGAGCGAAAGAATTGGTTCAGTTCGCTCCTGATTGGCGGGCTTTGGGGAGTCGGCCACACGGCCTCACTGTTGCTCGCCGGCGCGGCGGTAATCCTGATGCGGTTCGACATTGGAAAGTACGAAAAGCCGCTCGAATTCTGCGTCGCGCTGATGTTGATCGGGCTGGGCGCGAACGTGCTTTACAAGCTCGCGCGCGGGGGCCGCATACATTTTCACGAGCATTCCCACGCAGGCCACACCCACATCCATCCGCACCTTCACGATGACAAACCTGAGCCGGCCCATTCTCATCACGGGCTGAAGCTCGGTGTTCGACCTATGATCGTCGGGCTGGTTCACGGACTGGCGGGTAGCGCGGCGGTGATGCTCGCCGTGCTAATGAAGATAAAGGGATCAACGGCCCTGGCCTTCGCCTATATCATCATTTTCGGCGTCGGCTCGATCGGCGGAATGATGTTGATGAGTCTAATACTGAGCCTGCCGATTCATCTGACGTCCGGGCATTTCACGAAGGCGAACCTGGCCGTCCGCGCGCTGGCCGGATGCTTCAGCCTCGGGTTCGGATTGTTCATGGTTTATGAGATAGGGTTTGTGGACGGCCTGTTGAAGTGAATAAAAGATTTTCGTTTGACAGCCTACCGAAGCTTAACCTAGACTGCGCGCGTCATTTGGGAATTCCATTCAGCAAAGTGCTTTTATGTTCTAAGACTTCTTTATCTGCAACCCCGGCGCCGTCTTCTGCGCCGGGGTTTTTAGTTCTGCGCCAATAAAACATCCAAGGAGAACCGCATAATGGCTGACGAGCAAAATCCGA
>Ga0154003_1000256_pt1 | contig 16404 bp, 16 predicted proteins | sample TSFL087MetaG_FD_104679 | JGI IMG/M metagenome (GOLD analysis project Ga0154003, IMG submission 104679) | Attine ant fungus gardens microbial communities from Florida, USA - TSFL087 MetaG | ecosystem: Host-associated > Fungi > Mycelium > Unclassified | place: USA: Florida, Lake Talquin State...
ATTGCTGGCGGTACAAATATCGAGCAAAGAAGTAAACCAACCCGGCCAGCACAAGGCCTCCCGCCATCCCCACGGCCGTGCTGACCGCCGCGCCCGCGCCGCGAAGTTGCGCCATCGCGCCCAGCCCGCCGAGGCCGGTTAGAAAAATACTCAGCGTACGCAGGCTAAAGACGCCCGGCTCGCCACCCATCTCCGCCTCCGCTTCCAGTTCCGGCGCTTCATCCAATTCGATCGCTTCCAGGTATTCGCTGAAGAGGAACGAGAGCAGCAGGAACAGAAAGCCCATTGCGCCGATGAACAGAAAAATCGGGAGCGAACCGGAACCAGACATCCATTGCTACATGATCTCCTCCTGATGTCGTTACAACCGTCGCGGCAAGTCGGGATGGTGGGGCAAGAAGTCTCCTTGCCCCACAAATCGATCCGAAAAACGCCCTAAGCGTGATGGCGCGTCGCGGCGATATGCTCACGCGGGAGCGCGGCCGGCAATTCGACCTTCTCCTTGTTCATCAAGCCGGTGAACGCCTCCATCATCTGGATCGGAAGCGGAAAGACGACGGTCGTGTTCTGCTCGACGCCGATCTCTGTAAGCGTTTGCAGGTAGCGTAACTGAATTGCGACCGGTTCTGTGGCAATCGTTCTTGCCGCGCTGACCAGCTTTTCCGCGGCCTGATATTCGCCTTCGGCATGAATGATCTTGGCGCGCTTCTCGCGCTCAGCTTCCGCCTGGCGCGACATCGCTCGGCGCATCTCTTGCGGCAGGTCGACTGCTTTGATTTCGACCATCGACACCTTAATTCCCCAGCGGTCGGTCTGTTTATCGAGGATCTCCTGCAAACGCGCGTTGAGCTTCTCGCGCGACGCCAGCAGGTCATCCAACTCGACCTCTCCCAGCACCGAACGCAGCGTCGTCTGCGCCAACTGCGAGGTGGCGTAGTGGTAGTTCTCGACTTCCACGATCGCCAGACGCGGGTCGAGCGCGCGGAAGTAGACGACGGCGTTGACCGAAACCGTCACGTTGTCGCGCGTGATGACGTCCTGCGGCGGCACGTCGAGCGTGACCGTTCGAAGATCAACGCGCACCATGCGGTCAATCGGGCGAAAGACCAGCACGAGCCCCGGTCCCTTTGCTTCGGGCAATAAACGTCCCAGCCGGAAGACCACGCCGCGCTCGTATTCAGCGATAATCTTGATCGAGCTGATGAGATAGACCACCAACAGTAATAGCGCGAACAGTGGAACTGAAAGCATCTTGACCTCCTTGTTAATTTACCCGCGTGGGACGTGCGTTCGTTTACGAATTGTCGCTCTCATCCGGAGGCGCGACGGCGGAGACAGGTCTTGGCGGCAGAGCGTCATCGGAGGCAGGCTCTACCTCCAGCGTCAGACCATCCATGCTAATGACCCGTATGCGTTCACCCGCGGAGATCTTCGTCCGCGCGCGGGCCTGCCACAATTCTCCATGGATCTCGACCCGCCCTTCCGGCGCAATGCCGGTGAGCGCTCTTCCCTTGAGCCCGAGCATGCCCTCGGCGCCCGTCGTGACAGTTCGCCGATGTGAAACGCCCGATCGCCCGAGGATCCACGCCAGAATCAAAGCCCCGGCGGCGAGCAGCGCCAACAATGTTCCCGGTAGTTTCCACATAGCTGTTTCCCTTTTCTCCAAACACCGCCTGTGTTTGGCTCCTTCACGAGAGCCGAGCCATCCAATCCTGCGAAGGCGAACTCAAGGGAGCGATTTCCCTATCCACAAGATCATACGATAAATGTTAATGTGTGTTCAAACATTTCTTGTTAAAATACAAAGTAATATTTTCACTTTATCCGAAGCCGGAGTGGGGTTAAACTCTGGACTCCGCCGCATTGCGCGGCGGACGAAGAGAAGGAGGAAGCGCTATGCGAAAAAAACCGGAAGCGGACGACAGGTTCAGACAAATCCTGAAGGTCGCCCATCTATTCTACGAAAAGGAGATGACCAAGACGGACATCTCGCACGAGATTCGCGCTTCGACCACGCAGGTCGCCCGTTTGCTCGAAGAGGCACGCGAGCTGGGTTTTGTGCGCGTGGAGTTCACGCCGCCGAGGCTGCACGAACTGGGAGAGCAACTTAGAGGCAAGTATGCCTGGCTGCGGGATGCGACGGTCATTTCGTACGCGGAGGATCTCGTCTTCCTGCGCCGCATGCTGGGCAAGGCGGCGGCGGACTATTTCTCGGCCCAGGTCGCCGAAGGCGCGACGGTAGCCATCGGCGGTGGCGACACGATGTATGAGATGGTCATGGCGCTGCCGCAGACGGAGCGCGACCTCTTTTTCGTGCCGGCCGCTATCATTGATTCCGGTCCGGCGCTGACGCATATTGACCCCATAGTGCTGCTGACCTTGCTCTGGGTGAGAAGCGGCAGGAAACCGAGGCAGGCCCATTTCGCCACCGGGCTGCCGTTCAACAAGCCGCTTTCGCGGCAGAAACTGAAAGAGGAATACGACGAATTCTGCAAGCGCAGGGCCGTCCAGGAAGCGCTGGCCAAGATGAAACAGGCCGATTATCTCTTCACTAGCCTGGGCTGTTTGCAACCCGATCCGGCTTACGAACAGCTCGCTCCACGTCCGCACAAATACCTGCTGGAAAACCTCCGCCTTAATGAGGCGACTCTCAAGCGTGAAGGCGTCGTGGGCGATATCAACTATTCCTTTTTTGACGCGCAGGGGCAAACTTCGACCGATTGGCATATTTTCCCTTCAATCGGCGTGAGCCAGGCACAGGAGATGGTCAAAGCCGGGAAGGAAGTTGTGGTGGCGGCCGGAAGATACAAACTGGCTTCATTGAAGTCGGCGATCAATGGCAGGTTCTTGAATGTCCTGATTACGGATGAAATGGCGGCGAAAGAGTTGCTGAACTCTGAATAATCGCCCCGTCAATATTCTCCGAAGGTTCCGTCGAGGACGTTCCGCCAATCCGCGCTATAACTTTCGTGATGCGCGGGCTTTTAATTGCTGGAGCGCTATTTCAATCTGCTGGCGGATCGGCTCGCTCTTCTCCTGCTTGAGCAATCTCTCCAATGGTTCGATGGCCCGGCGGTCTCCGGTTTCACTCAGCGCATACGCCGCAGCCCCTCGAACACCGTCCGTGCTGTCATTGAGCGCGGTCAGCAGTAGCTCGACTGCGCGATCACCACCGATCCTTCACAACGAAAAGGCGCAGGAGGCGCGCACCTGATGGCTTTCATCTCTCAACCCCCGGCTCAGCGCCTCGACCGCCTTCTCGTCCTTTATGTGGCCCAGAGGGGAAACGGTGCTCTCCCGTTCATCGGCGGACAAGGATTTGAGAATGGCTATGAGCGCGTCGCGCGCCTTGTCTCCTCCGACGGCACCCAGCGCAATGACGGCGATACGCCGGTCACGGGCATCAGAGCTTTGCAGCAGTCTGATGAGCGGTTCTGCGGCTTTGACATAGTCTCGCTCTCCAAGCGCCAACGCCGCGTCACGGCGGATCTCTTGGGCAGGGTCATTGAGCGCGGAGATCAAGTGATCGCTGCTGGCGCCGTCATCGCGCTGAATGAGCGCCTCGACAGCCGCGCCTCGCTGACACATCTCGATTCTTAAGTTGCGCGGCGAGCTTCGTCAGATCGCCCGCTTCCTGCGCCGAGGGCGGGGAATCCAGCAACGTACAGCATAAGATGGCAGTCGCTGCCGCCAGAATGGCGTTTGAGAAACGTTCGGCCAACACTGAGCCGCCTCCAATCAGCGGTGAGATGTTCACTGCGCAACCTTGCAATGGTTCGATTATGGTCTCTGCCCGCCGCCGAGGTAAACGAAAATTGTCACTCAAGAACGGCGGGGAAGTTCGGCGTCGTTACCAACTCTTTGCGGCAAAGGCGGCGCGGCTTTTTGTTCCTGATGTGGCCTTTTGGTCAGTTCGCGTATTGGCGATTTTGCCAATAGCTTTCTGAATTCGACTTTGTCGTAAGCCACGGCCAAACCGATCATCAAAACCTGCATTAACAAAACGGCGGACAGCGACGGCCAAAGGGGCAGACACTTGTCGCACATCCGATTGATCCCCGGATTCCACGGACTGCCATACAGGATCACCAGATGCAGCAGGTAGATCGGCAAAGTCCTGCGGCCCGCTGTGAGCAGTGTTGGCGGAACGGCGCGGACGCTGGCCGAGAGCAACGCGATGGGGACTATCAAAAGCAACACCGACCCTAACCGCAGTGGCGCGAGGTCAGGGGTGGAAGCCCAGAAATGGACCGAGCCGTAACCGGCCGCCTTGAGGTTCTCGGCGTAGTAATAAAGCGCCAGCAACGCCATTCCCGCGACTATCAATCTGCGGCTCAAACCGGATGGCTCGGGCCGGCGATCGGCGCAGGCCCGATAAGCGCCCAACACTCCTCCGAACATAACGTAACTCGCCCAGGGAAAGAGCGGGAAGAGGGATCCGCTTCCGCTGTAGAAATAGGCGGCGATCGGCGCGGGCAGCCGATCGTTCCAATCAATCTGTTCGAAGAAGGGCGTGCAGACGAAGAAAAAAAGGCCCCCGCACCCAAATACCGCGAGATCGTTAAGCCTCAATTTCTCCGACAGAAAGGCTCCGAACAACAGCAGCAGGACCCCCATGCCGATCAACTGCAAGGCGTCGACAACCCATAACGCGCGCCACTGTTCGTCCGGCGCAGAAAAAACGCCGATGATGGATGGAGACGGGAATCGCAAAAGGTAGCCGAGCGCGAACAGCAGCAGCGCCCTTTTGACTCCTTTGGCGACGCGGGGGTTGTCGCGAAACGGCATAGTGGTTGAACGTAGGAGATAGATGAAAACCGTACCGGAAGTTAGCAGGAAGATCGGCGCAGTCATCCCGCGCGTAAATTGCCAGAGCCTAAAGCCCAAGTAGTTATTGCTGCGATACTCATCCAGAAGCAGCACGTCAATCGTGTGTCCCTCCACCATCATCATCACCGCCAGGGCGCGCAGCAAATCCAGGAAAACTACCCTATGGGGTTTTATCGTCGCCGCCATTTTGAGCCTCGGTAAAGGGGGGTTGGTATTCTGTGATGGATCGAATGAATCGATAATGATGCCTGCGCTTGAGCAATGTTTATGCCAGAAGCGCGGTGAATAAGGATGTGGATCTTTGTAATGAGGAAGCGGGTAATAATCGGATAGGGAAGGGGATCAACGCCTCGCGTTTTTCCGCGTATTTGCCTTTAGGCCGTACTTTTTGATCTTGGTGTTGAGTGTAGAGGATTGCATACCCAGCAGTTTCGCCGCGCGTTTCTGATTGCCTTCTGTCAATTCGAGGGCGCGTTCGATGATTGCTCGTTCAAACCGCCACACTTCGGTCATCAGATTGATGCCTCTGGCGAGATACAGATCAGTGATGTATCTCGCGAGCATTAAAAAAGGCGCCGCATGAGAAGCGGCGGCTTCTCCATCAGCTTCGGACGTGTTGAGCGCTTCCAAAGCCGCCGGGAGGCAGACGGCATTATCCTTCATTGTTACTTCAGCGAGATCAAATTGACGGGAATCTACATCGTTCATGGCGTCAGACTGGCCCATATCAGCGGCAGTTCTATTGAGACCCGTACCAAAGGGGCTCTCTACTCAGCCCATTTTGAACTCGACATATTCTGAAAAAGATGCAGAGAAGAGACGGTGAAGACTTCGTAACCACTCTTCTCTGCGGATAAGCTGCAATAGAAAGGAAGTGCTCAAACTCTTCTGGAGGGTGCAACAAGTGTGCCAAGGCATACGAAGTAAAAAAGCGAAATAGCGGAAGCGAGGGCCGGCAATGGCTGACATTCACCGATTTCACTCGATACTCAGCCCTCCCAGGGCTCCTATAAAATCCGCCACACTAGCCAGGCTCCTGGTGGAGGCTTCCGGCTGGCGCACCGGCACATCAAAAATTCGGGGCGGACGAGCTTGGAACACTCCCTTTAGCCGAAAAGGCGCGCCTTCGCAATATCCTTCCATTTAAATATGGCGCTCCAAACCCGTTGCTCGCCCCGAGTGTTTGAAAGTCCATAGCTATGCGGAGGAAGAAAAACTTGCTATTCCGTCGCCAGCTGTATCGATTTTGCCACCCACTTGCCCTCTGACTCCGCCACCTCGCAAGTCACCTTCTCGCCGGGTTTCACCTCCTCAAGCGAGACGGTCTTATCCCCTTTGGTGAACTTAGTGGAGTCGTTGACGACAAGGCGGACTTCACTGCCGGCGCTGTCCTTGATGACCACTTCATTCTTGGACGCATCGACCGACACGACTTGGCCGCTGACCGTCTTATCTTCAGCCGACAAGTCCGGCTGATGCGCGGTGATGACTGCTTGCCCGAGTGAGGCCACGAAAAGAACCAGGAAAAAAGCATACAGGCGTTTCATCATATTCATATCCAAATACTCCTTAGTCTTCTGTCCACGGTTAAGTTGAGAGGCGAGAATTACTGCCGAGAATCACTTCCCGTTTTTCCGCCTGCCTTTTGGGAAATTGGGGGAGAGGGGAGCGCGCCATGCCTCGCAGTCTATGGCCCGGCTAATCCGGCGCAGCAATGCAACTTGCGACACCGTGCCGTGTCTGCAACTGTAATGCCTTGTACGGCGCCATCCTTTTTGCGAAGCTATAAGCCATTAAATCGGCCTGCATTGTGGGCTTGGAGCCCTTTGAGGCGTAGGATCAGGTGTGGCTTTTATGCGCTCGTGAGTAAAAAAAGCCACACGCGTCAGCCTCACACTGACGGCGCCGGAGCCTTGACCAATTCGGTCGGCAAATGCTCCTGAAATGTTAATGTGTTTCCGTGTAGAGTCCTGTCGTATTTGGAAGGCGTCCACATCAGACGCCGCGGTTGATAGGCCGGTGAAATCAGGAATGAGAGGCGCACAGGTTGCATAGAACTATGGACAATTCTTTTTTGGGCATCGATATCAAAGTTGCAAGCCGTCGAGCGAGAGAATTTATGACCGGCAGAAATCGAGCTCCGATCTTGCGGTATGGCGCAGCGGTGTTGGCGTTCGTAGCCGCTTTGCTCATAACCCAGGTACTCTGGCCGCTGGTCGATCCGGCCGCGACCCCGCTGTTTTTCGCCGCCGTGATGGTCGCCGCATTTTATGGCGGCCTGGGGCCGGGTTTGCTGGCGACTGTTCTGTCCACCTGGGCTATTGATTTCTTCTTCATCCCGCCGTTCAACACTTTGGAACTCACCGTCGCCAATCTGGTGCGCGCGGGCGTGTTTATGCTCGTGGCGGTCATCATCAGTTGGCTCAATGCGGCGCGCAAGAAATTGATGGACGACCTCAGCGAGAGGGATCGGGAGCGGGAGAGGCTTCTGACGCAGATCAGCGGATTCAACGATGAACTGCGCAGCCAGGTCGAGGCAGCGACGCGGGAGCTGTCGGCGTCCAATCAGGCGCTGCTGCAAACGCAGCAACGCCTGATCCGTTCGGAGAGGTTGGCGGTGGCAGGTCAGATGGCGGCCTCGGTGGCGCACGAGATCGGCACTCCGCTCAACGCTATCTCCGGCCATTTGCAACTGCTGGCGCGCGATCATCCCGATGCGCCGGACACGCAGCGCCGCGTTCAGATCATCACCAAGCAGCTCGAATTCATCGTCGGGATCGTCAGAAGGCTGCTCGAGTGGGCGCACAAGAAACAGCCGCGCTTGAGGCTGACCGATCCCAATCTGCTGATGCGCGAGATTCTATCGCTCGTCTCGCCGGCGGTTGAACAGCACGCGATCACGATCTCAACCGATCTCACCGAAGGTCTGCCGCCGATCCCCATTGATCGTGACGGTCTTCATCAGGTCTTTCTTAACCTCATCAACAATAGTCTGGATGCGATGCCGGACGGAGGGCGACTGGAAATTTCCACCGGGCTGGACAGTGATAATGGAATGGTTGAATTGATCTTCCGAGACACTGGGACGGGCATTGATTCCGGCGCGCTGGAACAAATCTTTGAGCCGATGTGGACGACCAAGTCTTCCGGCAGCGGGTTCGGCCTGGCCATCGTGCGCGAGATCATCGCCGAGCACGGCGGCCAGATCGAGGCCGTTTGCGAGCAGCGACAGGGCGCCACTTTCATCGTGAAACTGCCGCTCGGCGCCGTCAACACAATGCCGGAAACGCGGAAGGAGGTGATGGCGAATGTCGCGTGAGACGCCGAGCATACTGATCGTGGACGATGACCCCGTGACCTGTGAGTTGTTATGCGAGGTTTTTACGCGCGAAGGGTTCGCCGCGCGCTTCACGCAAAGTGGAGAGTCGGCGCTCGCCGAGATCAGAAATGAACAACCGGACATAATCGTCAGCGACATCCGCATGAAGACCAGGCTCGACGGCCTGTCGCTGCTCGACCGGGTTCGGTGCGAACGGCCTACGCTGCCCGTCATTTTGATGACCGCCTTCGGTTCTCTCGAGACGGCGATCAAAGCCGTCAAGGAGGGAGCCTTCGATTACATCAGCAAGCCTTTCGACATAGAGACGATGGTGGCGACGGTGCAGCGCGCGCTGGCGCTGCGGTCGACCGTGCGAAAGAACGGATCCGATGACAAGGGGGGAGATGAAGAGACCGCTTCCGGCCTGGTCGGGCGCAATCCGGCGATGCTGGAAATCTACAAAATGATCGCCCACGTTTCGGATTCGCGCGCGGCTGTGCTGATCACAGGCGAGTCCGGAACGGGCAAGGAACTCGTAGCCCGCGCCGTTCACGCTCATGGCCTTCGCCATGGCTCGCCCTTTGTGGCGGTCAATTGCGGGGCGCTGACCGAGACATTGCTCGAATCCGAGTTGTTCGGCCACGTTAAAGGCTCATTCACAGGGGCCATCGCAAACAAACGCGGCATCTTCGAGCAGGCCGGCGAGGGCACGGTGTTTTTGGACGAGATCAGCGAGACGAGCGCGGCGCTGCAGGTAAAACTCCTGCGCGTGCTGCAAGAACGTGAGGTCGTTCCAGTGGGGGGCAATTCTCCGGTGAAAGTGCAGGCGCGTGTAATCGCCGCGAGCAACTGCGACCTCGAGAAGTTGTGCGGTGAGGGGCAATTTCGTCGAGACCTGTTCTACCGGCTGAACGTCATCAATATTCATCTCCCGCCTTTGCGCGAACGCCGCGACGACATCCCGCTGCTGGTCACTCACCTGTTACGGAAGCACACGCCGGCGCTTACAAATGGACAAACGCCGCCCGTCGTGGACGAACGCGCGCTTCATTACCTGGTCTTATATTCATGGCCCGGCAACGTCCGGGAGTTGGAGAACGTCATCGAGCGTGCAATCACTCTCAACCGCAGCAGACGGATTACTCCGGAAGACTTCCCGCCGAAAGTTTGCGGATACGACGCCGAGAGTGTCGCGGCCAAACCCGGCGCCGACGATCTGGCCGCGCTCTTCGTGGGGCTGCCGACAATTGACGAGATGGAGCGCCGTTATTTGCTGTACGTCCTCGACGCGACGGGCGGCAATCGCAAGCGGGCGGCGGAGATCCTCGGCATCAATCGCCGGACTCTTTACCGGATGGCGGAGCGATTCCAAATTGAACTTTGATGTGGCGCGGTTTTTGCTGCGTTTCCGTTGCCTCTAGGAGGTCCTGGAAATTCAGATGAAAACCTTTTCCGCTATATTGTTTCCCTCGTCCTGGCGGCCTGCTTTGCTGTCCTCCGGATTCGCACCAACGAGCGCTTCGATTACTATTAAATACAGGCGCCGCCCGGTTAACGGGGCCATTAGGCGTCAGGAAACCACATGACCACTGCCACAACCACAAAGAAGTCTGGCACGCATTCAATACGCCGATGGGTTCGCTGGGGCTTCCTGCTTTGGACCGTCGTCTCGCTTTCGTGGCTCGCGAACTCCGTACGAACTCAAGGTGTCGACGACGGCCTGCTTCGCAGCAGCCAAGACGTGACCATTCTGGATCGGCCGACCGCACTGGAGTTCCTCCCCGCGAAGCCGCATGGTAAGTCAGCGCTGATCTTCATCTGTGGCGGTGGTATTCATCCACATGCTTACGCTCCTCTCCTGCGTCCGATTGCCGATGCTGGGTATCTGGTGTTCATCGTCAAATTGCCTTATCGCTTCGCCCTACTCAGTTCGCACAAAGATGAGGCGGTGGGCCGAGCCAGGAGTCTGGTTGCCGCTCATACAGAAGTTCTTCATTGGGTAATAGGTGGCCATTCGCTGGGCGGGGCGCTTGCCGCGCGTATGGCCCAAACAGAGCGTGGACTCAACACCGCATTCGTGCTGATCGGAACCACGCACCCGAAAGAGCATGATTTGTCGAGAATCGATACGCCTGTAACGAAGGTCTACGCGACAAATGATGGAGTTGCTCCCACTGATCAAGTAATGTTGAACAAAAAACTGTTGCCGGCGAGCGCCAAGTGGGTCGAGATCAAGGGCGGTAATCACTCTCAATTCGGACACTACGGGCATCAGCTTTTCGACGGCAAGGCTACCATCAGTCGGGATGCGCAACAGGCAACCACACGCGAGATACTTCTCGAAGCGTTGAGAAAGTGGGGCAAATGATGTCAAACAACCGTTGCAGCAGACTTTGTGCGAGAGCAAGTGTGCGGTGGGAGCCGGGTCTAGCGTTTCAGCTTTAGCGCCAGAGATTTGCTAAAGCCGAAACGCTAGACCCTTTAGCAACTCTCTGGTGATCGATCTCGACAGAGCGCGGGATTTGATCTTGTATGTGACCACTTCTGCCAACGTTACTCAGGATTTCATCAGCGAATACAGCCGGCGCGCTTCTTCAGCGACCCCACCCGCAAAACCGTCAGGAAATTGAGAGTGCTGTTAACTGATGTGACACGCTCGCGGGCGGCCTGATAGCGTGGTGTGCCGGCCTGTCAGCGTTAACGGAGCTGAACTGGGGCGCAAGTTTAGATTCACATGAGAGCCTCGGCCAAAGGCAGCGCCGAGGATGATGTGGCGCGCTCTGCGATTTTTGATTTATCTTTGAAGATTTTCTCAGCCGCCGGGATATATGTAAGTGAGAGACGGCGATGGATGATTTGTCGGCGATACAAAATTGCCGGGCTGGCGATCGGGAAGCCTTTCGACACCTGGTCGAAAAATATCAGGCGCAGGCGGTCGGGCACGCGCTCGCCATCATAGGGGTCCGTGAAGACGCCTTGGACGCGGTTCAGGAGGCGTTCCTCGACGCATTTCAGGCTCTCGGCAGCTTCGATCAGGAGCGCCAGTTTTATCCCTGGCTCTATGCGATTCTCAGAAACCGTTGCTTCAAGCTGCTGGCCAGCCGCAAGAGGCTTGAGGTGAGAAGCCTAGGGGAGATTCATACAGAGATTCTGGCGCCGACAAGCAGTCTATCACCTGAGGAACTGATGGCGCTGGAACGGGCGCTGCTCGCTCTGTCGCCGGAGGATAGGGAGTTGATCACCCTGAAGCATTTGGACGGCCTTTCCTATCGAGAGTTGGCGGAAAGGCTGGGGATAGCTGAAGGGACCGTGATGAGCCGGCTATATTACGCCCGTCAACGACTGCGAGAGCGGCTGAGCTCCGATCGATGACCGGCCAGGTAAAAAGAAAAACATGAATCAAGTGAGTTGCGAAATTGTACGTCTCGCAGCGATGGCGGTTGCTGACGGCGAAAAGCCGTTGATCCCGGCGCCCGACGTCGAGTTTCATTTGGCGCGATGTGACCGCTGCCGGGCGGATGTCGAACAATTGGAAGCATTCGTAGAACTGCTCAACGCGCAAAGCCGCCGCGAGCGAACCGAGAGCGTCTGGGGACGGGTAGCCGAAAGCCTGAGGCCTAGCGACAAAGCGCGAACGGCGCCGGATCACTGGCCATGGTTTCTACTGCTGGGATTGCTTCTCGCCGGTTACAGGGTAATCGTTGCCGCCTCGGACTGGGAACCGAGCATATTATTCAAAGTCGCCCCGGTCCTATTGGCCATCGCCGTCTTCATCTTTCTACGGGAAAACCCATTTAAGGTTAATCCCGGACTTCAAGCCCGAATTTCATCGCGAGGTGATTTATGAGAGAACTGAATCAGAACGACAGGGCCTCGTTTGTCCTGGGGCAGAAATACGCCTTTGTTACCGTCGCGCTGGTGCTAGCGCTCAGCATCTTCATCAATCTGCTCGGAATGGAGAAGTCTATTCTGTCCATTATTTTCGCCTGTCTGGCCTTGAGGCGCGAGCCGGCGCCACCGCTCACTGAGCGCCGCCGCTGGGGAAAGGTCGCCATCACGCTGGGAATTATCCATGTGGTGTTGATGCCCACGCTGATTCTGCTCAACCTTGACAAGATTCGCGCGGCGCTGCAACTGCTAATGACGTTGCAGGAAGGCAAATAAATTTCGGGAGCAAAACCAATTATGCATAAAAAGTTTTTTCTGACGGCAGGTTTTCTGCTGCTCGCCGCGTCTCCGGCGCGCGCGCAACAAACATCGGGAACTTACACGATGTCCGTGGGAGGCAAAGCGGTAAGCGCGGAAAATTACACGATGGTCGCTGAGCCGGATGGCGCGCTTCGCGCCGAAGCAGAAGTCTCCATCAGCGGGGACAAACAAAAGACGACGACGGCCCTATCTTAAGGGACGCCCCGTCAGTTTTCTCGCGCAGGCCGGAGAGACAAAGCTCATTTCAGCGGCGTTCGACAGCTCAGGCGTCAAACTGCAGATCGCGGGACAGGCAGAACGCCAACTGACGACGAAGGCCACGGTGATTTTAGAGAACGCGGTTTGGCATCACTTCATCTTTCTGTTCAATCAGTACGATGCGCAGAAAGGAGGATCGCAGAACTTCAGCGCCTTCCTGCCGAGTCGGGCGATGGATTTCGATGTGCAGGTTGAGCGGACCGCCACGCCGACCTTTGAGATCGGGGGAAAACAGGTCGCCACAGAACGTTACCGCATCGTTTCAAGTTCAGGGTTGATTCTTGACGCGTGGACAGACTTTTCTCGCACGCCTCTGCTCATTTTGCTCGAAGCGCAGGGCGTCAAGGTCGTTCGTGAAGGATCGGAACAACTGGCTGAGGCCGTCTCGAAGCCCCTAGTCACAGAAGGCTATCTGAGCGAAGAGGTCATGTTTCAAAACGGAGATGTCTCTCTATCAGGCACGCTAACCATTCCCAGAGGCGCCGACAAACGGCGCCCGGCGGCATTGCTCATCAGCGGCTCTGGATCACAGGATCGGGATGGCAATCCCGGCGTTTTCAGCTTCTACAAGCTGATTGCTGAAAAACTCTCCGTCAATGGCGTGGCAGTGTTACGCCACGATGATCGCGGTGTCGGTAAAAGCGCGATGCCGAAAACGCCGACTTCCTACCGCGACCTCGTCAACGACAGCAAAGCGGCGGTTCAATACCTGCGCAGCCGCAGTGATATTGACCCTGACCGCATCGCGCTGATCGGCCACAGCGAAGGAGGTACGACTGCGACGACCATCGCGTCCGAAGATTCAAAGATCGCGGCGATATCGCTACTGGCAGGCGCCATAGGCGTCAATCTCGAGCAAGTGCTGCTCGAACAGGCCGTTTATCAAAAGGCGCTCGAACGACCCTTCAATCCGCAGGATCAGGAGAAGTTTCCGCAGATCGTCCGCTGGCTGATCACTCAGATCGCCGATGCGAAGGCTGGTAAGCAGGATACCGCAGTGGCTGACCTTCGTGAGTACATTCGCCAACACCTGGCGCTCAATCAGGCGGAGATTTACAAACGTATTCGCTGCCCCGTATTAATTTTGCAGGGCGAACGCGACGCGCTGGTGCTTGCCCATCATGCCGTGACCGCGGCAAGGGCGTTAGCCGATGCTGGCAACAAGCAGGTATTGGTGCGCATCTTCCCGAATCTTTCGCACATATTTACGCCTTCTCCGCTTGACCGGAGCCTGGCGGCGGAAAATAAGAATGACATCAGCCCCGAAGCGCTGGAGACCATTCAGAAGTGGGTTGTGGAAGTAGTCATCGGCGTTAAGGAGAGTCAGAAGGACAAATGACTTATCAGAGTTTCATGTAACAAATTGGCTCTCTCCCCTAGATGCGGCTCTTCCCTATATTGGCTCTATTCGGATCGTTCGCAGTGGTCGGCGACGGAGGATTCCACACCGGCGCCGTTTGTGTCATGCCCGAGAGTGAAGTGTTTTCCACACATTTTGCGGGAGTATTCATCTATATGCGGCGAGCCGAAGATGAGCAAGTTTACTTGCAATGTGGACAGCGACGCAGGGACTGCCGCATCATCCGCTTCCAGTGATCAACCATGATTTCTCGCTCCGTCATTGCTTTTCTTGATTCAACCCGCTGGCAGGTAGTACACGGTCTATGCCACGGATACGATTGCGGAATTCGATATGGGAATGCGATTTTGGGATCAATTGTGAATAGACGCTCCGGTAAATTGGGACATGCCGTGGACGGACGCCGCATTTTTCTAAAGACATTGGATTTGTCTGCTTGACCCGTGGCACGAACATTGCTGAACAGGGAGCGCAGATTTGACAGCATGCAGAGGAGCTTTAGCTCAGGGGAATTACAAGGCTCACTATGCCTGGCAAGTCTGCATTCCGGCTGAGGACGCAAGCAGCGCGCGAATTGGAATGGGCTTTCCCCCCACGATGGAAACCCTCTCCATAGCGCGCTGCTACCCTCAGGTCGACCGCGTTTTCATCAACGCGACGTTCCGAAGTAGATCTTTCCAGAAGAAATTCCTGTGAATGAAGGCTGCGACCGATACTAAAAAGCCACACTGTGCGCAAAAAGCCACACCCGTTGCGCCACGCTCGTTTACGTTCAAGCGCCTCGATCGTGCAGTTTTCCGGGCGGCGCCGCATAGCAGATTTCCGGCCAATTCCGAATAGTTTGCGCGCGCCACTGGCGCCGATCACGCGATGTTCATCTTCTCGCCATTACTTCGGCTCGAAACCCTTTAACGCCAGACTACCCAAAGGCCGCCGGAGAATCAGTGAACGAATCTGTCAGGGGGATGGATGTCTTCGTGAGACTTATCCCAGGTTTTGCATGACTACTTCTTCCGGCGGATAAATACTGCGATCATCATTGAGAGCCCGAACGCGACGAGTCGAACGAGATCGTCCGCCGCGAGCGTCAGCGCGTAGAGTGGCCCGATGAAAAAATAGTTGATTACGAGCACTGTGGTGATCACATATGGCAAACCGGCTTTGATCCCGCCGTAGATAGTGGTCAGCGTGACGGCGCTGACAAACAGGATGTTGGGGGTCACGGAAAGGGCAAAGCTAACGAGCTTGGTGATGGCCGCTGCGGCCGCTACAGACAGCGCTACGAGGACGAAAGTATCAGTCGTTGTGAGATTTTCCCGGTTCATTATTACCGTTCTCCCAATCTGGTGTCAGACTTCGGCGCCGTCCGCGCTGCTGGATACCAATTTCTCCATCGCAGGAACGCCTGGTCTACCAGTTTCACGAGGGTTGATGACCTTACCCTGATTAATGCGCTTGACGGCGTTCTCAAGCTGCTCGGCCATACCGAGCAGCACTAAAATATCGTCCTTCGCGATCCTGAACTCTGGACCGAGGTTGATTTGCGTATCCCCGTCGCGAATCGCCGCCGTCACGGAGGCGCCGGTTTGATTGCGCAGGTCGAGTTCTCTGAGTGTTTTTCCGATTGCGAGGGAGTTGGGGCCGATGAAAATGCTCTCGGTCGCCGTCGAATTGAACGCCTCCGCGATCTTGCTCAATTCGGCGAGCGGCAGCGAGGACGACCGCAGCATCTGATAGCCTTCACTCCGGATCTCCTCCACCTCGCGCTGGATGACGTTGCGCGAGACGCCGTACTCCTGTAACACGCGGGAGAAGATCTCGACGCTCGTTTCAAACTCTTCAGGGATCACCTGGTTGGCGCCAAGGTGATAAAGCTCTTCGACCTCCGCCATGTAACGGGTGCGGACGATGACGCACAGGCCGGGATTTAACTCGCGGGCAAGCGCGACGGTGCGGCGCGTCGAGACGGGGTCCGAGATGGCCACCACCAGAATTCCTGCCTGCCGCACGCCTATATGGTTCAACACCTCTTTGCGACCGGCGTCGCCGTACTCGATCGGCACGCCCTGCGCACTCGCTCCGCGAACCACCTCGGCGTTCAACTCCAGAACGACGTAAGGGATGCCCATACGGTGGAGCACCTTTGCAAGATTGCGGCCGTTCATCCCGTAGCCGACCACGACCACATGTCCGCTGAGACCATGACCGGCGGCCTTCATGTCTCCCACCTGAGGCTCAAGCGGCGAGCCGGGCGCCAGCCTAGCCTGCAGCGCATAACCAATGCGCGGCGCGGCTTTGATCAGTAAGGGGGTGGCGATCATCGAAAGGATCGAAGCCGCCAGAAAACGCTGATAGTCGCCCTCCGAGAGCAGTCCTTGGCCCAGCCCGACCTTGGCCAGGATGAAGGAGAATTCGCCGACCTGCGCCA
>Ga0154003_1000257_pt1 | contig 16388 bp, 10 predicted proteins | sample TSFL087MetaG_FD_104679 | JGI IMG/M metagenome (GOLD analysis project Ga0154003, IMG submission 104679) | Attine ant fungus gardens microbial communities from Florida, USA - TSFL087 MetaG | ecosystem: Host-associated > Fungi > Mycelium > Unclassified | place: USA: Florida, Lake Talquin State...
CGAGATCATTTCAGCGTCAGCAGGTAGGCGACGATCTGATCCAACTCCTGGTCAGAAAGCCGCATGTCGGGCATCAGACACCCTTCCTTAATCGCCTGCGGGTTCATCACCCACGCGCGCAATTTTTCGGGGGTGTTCGGCGCGGCCCCTGAACCCAGCGTCTCGCGGCTCATCAAATGCGTCAGGTCGGGCCCGAATGTTCCTTTAGCCGACGTGCCCTGGATGGCGTGGCAGTTGACGCACGAGGTGGAGAAAAAGATCGCACGCCCTGCCGACGCCTCCGGGTCTTCAGCCGCAGGTCGCCGCTGGGACTCCACCCAATTGGCGAACTCTTCGGGTGGGTGCGCGATGACGCGAAGGCGCATTTTCGCGTGTTGCGTCCCGCAGTACTCGGCGCAGTTGCCGAGATATGTGCCCGCCTGCTTCGGCTCGATCCACATCCGGTTGACGCGGTTAGGAATCAAGTCGGTCTTCCCCGCCAGTTGAGGTACCCAGAAACTATGTATGACGTCCGCTGATTCGAGAGTCAGGGAAGTGATCTGACGCCTGCCCGATTCGCTGACCGGAACGTGCAACTCATTCGCCGTAATGATGCCCAGATCGGGATAGCGAAACTCCCACCACCACTGGCGCCCTACGACCGTCACCTTTAACGCGTCAGGCGGTTGAGGGTAATCTTCCACGTCGGCGATCGTGCGCGCCGTGACAAGTATGAGCACGACGACGATCAGGATCGGCAGCACCGTCCAGGCCAGCTCAATCTGGTTGCTGCCGTATATCTGTGGAGGCTCACTCGCGTCATCCCCGGGGCGGTGGCGGTATCGAACGATCGCAATGATCAGTAGGATGACGACGGTCACGAAAATAGCGGCGCAGACCGCCAGCGCGAGCAACGCGGCCCGGTAGACCGAATCGGCAGGCGTGGAGAGCGGCTCGAAGATGTTCGTGACCTGATCAGGCGCGACTGCATAGACCGCGCCCGCCAGCAGCGCATGTGTCAGCGCGCGCTTTCCGTATGACAATATGCGGGGCGACATTGCTTAACCTCCATTTGGCCCGCAGGCGCCCTGCTGATAATCCGGTTGTGGGGAGATTGCGAGGATTGAACGGAGAATGTTCAACGACGGCGGAGCTTAACGTCTCGTAACTGAACGCGTCGGTACATGACCGCACATTCGCCGTAATATTCTGGCGTGCGCAAACAGGCGCTGGACGCTCAAAGGATCGGAAGGGTGGCGGAGGCGTTACATCTGGCCCTCTTGCAGAGCGCTCCTCCAAGTCCCGGGGGCGATCCCGTCATTCGAATGTTCCCATCCTGGCCAAAGGATTGGAACGCATCGTACACGCTCCGCGCCTCTTTGCGTTATAGACAGAATAGTGACACACCTTAAATAAAGGTTTTCGTCATTTCTAAAATCTGAAAAACAACTGGAACTTTTTGCTGCAAAGTTCTTGACGGTTCCAAGCAAGTATTTTATAAGCGTTCCTGCTTCGTAGCGCGGAAGCAGGAACGCTAATGAAAGTTAAAACATTATTCGCAACTTTACTGAAGGGACGGCGCGACGCTTTTCTTCCAGCCGCCCGGGCAATCCGCTGTCCCGCTCGAAGCGACGGCGCAGGAAAAATGTAGGGGCGGGAGTTCCCGCCTACCCAAAGCGAGAACATAAATGAAAAACACCAGCAAAAATAGTTACTTCTTCCTTCTAGTATCGTTCGTAGGCGCCGCCTTGCTTGCCGGCGCGCCCGCTAACGCGCAGGACAAGGCAGCCGAGGTCGACAAGATCTTCAGCTGGACCAAGCCAAACGATCCCGGATGCGCGGTCGCCGTTTCGCAGAACGGAAAGCTGGTCGTGAACAAAGCTTATGGCTCGGCCGACCTCGAGCGCGATGTGCCTTTGAGCGCAAATTCGGTCTTCGACGCCGGCTCGGTGAGAAAGCAGTTCGTCGCCGCGGCGATCCTGCTCCTTGTTGAGGAGGGGAAACTTTCGCTTTCCAACGACGTCCGCAAACACATTCCGCAGTTGCCCGATTACGGCCACAAGATCACAGTGGACCATCTGCTTACCCATACGAGTGGCATTCGTGACTGGCAGCCGCTCCTCAATCTGGCCGGCGGAGATCCCGACGCGATGACTATGATCCTGCGTCAAGGCGAGCTGAATTTCGCTCCCGGCGAGGAATGGTCCTATTCGAACAGCGGGTATGTGCTGCTGCCCGAGATCGTCGCCCGCGTGAGCGGAATGCCTTTCTCCGAATTCGCTCGCAAGCGCCTGTTCGAGCCATTGGGCATGAAGATGACGACATACGTCGACGACCCGCTCTACCTCATCAAAAACAGGGCACTGGCCTACAAAAAGGAGGCGAGTGGATGGAAGATGGACATGTATCTCGGCAACGATCGCGGAGGAGCCGGGGCCCTGTTCACGACGGCGGTCGACCTCGTCACGTGGAACGACGCCTTGACCGCTAACCGCCTCGGCGCGTTTGTCACGCAAAAACTCCAGGAACCGACAGTACTGAATAATGGCAGGAAGCTAAGTTATGCCCGCGGCCTGCAATTGGAACCCTTCCGCGGCGGCGGCCAACTGGTGTGGCATAGCGGCGGGGCGGCCGGGTACAGCACACTCGCGGGTCGTCTTCCGGAACAGGGGATCTCCGTCGCAATCACGTGCAACGCGGACGGAAGCGCCCGATCTGCCTACGCGGGTCGCATCTTCGACCTGTTCCTCCTCCCTGGCAGCATCCAGGACAACCCTCCAGCCGCTAATGCCGGCGGCCTAGGCGTGCCGCCGGGCGACCTGAGCGGCAAGGCAGGACTTTTCTTCGACGAAAATACCGGCCAACCGCTGCGCCTGGCGGTCAATAACAGCACTCTGATGATCGCCGGCGGCGGCCCACTCGTTGCTTTAGCCGCCGACCGTTTTAAAAACCGACGCAGTTCTTTGTTTTTCATGTCGGAGGCAGAGTTCGAATTGCAATTCCTGTCTGCGGACCAGTTAGAGATCAAGACAAAGGATGGAGTAACAACGCGGTACCGGCGTGCGGTAGGATATACGCCCACCGCCGACGATCTGAAAGCGTTTGCCGGCCGCTATTACAGCGGCGAACTAATGGCTGTCTTCGAGGCGACGCCCGGCAAAGACGGCTTGATGGTTCAGGCTAACGATTCGCCGCGAGCACTCCTCGAATTCAAGCCCGTGGCACGTGACACCTTCCAGATCAGCAATTCGATTTTGCACTTCACTCGGGACAAGGCAGGAAAAGTCGTCGGACTCCAATACAGCAACCCGCTGCTCCGCAACGTCAAATTCACGCGGCTGGGCGACCGCTAATGATAGCTACCAAGGTTCTGTTGCAAATAAACCAGACATCCGGTCCTCAATACTGATAGACTGACCCAATTCCATCATCACTGGGGGCTGCTCTGACCAAATCCAATACTTTCAAGTGGCGACACTATCAACCAGAGATCATCCTTCTCTGCGTGCGCCGGTATCTGCGTTATGCCCTCAGCTATCGCGACCTCGAAGAAATGATGCGGGAGCGCGACCTCTCTCGATCACACGACCATAGGATTGGTCTCGGCTGCGGCGCCGTTTGCTCGAATCGTCGAACCGGCCGGAGGTATGGCCGGCGTTTCATGGAGAAAACGATGAAGGAACCAGCAATCCAGACTGGCGAGGCCGGGGCGGGCGTCGCGGCCGGCAAGAGTATGACGAGCGAGGCGTCAGCGGTTTCGACGACCGGTTCGTATGTGCGTTTTCAGGTCCTAGGATTTGCGGTGTTGCTTTCGGCGATCACGTATTTCGATCGAATCTGCATTTCGCTGACGGCGCCGATGATGATGAAGGACCTGAATCTGACGCCGTTCAAGATGAGCCTGGTGTTTAGCTCCTTTACGCTGGCCTATGCGATTTTTGAAATACCGACGGGCGCCTGGGGCGATCGGTATGGGACCCGCCTAGTTCTGACGCGAATTGTTCTCTGGTGGTCGGCTTTTACGGTTTTCACGGCCGGGGCCTTCAATTACGTTTCTCTACTGATCGTCCGTTTTCTGTTCGGCGCGGGCGAAGCCGGGGCGTGGCCGAACGCGGCTAGGACGTTTTCCCGCTGGTTTCCCATTACCGAGCGAGGGACGGCGCAGGGAGTCTTTTTTATGGGAGCCCACCTCGCGGGCGGGTTGACACCGATTCTGGTGACGGCGATGCTCGGGTGGATGCATTGGCGCTGGGTTTTTGTCGTGTTCGGCGTCGTCGGATTCCTCTGGGCGGCGGCCTGGCACGCATGGTTCCGGGACGAACCGGAGCATCACAAATCCGTCTCCGCCCGTGAGCTGGAGCATATACAGCAGGGACGGGTCCCGCTTTCCTCGCATCATCTGACCGCCGACGGCCTGAAACGAATTCTCAGCCATCGCAGCCTGCTCGCCCTCTGCGCCATGTATTCGACCCAGAGTTATGGCTTTTATTTCGTCATTACATGGCTTCCGACATATCTGGAAAAAGAGCGCGGTTTTACTAAGACCGAACTGGGCATTATGGCTGGGCTGCCGCTGTTGTTCAGTGTCATCGCGGATTTATTAGGCGGCTTCACGACCGATCGCCTGACGCGGCGCTATGGATTGCGCGTCGGGCGTTCCGCCGTCGGAGGCGCCGCGATGCTGCTCGCCAGCGCATCGATCATCACGGGCGCGAGTGTTGCAAACGCTCATCTGGCTATTATTCTGATCGCCTGCGCGGCGGCCTTCGCGAATTTCCTGCTGGGCGCAGCCTGGGGATCCTGCGTGGATATGGGCGGAAATCAGGCCGGCGTAGTCAGCGCCTGTATGAACACCGCCGGTCAGATCGGAGGCGTTTTCAGTCCGATTGTCGCTTCGCTCCTAGTCGCTCGCTTCGGCTGGTCGGCTCCTCTCTACGTCTGCGGCATGCTCTACTTCTGCGGCGCTTTGTGCTGGGCTCTTGTCGACACCCGGAAGAAGATCCAGGCAATCTGATACGGCCTGAACAAATGCTTATCGAATCCTTCATTCCAAACCCGGATGCCGTTGAGACGCACAAGATCGAAATTGCGGCGTCGCGCGAGGTTGTCTATCAAGCCATCTGGACCACAGATCTGGGCAACTCTCCTATCATCAAGAGCCTGATGGCTCTCAGATCCCTCCCGGGAATTGTTTCCAATCCGAAACATCTGCGACACTTACCCAGACAGATCACCCTTCAGACGATCATTGAGAGAGGATTCGGGCAGTTGGCGGAAGAGCCAGGCAGGGAAGTCGTTCTAGGTGTGGATGGCCAATTCTGGCGGCCAGCCGGCAACATTCTTCCAATGGGGGCGGAAGAGATCGAAGCAGCGTTGCTTGTCACGAACAATAAACGATGTGATCCGCCGCTCGCCGAGGACGAAGTCAGAAAGATCGCCTCCAGCGTGTGCAGATACAGGCCTGCGGGGGAGGTGGCTTTTCGATGATCGATACACTCTGTCGGCCTATCGAACCGCTGGATCGAACTCAAGCTTTCACCCAGCTCCTCGCGCAACTGCGTCGCCGCCTGCGAGAGCCTTCGCAGTACCTGCTCTTTGCTTTCGGCCTCGATCTGCTCGCGCGACAGCGATTCGCCGCTCTGAGAGTTGATCGCTTCGAGCGTGATTACATAGTGGCTGCCGAGCGGGGCGATTGAGCCGGCGATCAGGGCTTTGAGGTCGTGCCGTTGGCAAATCTCTCGCGCGATCTCCGCTGTGACCCGCGCGTCAGTCGGGCGATTCATCAACCGCAAGGTTTGCCGTATCTGCGCTTCAGGAAAGATGTTCAGAAACGGCGATTGTTGCAATTGGATCTCCAGCGCCTGCTTGAGCGTCCCGTCAAAAACCGCATCGCCGGTCTTGTTCTCGAAATCAGCCAGCAGAATCGCGTCTTTGCTGGTCAAGACAGGCGGGCGATTGAAGTAAAACCACACGGCGATGGCGGAGAGGAGCAACGGCGCCAGCGCGCTAAGAATGTGAATTCTTCGAATGCGGCCTGCGGCTTGTGGTTTGCGGTTTTTCGGATCCGCAATCAGCATCTCTTGTTTGAGAAGGTTGAGGTCGTTGAGCAGATCTTTGGCAGGCTGATGTTGATATCGCTCTGCGCGGTCTTTAGCTAGCGCCCGGCAGACGATGCGCTCGAGTTCCGGCGACGCTTCGGGAACCTGCCGGATTAGGGGCGCCGGCTCGTCCCTCAAGATCGAGGCGATAGTCTCGCTCGGCGTCGCGCCCTCGAATGGCGCCCGGCCCGCAACCATCTCATACAGCATCACGCCCAGGCTGAAAATATCCGTTCGGATATCCACCTTCTCTCCGCGCGCCTGTTCCGGCGACATATAGCGCGGAGTCCCGATCACTATCCCGGCTTCGGTGCTGGCGCCAGGCGCCGTCGGAACTTGCGTGTCTACACCTGGCGCCGTCGGTTCGATCAGTTTTGCGAGACCGAAGTCGAGCACTTTAACGTATCCGTCGCGCCGGATCATGACATTCTCAGGTTTGATATCGCGGTGCGCGATTGCGGCTTCATGCGCGGCGGTCAACGCGGCGGCGACCTGCGCGGCGACATCAACCGCTTCCGCGACCTTCATCCGGTTGTGCGGCGCGTTCGTCATCCGCTGGCGCAGCGTTTCGCCTTCGACATACTCGATCACGATGTAGTGCGCGCTCCCGTTTTCTGTTGCGGCTTCGCCGATCTCGTAAATCGTGATGATGTTCGGGTGATTGAGCGCCGAGGCCGCGCGCGCCTCCTGCGCGAAGCGCCGAACGCGCCCTGCGTCGGTTGTGAATCTGGCGGGCAGCAGCTTGATCGCGACTTTGCGGCCGAGTCGTGTATCTTTACCAAGATAGACTTCGCCCATGCCGCCTTTGCCCAGCAGGGAGAGAATCCGGTAGTGGCCGAAGTTCTGTCCGATTACCTTAGTCGCTGTGGCATCGGCCAGCGCTTGCGCCGCGTTCTCCAGGATAGGCTGATCAATGAGTCCCCCACTCCGCGCCTGATATTCGAGCAGCGATTCTATCTCTTGCCGCAGCGCTTCATCGCCGACGCAGGCTTCTACCAGGTAAGCCGCCCGCTGGTCCGATTCAAGCTCCAATGCGGCGAGGTAGATTTGCCCGACTTGTTGATATCGTTCAGGCGTCATTTACTCAATTCCCGCAGCAGCCACGACCGGGCCAGGCTCCAATCGCCGCTCACCGTGCGCGGTGAAACTTTCAGCACGTTGGCGATCTCCTCCTCCGTCAGTCCGCCGAAGAAGCGCAATTCGACCACTTTGCTCTGCCGCTCGTTGAGTTTAGCCAATTCGGTCAGCGCGTCATCGAGCGCAACCAACTCGGCGCTGCGTTCCGCGCAAAATGTCAAGGCTTCATCCAGCGAGACCTGCAGCGCGCCGCCCCCGCGTTTGGCCCTATTCTGAGTGCGGGCGTAATCCATAAGGATGTGGCGCATCGCCTGCGCCGCGACGCCGAAGAAATGGGCGCGGTTCTCCCAGCGTTTCTCCTCCTGTCCGACCAGCCGCAAATAAGCCTCGTGGATCAACGCCGTCGTTTGCAGCGTGTGGCCCGCAGGCTGCTGCCCCATGTAGCGCCGCGCCATCCGGCGCAGCTCGCCATAGACCAGCGGCATCAACTGGTCGAGCGCCTCGCTGTCGCCGTCGCTCCAGCGTCGCAACAAGTGACTCACCTGTTGTGATGAGGTCTCCATATTTTTTTCGACAGGCTCTGCGGGTTTTACTTCCGCTTGTCGTTTCTGAGAGTGAGAGAAAAAGTCGAGCGACCGCAACGACCGAGTGGCGATCGCCATTCAAGTGAACTCGCAGGCGATAAGTGTAGCCCGTCGCCTGAGCAAAACCCAAAGGAGATCAGATGAAAAAGCAAAAGTTGATGACTACAAGGAAAATTATCTTCACGTTGATCCTGGCCGGAATGATCGTTATCCCGACGGCTACCCTGCGCGCTCAGACAAGCGATGAACAAACAACCGATCAGACCGCCTCGTTTGGCGGTATCCACGAAATATTGGATCAGATAAGACAGGCCCAGGCGCAACGGTTGGAAGGCTCATGGGTGGTGACCGTCACCCCGGCAGTTCCTCCAGGCGTGCCGCAACCGCCGTCTTTCCGCGCTTATGGGACCTTCGCGCGCGGCGGCGCAATGATCGGCACAGACACCCGCAGACTGTTCAACATCCAGCACGGGGCCTGGGAGCATCTCGGCGGCCGTGAATTCGCCTTTACCTTCATCGAAGAACTCGTTGACGTGATGGGAAATTTCGCGGGCACGGCCAAAGTCCGGGTCAAGCTGACCGTCACCGACAAGGATGAGTTTGTCGGCGTCTCCAACGCCGAGGAACGCAACGCAGCCGGGGTCGTTACCGCCATCCGCTGCGGGACAGTCCGTGGCGCGCGCATCAAGGTCGAGCCGCTCGCGCCGCAGTGTCAGAACATCACGCCGCCTCAGTAATCGGTTAAACCACAACCATCGAAAGAGGGCGTTTGGAACGCCGACTTAAGTCGTAACGCCGCCGACTTAAAGTCCGCGCTCCAAACGTCGTCGCAGACAGGAGGAAAACAATCGGTCCCAGCGTCCGCATACATTGAACGGTTGTGTTGCAAAAAATGAGTAGGGACATAAAAGGTCTGACCCGGACTCCAACCTATGCGGCAATCATGAAGAGATTCGACACGAATCTGACCTGCCCCCGGATGGCGCCTTTCCCTACACCTTCGATCTGCCCTTTTCTGATGATGTTCATTGCCTCGTACCCGCTGATCGTCCGCCGCGCCGTTTTATAACTGAAGAAGCAGAGACCGGGATTGACTCGACGTTTTATGAATCGATAGTCCTGCTCAAGGATATTATTGAGGTATTTACATCGTCGCAGTTGGGTGCAGTTGGGGAGGGTTCCTTCTTCCCTCAATCGCTCGACCGCCGGCGGATAGGCTGGATTCTTAGGTTATCGAGACTGACACGGCGACGGAGCCAGGCGGAACGAGGGACATAGGAGCAACTACGGGCGCGGGCGTCGTCGGTTCGGCTTTCGGAGCCGATGACCAGTCGAATCTACGGCGCGGTAAAGGTATTTCCACGCCCCTTTCACTTTGATATAGGTTTCATCGACGCGGTAGGAGTCGTTCGCAAGTCTCAAGTGAGGGCGAATTCTTTTCTCCAGTTCCGGAGCATAGGTCTGAACCCACCGATAGATCGTCGTGTGATCGAGCGAGAGGCCGCGCTCGCGCATCAATGGCGGAGATGAATGTCAGTAACGCATGGATCATTGAGCCGACTGTATGGGGGTGAAGAGGGAAGTCCAATGTTTGATGAAGATCGGAATTTTGGCGAAGGACAGCGTTAGCGGTTCGTAAAAAATCGGCGTCCTGATACATGGGGCCGTGAGTCGCTAAATTTTTGAGAAATTATTCCGGGATGAGCGACATTATACAGTGAAAGGGCTTTTGCAATTTTGAAGGTTCTGTCGGGAAGTTAGTGAAGGGGGTTGACGGAGAGGGGAAAATGTCGCTAGATGGAGGCAATTCTCGCTGATCCTACAATCAAGGAAGCGCAGGTCTCAATATCGCCAACTTCCCGACAGAACCAATGAATTGAAAAACTTCAACATTTGATCTAAAAAACTACAGTCGGCTATTTCAAATTGAGTGTAATTCTGAGGTGAACCATGCGTCTCAGCCTTTCCGTGCGAATCTTCTTTATTCTTTTAACGTGCATCCTTAACCTGCAGGCGATCGTTCTTTCACAAACATCTGCGTCGGATGCCAGACCGGGTACTGCTTCAATCAGCGGGCGTGTGAACATTGGCGGCCAGCCCGCCGTCGGCAAAAGGGTCCTGGTTGCAGATGTCAATACAGGATGGGGAACCCCTGACTTCGGCTCTGGCGGGACGCAAGGGAGAAAGTACTTCAGCGCCGTGACGGACGCCGATGGTCAGTACCGGTTCACCGGATTGCCGGCAGGAGCTTACGATGTAAACGTGAATCTGCTTGGGGCCTACGTGCCGGTGAGCCAGGATGGCCAACTTTCAAGGTCTATTACCCTCGACGAAGGGGAAGAGGCGAGGAATATCGATTTCACGCTGGCGCGCGGCGGCGTCATTACCGGCCGTTTAACCGATGACGATGGAAACCCTTTTATTAGCGCGCGTGTTCTGGCAAACACAATTGATAAGGATGGCGCTAGAAGTTTGGAGTGGCGCCTTCTCCATAACCGCGAAGGCAGGACCGATGATCGTGGCGTCTACCGAATTTACGGCCTGCCTCCCGGTCGTTACCGGGTCAGCGCTGATGGATCGGAGACAGGGCCAAGTGGGTCTAGATTTACAGACAAAGGTAAGAGATATCCACGCACTTTTCACCCCAATGTAACTGACGAGAATCAGGCGACCATCGTCGAGGTCAAGGAAGGGAATGAAGTCAGCGGCATCGACATAAACCTTGGCAAGAAGAGAGCCATGTACGAGGTCAAGGGCCGCGTCATCGACTCAGAGACGGGAAAGCCGTTATCGCAATCGCAGGTGAGGGTCTCCTGTCGCCGCGTTGATTCCGATGGTAATTCAATAGAGAGTTTCGCTGTCTACGCCCAGGTTGATCCACAGGGCAATTTCCGATTCGCTGGCCTGACGTCTGGGCGGTACGGTCTCGAACTCTCCTTGCTTTCCGGCGACAAAGACCCTTACAGCGGGCGCGCCATCTTTGAGGTTAAACAAGAGAAAGTCAGCGGTCTGGAAATTAAAACCGAGCGGGAGATCCTCATCAATGGCGTCGCAGTCTTCGACAATCGTAGCAATCCGGCGATGGTGGATTGGCTACCTTACGCCAGCATCTCCGCACATATTACTCCTAAAGATAATCAATCAACACCAAGTCATTATGGAGGCGCTTATATGGGAGGCGCCAGTATTGGCGCCGATGGCCGTTTCAGTTTATCGGGGCTGAAGCCAGGCATAGTAACTCTGTTAACTTCCGCCGTAAACCTCAAGCCTCCACCCTATATTTTACGGGTAGAAAAGGACGGAGTCGAAATAACAGACGGCATCGAAGTCAAATCGGGTGAGAAAGTCATGGGGATCCGAGTGGTCATGATCTACGGCTCGGGGGGTATTCGCGGGCAAATCAATGTTGTAGGCGGCGCGTTACCTGAAGGCGCGGAATTCATGGTTTCCGCTCGACACAAAGACGCCTTAAATTATTACGGACATGCCAAAGTCGCTAGCAAAGGCAGATTTGTGATTGAAGGGCTCATAGCGGGAGAGTATGAGGTGGCAGCGTCCGCTAATCCGCAGAATGGAACGGGGCAGTCATTTTACGTTTCACAGCGCGTACGGGTTATGGACGGCGCAGAGACGCCGATCACTCTGACGCTCGACCTTGGCCAAAAGAAGAAGGAGACAGCGCGATGAGAAGAGTGAAGCTTTTTCCAGTTTTCTTCTGTCTAGTCGTAACGGCGATTCTCATGACGCAATCACTGCCCTCCCAGGTCGCGCGGTCGCAAGGCGTCGACGGGAAATCGATTTCCACGTCAAGGCGCGATGGAGTAATTACGGGCAGGGTCGTTACTGATGACGGTCAGCCAGCGTCAGATGCGGTAATTCTGGCGTCTGCGATCGGGTCCGATATGCATGGGGGTGGCAGGACAGTATGTGACGATGAAGGTAACTTCAAACTAATGGGCCTGCGGCCCGGCGCCTATAAAATCAGCGCGTCTTTGCCGGGCTATGTCAATTTGAAAAGCGCCTCCGACTCACAGATTTATCGCGCTGGCGAGAATGCGACGATCCGGATGACAAGATGTGGCGTGATCACCGGCCGCGTGACAGACGCTCGCGGAGAGCCGCTGGAACTGGTTTCCGTCAATTTGATCATGGTGCGCGACCTTGAGGGCCGCGACGCCTCATCAAGCTCTCTATTGCGTGAGGTTAGCTTCAGCCCTCTATTGAGTGAGGCTAGCGTCGGAAAAGTCCTGACTGACGATCGTGGTGTTTATCGCGCCTACGGACTTCTTCCTGGCGTATATGTGGTCAGCGTCATAGACGTCCCTATTCCACAAATCAATACTGGCAGCATCCCGCACGATTCTCCGACCTATTATCCATCGGGCAAACGTGAGGCAACCACAGAAGTCACTGTTCGAAGCGGCGAAGAGGTCACAGGCGTCAATATCCGTCATCGTAGAGAGCGCGGATATAACGTCACCGGTGTTGTGTCCGGTAGTGTTGAGCCTGCATCTTTCATGAGCATCCCTGTTGTGACCTTGATTAATGAGTCGAATAGAGAACTCGAAACAGGAACTGTGATAATGGGCGTATCTGACCTTACTTTATCGAACGGTTCACGCCGCTTCAGTCTTCATGGAGTGCCTGATGGAGTATATGAATTGAGGGCGTACTTAGCTTCGTCAAGCTCCGCACCGCTACACATAACCGTCAAAGGAGCTGATGTTACCGGGCTGAATTTGAGACTGCTCAAGACAAGTTCGTCTTCCGGGCGGATAGTAATTGAGTCACCGAAGCCAGGCGAAAAGTGCGGAGGGAAATCCAGTGTCGAAGAAATTTTCCTGCAAGTCAAGAAGTTTGACGCCACGGCTCGCACTCAAGGAAGTGGTTTAATCGCGGTAAACGAAAAGGGAGCTTTCAGGCTACCTCTGGAAGACGGAGTTTACCGAATCATCCCCAATCTCCCAGGCGGCGACTGGTATGTCAAGGCTATCGCGAGAACCTCCAAAGAAGCGCCGAACAAGACTATTGATGTGGCCCGCGAGGGCGTCGCGGTCAAGTCCGGCGAGAGTCTGACCGATATTGAGGTGAAGGTGGCGGAAGGCTCCGCGAGTTTGCGCGGGCGAGTCGCCGTCACAGATGAAACTCAGGCGAAAGATGGGGATTCCGCTCAGCCTCGATGGCGCGTGAGTCTCATTCCGGCTGAAGAGGCGGCGGCGGAAAATGTCTTGCGATACGCTGAAACTGTCACCCGAAGCGACGCTTCGTTTGAGCTAAAGCATGTCGCGCCAGGTAAATATTATTTGCTTGCTCAGAAGGCCTCGGAAAAAGGGCCTATCGATGGCCAATCTCACCTTGCCGCCTGGGACAATGCGGAACGAGCAAAGCTCCGCCGTGAAGCGCAAACACTGAAGCAGGATATAGAGCTTCGGCCCTGCCAACAAGTAAATGATTATACGTTACGCCCCTCTGTAAAACCGAGATAGGGGGAGATTTTCTTACGTGGATTCTCCACCTGCGGCGCTGAGGGGCTCACGCATCACATCGCATCGATCCGCCCTGTTCAAAACGCTCAATTCTTGACCACTTACCTTTTGGTTCAAGCTTCTCAGCCGGTTTGGCTTGTCAGACCTCACGACGCTTGCGGCGATTCACATGTATTGACCGTACCATCAAACCCTAACACTCGACCGCCTTCCGGCTGGCGGTCACAGCCCCCTCTAACGATTCTGATGCCAATCTTTGATGATTGAAGTTATATTGTCCCGAGAGCTTCGCACCCCGCCGTTGCCGGCGACGCATGTCTCGGTAGGGTACTTACGGCAGAACGCAAGGTGATCTCTTGGAATTCGAGGATCACAGTCGAAATTGCGACCTCTTGTCGTACCAGTAAAAATTGTGAAGATGTACAATTGCGATTGGCTGTTTGATTTCCCGTTTGGCAAGAGCGGAATAGATAAAGGGATGGCGCGATCAGTTAACCTTGCGAACGCTTGAGATGGCTCGAATCCGCTATCCGAAAAAAACGCCGCTGGCTCAACGGCGCGGAAGAACGACAGACAGTGGCGGCGCTGAAAGCTTTGGCCGACGGGCAATCGGCGTCTTCGTCCGTAGCGGCGAGAAAGATTTTGCTCCGCCACGAAAAGTGATTAAGAGGTGTCACCAATGAGAATGAAATTGACGTTGACTGCGCTGTTCTTCTGCAGCCTATTGGTTCCGCCGTTGTGGTCGCACGCTCAATCGCAACGCGGACAGGGCCAACGCGGACAGGGCGTGCGCATAAAAGTCGAAACCGGACAGGAGATTGACCTCTATGACGAAAGCCACGCGCTGGTGATCGGCGTGGGGAAGTACACCGACGGCTGGCGCGAATTGCCCGGTACCGAACGGGACGCCGAGGCCGTCAGCGCCGTGCTGCGGAGACAGGGGTTTGAGGTCACAGTCGCGCTCAATCCGACATCGGCGCAACTGAATGACGCATTGAGCGCTTTCATCAGCGACCACGGGTTACAGGAACGCAACCGGTTGTTGATCTATTTTGCCGGGCACGGGCATACCGAGGCGCTGGCCGACGGGCGGGAGCTTGGGTACATCGTCCCGGCCGACTCGCCGCTGCCGGAGCGCAATCCGCAATTGTTCAGCCGCCGCGCCATCAGCATGGACGAGATTGAAGCAAAGGCCCTGCGCATTCGGTCAAAACACGCGCTTTTCATCTTCGATAGCTGTTTTTCGGGTTCGATCTTCGAGGTCCGCGCCGAACGCAACGTGCCGCCCGAAATCGAGAGCAAGACTGCCGCCCCGGTGCGGTTGTTCATCACCGCCGGAACTAAAAATCAGACCGTGCCTGATGACAGCGTCTTCCGGCTCTATTTCGTGCGGGCCTTTGAGCAGCGCGAAGGCGATTTGAACCGGGACGGATTTATTACGGGCGAAGAGCTTGGAATGTATCTGTCTGGGCGCGTGGCCAGTGATTCCCGCGACACTCAAACGCCCCGTTACGGCAAGATCAAAAACGCCCGCCTGAATCTGGGCGATGTCGTCTTCTCTTTGCCACGACTGGAACCTCAACCGCCCACGCCGGCGCCGCTCGATCCGGCGGCCATCGAACTGGCGATGTGGCAGAGCGCGGAGAAGAGTAACACCATAGCCGATTACGAAGAGTACTTGCGGCAATACAAGCAAGGCCGCTTTGCCGGAATGGCGCACAATCGTATTGCTGCGTTGCGAGGAACCGCTGCAAATACGGCGCCGGGAAGGGTGGAAGCGCCATCGCCCACTCCGGCGCAGGGCCTCAATCCGGAAGCCATCGAACTGGCGATGTGGCAGAGCGCGGAGAAGAGTAACACCATAGCCGATTACGAAGAGTACCTGCGGCAATACAAGCAAGGCCGCTTTGCCGGAATGGCGAACAATCGTATTGCTGTGTTGCGAGGAACCGCTGCAAATACGGCGCCGGGAAGGGTGGAAGCGCCATCCCAGCCGTCAATGCGATATGCGCGAGTGAGCGGGAAGAAGTCCCTGCCGTTGGTAACGATGAGTTTCGCGACAGCGAAAGTGGATGCGAACGGACGTGTAACTAGATTGCCAGGGCAGTCGGCGAATGGTTACATCGAGCAATTGAACAGATTCGTGAAGCTGGAAATGGTGGAAGTCCCTGGCGGATCATTCATGATGGGTACTCCTGATCGTGAAGAGCGCATTTCTAAGGACGAGCAGCCGCAACATCGAGTGACGATCAGGGATTTTTACTGCGGGAAATACGAAGTGACTCAAGGCCAATGGATAGCGGTGATGGGAAGTTTGCCGCCGAAATTGTATGGTCTGGGCAGCGAATTCAAAGGAGATCATCTGCCGGTCGTGGGGATTAGCTGGGATGAGGCGAAGGAATTTATTGTGAAGTTGAATAGGCTGACGGGCGGAGATTACCGATTGTTGAGTGAGGCTGAATGGGAGTATGCGGCGCGGGCGGGAGCTACTACACATTACGCCTTCGGCGATGGCTTCAGCGCCGAGATCATCAACAATAACGCCAAAGTGGAGAGGGTAGGGGGCCGCGGAGTGGCGAACGCCTTTGGCTTGTTTGATATGCACGGCAATGCGTGGGAGTGGTGCGAGGATGATTACCACGATAGCTATCGAGGAGCGCCTGATGATGGAAAAGCGTGGATGGATATACCCAACAGGGCTTTGATCCGTGTCTATCGGGACAGCAGTTGGATCTTTAGCGCTGACGGCTACCGGTCGGCGCGTCGCAATTTCGTCCATCACGCCAACAGCTACGACTACCTCGGTTTCCGCCTCTCAAGGACGGCCCAGTGACGCTTGACGCTTTTTCGCTCTTCCTGTCCCTCCTGAAAACTCTATCTGTCTTATGTAGAGAGGTGAGGGGCGGAGGGCGGCATTGCCTCAGTCAAACAGAATGCGCTGGATGACGGTAGGTATGAGCGCAAGACGACAAGCGACGGCTCACCTTATTTCTTGCTGAAAGCGAGCAACGGCCAAGTGATTGGCAAGAGCGAAATGTACTCATCTGAGATGGTCCCGTTTTTTCGGACAGCAGTGTTGCTTAGAATATAAGCGACACGACTATGAAAAAGAGATCATCAAAATCAAAGCAGAATCCGGAACCCCAGACTCCTCGCCGGCGCAA
>Ga0154003_1000258_pt1 | contig 16376 bp, 14 predicted proteins | sample TSFL087MetaG_FD_104679 | JGI IMG/M metagenome (GOLD analysis project Ga0154003, IMG submission 104679) | Attine ant fungus gardens microbial communities from Florida, USA - TSFL087 MetaG | ecosystem: Host-associated > Fungi > Mycelium > Unclassified | place: USA: Florida, Lake Talquin State...
ACGATGGCGGGGCGGAAGAAAGCCCAAACCTAGTTCCGGTCGCGAAACAATCGGCCGGAGTTGAAACAGTGGGGTGGGCCAAATCAAGGCGCCAAAGTGGGCCAAATCAAGTTGCCAAACTCATCTCTGCCCTTCATCGAAAGGCAGAAATGGAGACGACCACTAAAAGCGCCAATCGCGCCCAGTTCCGCCGCGGTCCCGATCCGCGCCGGCATCGTTTCACTCGCGCCGAGTGCCAGCGCGGTTTCTGGACGGCATTGGAATCAATCATCCGCCGCTACCCTGGCGCAGTGGATAGCGCAGGCAGGCATATGGCTTGTGACTCCTTGAAGGTCGCAGGAAGGCGCAACAGAAAGGACACCCAATGACCGAACGTGAAAGAAAAATCGCGGTACTATTGACCAGCATCGCGCAAGGTCTTCTGACTGTCTCGCAGCTTCGCCGCCGCATCGCCGACGGCAAAGCCGCTCTTCCCAGGCTCGCGCCGGCTCAGCGCGCCAGGACGCAGGAAGCCATCAGCACCGATGAAGAGGCGGTCGAGCGCATCGAGCGCGAGAAGGTTAAGTATGACCGGCTGAAGAATAACTAAACACAGAAGGCTTGCCAGAGCGCGCGAACGCCTGACAAGCCCCCACATCAACCAACACGCCGAAGCGAGTAGGCCAATGCACAAGGTAATTCTATTCGCTTCGGCCTTTCGATTGAAAGGAATCGAAGCATTGAACATTCTCAACCGTGGACAATTCGAGAACTTCGGTCCCGGCCTGCGTAATCGCATCGGCAACGCTTACGAGCGGATCGCCGCCGGCTCCGACTACAAAAAGAACACGCGAGACCTTCGAATCATTCAAGCCGCCGTCGTGACGGTCTCGGCGATCGCGACCGGCTTCACCAACGGCTACGCTCATCGTGACCGGATCGGCGACGAGGCGTCGTTCGGCCTTGCCGTGCTGATCGTGGCATTCGTCGAGAGGTTTTACTTCGTGCTGCGCCACGGGCTGACGACGACCTACCAGGCGGGCAAGCAGCGCTTCTACGCGATGGTCTGCTACCGGGCTATTCAAATCACAATGATTCTCAACGGCGCCATCCTAACCGCCTACATCGTCGGCCTGGAGGTCCCGGCCTGGCTTCAAGTCTGGAATCACTGGAGCATCGCCTTTCACTTCGGCCTGGCATTAATCGGCGTCCAGGCGGTGAGAGATTCAGACGCCGTGGTCGAGAACCAAATGCTCGAGCTGAAGGCGGCGACGGCCCGGCAGGACATCATCACAATCAGGAAGGCAGCGGCCATTGGGTCACCACTGGCGCTTTTGTCGGCTCGGGTTCGTGGGATCTTCGACGCGATCGCGCTCAGCTTCAGGCTGCTCTGGTCTGGCGGCGGCTTCTCGAAGAAGTACATTGAGCAGATCAACCAGGTTGCCGCCGAGCAGTTCGGACACCTTGACGCCTTGCCGACATCGGCGACCATATCGCCCGCGCAACGAAAGCCGGGATTTGCGCCCCAGGGGCCGCCCCCAAAAGCGCCGGCGCGGTGGATATGACCGCCACTCCGGCCGCGCTAAATGTGGCGAACAATCCAGCCCTGAATAAAGGCACAGCGGAACTGATTGCCCAATCACTACCCCCGGACTCGGAGCAGAAAACGGCCGTGAAAAAGCCCCGAACCATTACCTGCAACGGCAACGCTGCAAAATCGTCGAAACCTAAAAAAATGGTGGCGGCAAAGAGTGCCGGAAAATCTTCGCGGTTGCAGATCAGGACGATGCGTAAAGGCTCTCAAGAGTCCTGGACTGTGGCGACAAGTACGAAACCACCTACCAAAGGCAGCAGACATGCCAGTTTCCGCGTGCGGGTATCTGATGTGGGCTTTCGTGTCTGCCTAGTCTATTACGACGATCTCGGCAAGCGGCGTGAGCCTTATCTCTGCTATCTGAGCGCAAAGGAATGGCAGCAAGCGAAGCGCGGAAGCCTTGCAGATTTTGCAAGGCTTGTCACCAATAAGTTGGCCGAGCGTACCTCAAAGGAAGGTGCAGACAGCAAAAAGCTTAGCGAGTTTTCTCGCCTGGTCAATCGATTTCTTTGATTTGCAAAGTCATTGAGGGATGAAAGGCTGCCAGAGTCCGTACTGGCAGCCTTTCGCATTTTAGCTATTGCCCGTCATTACACTGTAAATCAGAACCATTTTCAGTTAAATCTCTGCTTGATATAGACATTCATCTCACTAGGCGAGAGAGCAGCGGTAGATGCTCCTGCGCGGATGAAAAACTCTTCGTCCTTGCTATCTTTGAGGTAAATGGGCACACCGCTTGGGGCGCAATCCACAACTAGAACCCGCTTCTCTTGGAGGCTTTCAAAGTGGAGTTTAATGTTCAGCATCGAACTCTGCCCCAGCCGGCTCTTGATTATGTTGACGAGATGGAGATTCATCTTGTCCTCGTTTGGAAATTTGTCAGCATCCAAGCCAAGCGCCACTCCGTGATCGTTGACACCTATCACCAAAGTTCCGCCTTCCTTTGAGTTCAGAAACGCCGCAATAGTTTTCAGAACCGAATGCTCCATCTTTGGATCATTCTGGCCAGTGTGGAGACTGACGCGGAGGGTAGATTTGAACTCTATAGTATTCCCCTCACCAGCGGCCACGATCTGTTCAATGGATTGCCTGCCCGCATTCGCTTGAATCTTCTCGAAGATTTCTTTGGCCAGGATCGGAAACGCTGCGCCTTGGAAATCACTGTCTTCCATATAGCGGGTGACGATGTCATCGTTCTCGCCAAGTCGTTCAATCATTAAACTCTCCAGCAACTTCCTGATTCCAAGCTGGAACTTATCGAGAGGATTGGAAAGAGCAGTATCAATGACCTTGGTATTCTTCACCGCCTTCTCTTTGATCTGCTCGAAGAAAAGTCGATCTTCCTCAGAGAATTTCGTGCCGAAGCGCTCATTGAGCACTTCAATGATTTGAGAAAGCGGTGCCTTGTCATCCCTGGCCTTGCCGGTGCCAACATCGGTGGGGCTTTTCACTCCTTTGTGGTCGCCATCGCTGAGCGTGATTTCGCCGGAGTAAATCCTCTGCAATCGGTAATATTCCAATCCCACTTCGTCGCTGAGCTTCACTTGTTCGGCCACACCGTCGAGTAGTAGGTGGGGCAAGAGGAGGCGTCCATAGCTGTAAAGCATTTCCATGGCGGGATCGCCGTAAGGAATAACTTGACTCAAAAATGAATAGATGTGAACGAAGCCTTTCAGCTTTTCCCGAAGCTCTCTGCGACGCTGCTCGTCATTAATCGCTTTGAACCGATCCACTGCCGGTTGTAGATGCCTCTGCATATTGGCATGGTCCTGTGGGGTCTGTTTTCCCGGCGGTTTATATAATACCCGCGCAAAAGCCTCGACCTCACTCCAGTGATAGACCTGTGCGGCGTCGAGTTGGTGTTTCAGTGTCTCCAATCGATGCGGGTCAGATTCGTCTTGAAGGCTAGTCGCATCGTAGTAAGGTTTGAATGCTTTGTAGATGTCATCGGCGTGGTTGATAAAATCCAGCACGAACGGATTTTCCTTGCCTGGGATCTTCCGGTTCAGGCGCGACAAGGTTTGCACAGCCTGCACGCCGTCCAGCCGTTTATCCACATACATTGCACATAGTAACGGCTGATCGAACCCGGTCTGGTATTTATTCGCGACCAGCAACACCTGGTAATCGGGAGACGCGAAACGTTCCGGCAGTTGTTTCTCGCTAATCGGCTTCCTGCTCACGCAATCCGTGTTCATGCCAGATTCGGTATATTCCAAGCCGGTGTCCGGGTCTTCCACCGTGCCGCTGAATGCCACCAGCGGGCGAATGTCGGTGTAGCCGTTCTCCGCGATGTAGCGCTCGAACGCTTGCATATAGCGAACGGCGTGCAATCTCGACATGGTCACTACCATCGCCTTTGCGCGCCCGCCCAGATGACTTCGTACTTTTTGCCGGAAGTGTTCCACCATCACTTCGGTCTTTTGTTCGATGTTGTGCGGATGCAGACTCATGAACTTGGCCAGCGCTCGCGCCGCTTTCTTCTTCGGCAGCTTCGGATCGTCTTCGATCGCTTTCACCAGCCGGAAATAAGTCGCATAGGACGTGTAGTTCTTGACCACGTCGAGGATAAATCCCTCCTCGATGGCCTGGCGCATGCTGTAAAGGTGAAAAGCCTCAGGCAATCCATTTGCGCTCGTACGTCCGAATAATTCCAACGTCTTGCCCTTTGGTGTGGCGGTAAAAGCGAAAAAGCTTAGATTTGGTTGCCGTCCGCGAGATTGCATCACCTGATTCAACCGGTCCTCCCAGTCAGGTTCTTCCTCGCCATTAATTGTCTGAGCCGATGCGCCGAGGATCGCTTTCAATTCGCGCGCCGTTTCGCCGGTCTGGCTCGAATGCGCCTCATCCACGATGATCGCGTAGCGGCGCTTGGCGATTTCAGCTTCCCATCTCTTGGCTTGCTGCTTTTCTCCTTTGGTGGCTTTCTCCTGACTTTCTGCCCCGGCGGCGTGCAGCAACCCACGCAGAACGAAGGGAAATTTCTGCAACGTGGTGATGACAATTTTAGTGCCGTCAATCAGCGCTGCCGCCAGTTGTTTCGAGTCCTGATCAATCGCTTTCACAACGCCTTGCGCGTGCTCGATCTGGTAAATCGCATCCTGCAGTTGCTGATCAAGCACCTGCCTGTCGGTGATCACCACCACGCAATCAAAGACCTTAGTGTCGTTCTTGTCGTGCAGGCTGGCGAGCCGATGCGCCAGCCACGAAATACTGTTTGTCTTCCCGCTACCGGCGGAATGTTGTATCAAGTAATTTTGCCCGGCTCCTTCATAGCCTGCGGTGGCCACAAGTTTGCGCACGGCGTCGAGTTGGTGATAGCGCGGAAAAATCATCGTCTCCTTCGTCTCCCGGCGCTGGCCGCCGCGCCCGTCGTCAACCTTCTCTTCCTTTTTCTCGATAAACATGAAGTGGCCGAGAATATCCAGAAAGCTTTCAATGCGAAGTACATCTTTCCAGAAGTATCCCGTCCGGTAACCGGATTCGTGCTGGGGATTGCCGGCACCGCAGCGGATATTTCCCGGATGGCTCCCTCGGTTGAATGGGAGGAACAACGTCTTTTCTCCAGCTAGTTGCGTGGTCATATGAACTTCGTCAGGGTCGGCGGCGAAATGCACCAGCGCGCGCTTCTTGAAATCGAATAGCGGCGCGCGCGGATCACGATCCTGCTGATATTGTTGCACCGCATGTTGCCACGTCTGCCCAGTTCCGGGATTCTTCAACTCAATGGTGGCAATCGGCAGTCCGTTCACCACCAGGACCAAATCCACTATGCGTGTATCACCCGGATGACACGGCACTTGCCGAGCCGCCGTCAGCCGGTTTTGGGCAAACAACTTCAGTACTTCCAGATTGGCTCCGTGTGCGGGTTTGAAGTAAGCGAGGCGAAAGGTCTTGCCGTAAAACTTGAAGCCATGCCGCAGCACATAAAGCGAGCCTTTGATTTCCAATTCCTTGACTAACGTATTCAGCAACAGCGTTTCTAGCCCTGCCCCGTGCAAGTTTTTCATCTCTGCCCACAGCTCCGGCTGAGTCGTTTGCAGGAAGGTGAAAACCTGAGCCGGAAAAAGCGCTCGTTCCTTGTCCCATTCTGCCCTGTTACAGGATTTCCAACCGCTGTGCGTCAGCAGGATTTCCTCGACATAGCTTTCAAATGCTGCTTCTGTAGTTTGGTCAGACATAACAATACCCTGGCTACTCCAATCAAAGGCCTGTCATTTTTTTAATGTATCGGCGATTCTTTTAACGAAAAAGTCTTCGTTCTTAGGGCAAAGCGGCGTTAATTCAAAGTCTGCGTAAGGTCTGCGCTGAGGCCGGAAGAAATCTCTTAATGGGCCATATGTTTTATCGGAGCATAGTCCGGCCAAGCGAATATTGGTTCCCAGGTCATCTATCAGTCCAACGAAAGCGCGCCCCAATACCTTCTGAAGCCTTTTATCATAAAATTTACATTCCCAGCCTCCAATAAGGCTGGCTGCAGTCGGATCACCACGGGTTGTCGGATTGCGGCATTTGTTTGCGCCGTCCGCCCTCATAATGCAAACATCAAGCTCATGAGTTATTCCACTGGTCCCCTTGAACTCCACTCCAGCATGAACTTCAAAATCCTGCCCATTTATCGAAAATTCCGCATAGCCATAGTTCTTGGTCATGGTGTGGATTTTTCCCGGACTGCCTCTAAATACAAAGGGAGCAGGGCGACCTTGTATACCCCGTAACACAGGAGTCACATTCAGTTCTCTCACAGCCCGTAAACACAACCCGAAGATGTATGCTTCATATGCCTTTGGCGCTACTTGATTGGCGAGTTGGTACTGGTTTATGCCCATAGGGTGATTCAATAAAACTTCAATTGCCGCTGTGAGATCATTGAGTGTGGCCATCTCTTATCCCTACGAGAAAGTAACCAGTTTCTTCAATTGGGCAATGTTTTCTTTCTGCTTCTCGATTTCTTCAGGTGGTCTTGCTTCGAGAGGAAACACCTCTTGGTCAGATTGCGAAATTTGTGTTTCGGTTTTTAGCTCTATTTGAACTTCCTTCGATTTTCCTTCATCCTCTCTGCTAACATCTCGCTCAACATTACCGGCAAAGGATTTTACTGACGCTCCGATGGCCGCTTGTTCAAAAGCCGTCAAAGCAGAATTGATGAAAAGCGGGGTCTCAACAAAATATGCTTGCAACACTCCAATCGCCACATCTAATGCTTCTGCAGGGGAATATGGACGATTCACTTTGTATTTTCGAACTGTTTTCTTTTTCCCTCCACTTCGCTCTTCCTCCTGATCTTCAGTTCCAGCGTCTATGGCAATTTGAATCTTATGCATCAATTCAGAATCTCGTTGGCGCACAATGCTTAATAATGTATCCAGTGCTTCTTGTGGGGTGTAATCATGATTACTCATTTTCTACTCCTCGCACATCAATCTTGCCGGTGACGGCAGCGGCGATCAGCGCGGTGCGGTATTCCTGTAACCGCTCGATTGCGGTTTCTACCTTCATCACCAACGCGTCTAGCTTTGCTGTCTCCGAGTCGAGGTATGCAACAATGACAATTTGTTCGGGGAGCGGAGGGAGCGGTATTGAGAGCTTACGGATGGATTCTAGCGATAAGTTACGAATTGTCGTCCCAGTTAACTCCAAATCAATGAAGCTTCTAGCATTGTCTGTCAATAGGAATTTGAAGAGAAACTCTCTTCTTAACTTCTTTCCACAGTTGATATAGGCTGCACTCTTTCCGAGGACTATTTCTTCGCCTTTGTAAAAGGCTAGGTTTCCAATTGTTCCGTTGATCGAAACTAAAATGGAATTGTGCCCTAAGGGCAATCTGTACATAATATGTGATTCTTTGGATACCTGCCTTGTGTTACCGAAAAATCTAAGGCTCCCATCAACCAAATTATTACCATTCACGAAATGTATACCAGAATCGTCAGCAAACTCGGGTGTTCCGTGAAGTCCGTCACCAATTTCGTTAGATACGAAAACCAGTTTAGTTAATGTCCAATGCGCCGGGATGTCACCAAGCCAGTCGAGGCCGGAGGGTTTGAGGGTTTGGTTTTCGGGGAGGCCAGCGGCACTGGCGGCGGCGGGCGGTAGGCCTCGGGTAACAGTGCGGGAGATTAAGGCGGTGCGCTTCTCCTTCAGTCGCTCGATCAATTCCCGCTTCTTTGCCACCATCCGATCGATCCGCCACGTCTCCCGATCTAGAAACGCAGCGATGGCCTGTTGCTCGTCTTTGTCGGGGAAGCCAGCTACAATTGAACCGACAGTGTCCGTGTTAAGGTTCAGTTGCGTGCCCAGCTTTCCAAGCCCACGATAGGGTTCACCACTCGCAAAGAGGTAATATAAGAACTTTGGCTCGCCTTTGAATCGAGGAAAGTAAACGAACCCGTCGTGGATGCAGCACTTGATTTGTGTAATGCATGGTTTGCCGACTGATCCTGCGATGCTTAAGAATAGTGCGCCAGGCATCAGCTTTACGCTCAAGGAACTACCGAGATTAGAAAGCTTCTGTTCAGTGACTCCCAAGTACATGCCCGCCGCGGTCACGTCAGAGATTCTCACCCAAACAAATTCACCGTCGTCATCGAAGTAAATTGGGTCGTCAATTGGGCGGGGTGATGCACCGCGTAAAACCGGAGATTCCCATTTGATTGCCTTCACCTTCCAATGCTCCGGCACGTCGCCGAGCCATTCGACGCCGCTGGCCTTGTATTTCGGGTAAGCCGGGAATTTCACGCCGTCACCTCCTTGAGCATGTCGAGGATTTCGCTTTCAAGCTTCCTGATATCCGCCTCGATGACCTCCAGCGGGCGCGGCGGTTCGTAGCGGTAAAAGTGACGGTTGAGCGGGATTTCGTAACCGATCTTGGTCTTGCTGTAATCAACCCAGGCGTCAGGTACGTGGGACAGCACTTCGCGCTGAAAATATTCCTCGATGCTTTCCTTCAGCGGCACGGTTTCGGTGTCACGCAATTCGGCGTCCGGTTCAGGATTACCTTTAGCATCACGGCAAAGTTCTGCGGTCTCGTCCCGTTCGCTAAGCGCAGCGAGCATAGCCTTAAGTTCCGAGGCGCTGTAGTGAAGGTCTTTCTTTTTCGCAGCGGTTTTCAGAGTGGCCAGAAAAGCTTCGCGGTCTTTGTAAATCTTTTCATTCAAGCCGCCGAGGAAATCGCGTATTTCTTCTTGTCGCCGCTGACCTGCCTCGATTTCCTGGTGACGAACTACGGGATCTTTCTTCGCGCTGGTGGCCAGGTTCTTAAAGCCGCTTTCTTCATCCAGCCGGGCGATGCGTTCGGCACTTGCCTGGAAGTTCAACCGCAACGGTCGCTCGACGGTGATCTTGTGGTAGCCGAAATCTTCGTTGTCGAAAACCTTGCTGACGACACGCTCGCGCCGAACAGATTGATGCGTGATGGGATCTTCTTCAGGGAAGCTGTGCGTTTCGCCGTCGCGGAAGTTGCCTAGGATTTTCGTGATTTCGCCGATATGGTCAGGGTCTTTCGGTTTGTCTGAAGGATCGCCAATGCGGCGACGTTTATTGCCGAGGCTTTTCTCCATTTGCACCCAGAACGCGCGGGCATCAATTAGCTGGACCTTGCTTCTGCGTTCCTTCTCTTTGCGATTGGTAAGCACCCAGATATAAGTGGATATCCCGGTGTTATAGAAGAGTTGTTCTGGAAGAGCGACAATGGCTTCCAGCCAATCGTTTTCGATGATCCACTGGCGGATGTTGCTTTCGCCACCGCCGGCATCGCCGGTGAAAAGTGGAGAGCCGTTGAAGACAATGGCTAGACGGCTCCCACCATCTTGCGGAGCGCGCATCTTGTCCAGCATGTGTTGTAGGAAAAGAAGCGCGCCGTCATTCACGCGCGGCGTGCCCGCGCCGAAACGTCCGCCATAACCAAGCTCGTCCCGCTCCTTCTCTATATATCGCTGCTGTTGTTTCCATTCCACGCCGAAGGGCGGATTGGCCAGCATGTAATCGAATGTCCATTTTGTCCCATCGGCGGTGCGATCAAAGCCGTCCTTAGTGAAAGTGTCTCCGAGGATGATGTTCTCGGCGTCCTCACCCTTGATGAGCATGTCGGATTTGCAGACGGCCCAGGCTTCGTCGTTCCAGTCTTGCCCGAAAAGCTTTGGATCAGCATCGACGTTAAGATCATGCATGTATTTCTCAGAGACGGACAACATGCCACCTGTGCCGCAAGCGGGGTCGTAGATGGTCTTAACCACGTGGCTGCGAGCGAGGTCTTTCTCGGGCGAAAGAAGCAGGTTGACCATCAGCCTGATCACTTCGCGCGGGGTGAAATGTTCTCCGGCTTCTTCGTTCGATTGTTCAGCGCCGATCCGTATTAGTTCCTCGAACACATATCCCATCTGTATGTTGTCAACGCGTCCGGGCGAAAGGTCCATAGTGGCAAAACGCTTGACGACTAAATACAGCAGGTCTTTCTCGGCCATCCTGGCGATCTGCGTGCCGAAATCGAAGCGTTCCATAATGGCTCGGACATTGGGCGAAAACCCGTTTATGTAGTTATTGAGGTTCGGCCCAAGTTGATTGGTATCATCGAGCAGCCCATTGAATCCCTGCCCTTTTGGTAACCCATCAAAGGTGAATTTGGACAAGTTGTAGAAAGGAGTCTCGGTAATTTGGCCAAGCTTGTGACGGATGATGTTTTCCGGTTTGCCCTTAAGTGCAGCATGTTCTTTCAGAACCGCAGCCTTCGTCGGCGCAAGAACGCAATCAAAGCGGCGCAGCACGGTGAGCGGGAGGATGACCTTGCGATATTCGTTCCGTTTGTAGGGGCCACGCAGAAGATTGCAAATGCCCCAGATGAAGTTCGCTAATTGCGAATGAGTTTCGCCATTCATAATCTGTTTGTATGTTCCTCAATGAAGCCAAATGACAGTTCGCAAAACTGCCTACACAATTTCCGAACTTGTTGGGCCGGATGGTAAGAGCATCGATATAGCTTGAGATTGCCAAGCCGTCAGGCCTGAACGGCGCAAACTATACCACCAGAGTCAGCCCGACAAAAGAAACTTAGAGACAAACGGCAAGCGGCTAAATTTTGGCATTAATCGACTTGTCGGCTTTCTGCGGCTAGCCGCAAAAGGGCAGTCTTTCGGCTTCGATATCGGCCCTCTGCGGCTAGCCAAAAGGCCACGTCTGCGAGAGGCGTAAATGGCCAAGAGAAAGCGCGCCACAAATTTGATGCGCGCTTTGTTTCAAGATAAATTGTCTACCAACGTTTGCTCAAATGAGCGAATGTCGGTCATCGTGCGATCTCATTTCATTTTTTAATCAACTGAAAGTTTAATCGCACAATAGCCTGATCAGTTATGACCACAATTCAGCATCATTTTTGTCTTGTAGAGAAGGGAGCGCTAAAATAGCGTGGTTTTGTCTGTGATCCCACAACCTACACGTATCTTTCACATCACACACGTGAACAACTTGCCAATGATTATTTCGGCAGGCGGGTTGCGGACGTGCCGCGACTTGCGAGCCGACTCCGCTGGCTATACCAACATTGCCCATGAATCTATTCAAGATTGGCGAGCAACTAAGCGCATCACTTGTGGCCCAGGTGGGACACTGCACGACTATGTCCCTTTTTATTTCGCGTCGAGGTCGCCGATGCTGTGTTCCATCCATCATGGCCGTGTGAAAGTCTATACTGAAGGCCAAGGGCCGATAGTCCATTTGGTTTCCACTGTGCAAAGTGTGCAGGAAGCTGGCCTGCCGTTTGCCTTCTCCGACGGTCACAGCAGAGTGGCATTCTCTGAGTTTTACGATGACGTAAAAGAACTGGATCGAGTTGACTGGCAGATTATGAAAGAACGCTATTGGAGCGATACAATTAGTGATAATGATCGCAGCCGACGGCGTCAAGCTGAGTTCTTAGTTCACAACTTTTTCCCTTGGGAGTTGATCCACTCAATTGGAGTGATTAATCAACGCATAAAAGCGCGAGTTGAAGAGGCATTGAATGACGCGGCACATAAACCGCTAGTAAACGTCCATGGGGATTGGTATTATTAGCATTAAAGTTCGGTGCAGTTGTTTAATTTATCCCCGCCTTAAGGTGACTGTTTGGTCGCAAATGAGAATACAATTTGTGTGAGCGAACCCTATGATTGAGACAAAACATGGAAACATCTTGGAAGCGGATGCTGAAGCCCTCGTCAACACAGTCAATTGCGTAGGTGTGATGGGGAAGGGGGTCGCTTTACAATTCAAACAGGCTTTCCCGGAGAACTTCAAACAATATGAACGGGCTTGCCGTGCCAAGGAAGTGCAACCAGGTCACATGTTTACCGTTCCGACTGGGAAATCATCAAATCCCCTCTTCATCGTCAACTTCCCAACCAAACGCCATTGGAAAGGCAACTCGCGATTGGAAGACATTAAGGCAGGGCTGGGAGCACTGATAAAAGAAGTCGAGCGGCTAAGGATCCACTCTATTGCCATTCCGCCTCTCGGCTGTGGTAATGGCGGGCTAGACTGGTCACATGTCAAACCGCTGATTGAATCTGCGTTTGCTGAACTCCCTAGTGTACGAGTCTTACTCTTCGAACCACAGGTCGCGCCGGAAGCTTCGAATATGCCGGTGGCTACGCGGAGGCCGGAGATGACGCGCTCACGCGCCTTGCTCGTGCAACTGATGGATATTTATCGCGAACGTGGCTACAAACTGACTAAGTTGGAAATTCAAAAACTTGCCTATTTTCTCCAAGAGGCGGGAGAAATGCTACGTTTACGGTATGAAAAACACAAATATGGCCCCTATGCTGACAACCTTAACCACACACTACAACACATCGAAGGCCATTACATCCGTGGTTATGGTGATCGAAGCAATCGAGCGGCAATTCACCCACTGCCAGAAGGCGTAGAAACCGCAAGCGCTTTCCTAGCCGCCGCGCCAGATGTTGCTGAGAGGCTGAAGAAAGTAAGCCGATTAATTGAAGGGTTTGAGACCCCTTATGGTTTAGAGCTTTTGGCCACAGTCCATTGGGTAGTCAAATCCGAGCCGCTAGCTGTGACAAACGATTTCGATGCCATTCAGAGAGTGCAGAGGTGGAGTTCCCGCAAGCGGCAAATTTTCAAGCCCGAACATATCCGCAAAGCTTGGCAGCGGTTGAAGGATGAACATTGGCTATCCCACCTTTCATATTCCCAAGAGGACGAAGTAATCGTAAAGTAAAGCTCCGTCACTTAAGTGACCCGCGAAGCCTTGTTTTTCCCCCCTCAAATCTATTTACTGTGTGCTTGCGGCAGTCGGGCTTGAAAAAGGCAAAAAATGTCCGCTCGCTCTCGCCTCAGAGCGGTGCGCCGCGTAGAATCGGCGCCGTCGCCGATGAAGAAAGATCCTGACCAAAATTCGACTGACTCCGCAGAGATTGAGGCGCTTATTACCCGGATCGAGCGGGGACAACTTCGCGATGAGGACGCTCAGTTGCTGACCCGGTTGCTGCGGTTACTGCTTCGTTTGATCACTCTGCTTCAGCAGAAGAATGCCTCTCTCTCCCGTCTCAAGCGGATGCTGTTCGGCCCACGGTCGGACACGCGCCTGAAGACGGAACCATCACCTGCCACTGTAGCAGAAGGAGAGTCCGACTCAGCATCTTCAACGTCAACTGAACAAACTTCGTCCGATACGCCGAAGGGAGTGCAATCCCGGAGATCCTCGCGTAAAGGCGGGCACGGGAGAATGGGATCTGAATCCTACACCGGCGCGCGGGTGGTACGTTGTCGGGACGCGGAACTTAAGATTGGCGGTGGCTGTCCGCATGATGGGTGCAGAGGTAAGCTCTACGACACGAAACAGCCAGCGATCTTGATTCGACTAACCGGACAGCCACTGGTCGGCGCGACCCGCTACGAGCAGGAGGTTTTGCGCTGCTCGGCATGTCAGGAGCGCTTCACGGCGCCGTTACCCGCGGGCGTGAGGCCGGAGAAGTACGATGAGACAGGCGATATTTCGCTGGCCCTGGCCAAGTATGGAGCAGGATTGCCATGGTACAGGCTGGCGCGATTGCAGGAGAGCTTCGGCGTGCCGTTGCCGGAATCCATTCAATTCGAGCGGTGTGAAGCGGTAGCCGATGCGGCGCTACCCGTCTTCCTCTATTTGCGCCGACTGGCCGCCGATGGTGAGGTTATTTACAGCGATGACACGCGGGTAAGGATTCTCTCCTGCCTGAAGGAGAACAAAAACCGGAAGGAAGAAGATCGTCGTGGAACCCACACGAGCGGGATTGTAGTCGAGATTGGAGGACGTAAGATCGCGCTCTATGCCAACGGCCGGCGGCATGCGGGCGAGAACCTCGACGAGTTGTTGAAGGCGCGGAGCGCGGATTTGGGCAGGCCGATCCAAATGTCCGACGCGCTGGCGGCGAATTGGAGCGGCCAGGAGGAGACGATTGAGGCGAAGTGTCTGGCGCACGCGCGGCGGAAGTTCATCGATATTGAGCGGGCCTTTCCAATAGAGTGTGGCCGTGTGCTGGATGCGATCGCGAAGGTCTATCGAGTCGAGGCTGAAACGGAAGGAATGAGCGCCCAGGAGCGACTCGAATGTCATCAAGCTCGCAGCGGTCCGGTGATGGCTGAATTGCGTGAATGGATTGAGGAAGAGTTTGCCGAACGCCGGACGGAGCCCAATAGCAGCCTGGGCCAGGCGTTCCGATACGTAGTGAAACACTGGGAAGGACTGACGCGATTTTTGACGGTCGCGGGAGTTCCGATCGACAACAATATCGCCGAGCGGGCGCTCAAGCGCGCGGTGTTGTTGAGGAAGAACGCGCTCTTTTACAAGAACGAGCACGGAGCCTCGGTGGGAGCCATACTGCAAAGTCTGATCGAGACCTGCCGATTGAACGGCGTAAGCGCATGGGAATATTTGCTGACGCTGATGCGGAACCAGTCCGAGGCTCGCGCCAATCCGGCGGCATATCTGCCTTGGAGTTATGCGCGAGGGGAGCCGGAGGAAGAATGCGAACTGCGAGCGGCCTGAGAAACGGAACCGGAATCGATCTTTCGCCATTGGGGGGCGAAGCCCGCCTGCTCAGGCAATCCATTGTAGAGTAAGACCGAGAGTTGCTGGGCTTCCAGCGGATGCAGTGGCATGTCCGATGGTTGGGGCCACCAGTGAAGACGCCCTTTCGAGAAGCGCTTCAGGCAAAGCCAGTAGCCCTGGCCATCGTACACAAGCAGTTTAAGGGCCGTGCCGGAGCGATTCCTGAAGACGAAGAGAGCGCCGGAGAAAGGGTCTTGGTCGAGTCGGTTTTTGCAGAGGGCGACGAGCGAATCAATCCCCTTGCGAAAGTCGACGGGTTCGTAGGCGAGCAGGATGTTAAGTTGCGGGACGAGTTGAATCATCGGCGTCAGGAGCGCAAGAAATCAGCGCAGAATCGGCTGATGGAGACCAGATCGAGAGGCGGCAGTGTTAGCGTAAGGCGTGAGCCGTCCGGCCGTTCGATTTGAAGCCTACATCCGAAAGGGCTCTGCGGTAATGTAGATCCGACCTCCGGCAATGCAACCTCGGTCGGTAGCTGGAAAAAGGCGGCCTGCGGCTTTTTCCGCGTTGAAGCGCGCGCCGATCGCTTCAGCAGTAGCTTTTTCAATCTACTAGAATCAAGTTTCAAGACTCGGCCCACGAGCGAAGGCGGATAACGCCGGCTGAAGTCAGCAGCCGCTTTCCAAAGCTCATCGGGAATCGGCTCGCGCACGTATTTCCGATTTGTGCGCCAGGTTTCAAATCGAGCCTTGAGTTCGAATAGATCGGCAGGAATGGTTGAAGTCACGACAGAACCTCCGAAGATAAAATTTCAAGATCGGAGGAGAAGATAGATGGTTGAGAGTTGAGGCGTCACGCCAGTCTGCCGAAAGTGGTCAGAGTAGCGTCAAGGCTGTGGTTGTCGGCCCTGAGTATTAAGCTGACAATCAACTGAAGAAACGGAGCCGGGACAAGCGCCCGCCGATTTCTGTCGTAAAATTAGGGCAGATTGCGTATAAAATCCGGGGAGAGGAATCTATGATTTTCCCGCAATGGACAAAGAGCGATCTTAGCAAATGGGGCGTTACATTGCTGGTTGTTCCTCTGTTCTGGTTGGTGATGTTCATTGCCATCGGAGAATTGACTCTGATCATCTGGCTGCTGGCAATGGCCCTTTACATTCCATTGCTGCTTTTTATTAGCAGCAAAATCAAACCTGACGCCCCTACACTGCCAGCTCATACAGAAAAATTACGGCGACTGGTCGTAGGTCTTGGGAGAGTAGAGCTTGGCATGTTTCTCTACGCGCTCTACTTTTTCATTTACATGATCATCTTTCATTCTGATGATCTGTCTCCTCGTTGACCCCTCTTAACAATTAAGGCAATGGCTAATTTGTGCATGGGGCAGGGCTTGGCGCAGAGTCAGTGAGCTTGCATGTCGCCGCACAGCCTGTAAGCGTTCGGCGAACTGTCTTGACAGGCTTATGATAAAAATCAAGACAGCTCGCCGAAGGTTCACGAAAGTTGCGAACTATGGCGTCGTCGATCTCATTTGCAATGGTGTGCCATGAAGCGCTGTGAGCCGTTGAGAGTGCCTTTTCGCACCGCATCCGCAAGGATCGTTATCAGAGGGTAGGTTATTCATGGCCTAAATTTCGCGGATATACGTGAGTTTGTACAGGCGATCGGTCGGCAGCTTGTTGCAGATCAGAAAGAATTCTTTCTCGATTTGACAGGCTGGGCAGGCGCTGATGTGTCGCTCTAGTCGTTTGGCTTTACGGACGGAGAGCCAGCCCAAGAC
>Ga0154003_1000260_pt1 | contig 16344 bp, 13 predicted proteins | sample TSFL087MetaG_FD_104679 | JGI IMG/M metagenome (GOLD analysis project Ga0154003, IMG submission 104679) | Attine ant fungus gardens microbial communities from Florida, USA - TSFL087 MetaG | ecosystem: Host-associated > Fungi > Mycelium > Unclassified | place: USA: Florida, Lake Talquin State...
GACCAATAAGGATCTCCGCCGCGAAGTCGATGAAGGCCGCTTTCGCCGCGACCTCTATTATCGCTTGCGCGGATACCGTATCCGAACTCCGGCATTCCCGCGCGAATATTGCCGGCAGACATTGGTGACCGCGATGTCGCTATTCTTCTTGGCGAAATGCACGTTGCGGGCAAGAATACCTGGACACCATTCGAAAAAGCCGGCCATGTATATCGGATGCACAACGAGTTTGCGTTAGTTCAAGATGAGATAGCAGTACGACTTCGGATGTCAAAATCGAAGGTCAACCAATTAATCAGGGCGTTCGATATGATGAAGACGAGATACTTGCAGAAGTATCCCGGTCCAGCTAGTAGCCGCAAATTCAGTTACTTCGAAGAACTGTTTAAGAAGCCCATTCTCCGTGATTGGGTCACCTCTACTCCAGGTGCAGAGGAATTGTTCATCGATTGGGTGGGTACAAATAAACTTGATCAGGGTGTTCAAGTTCGTGAATTGCCGTCAATCCTCGAAGATGAGGACGCGGTCAAAGTGCTTACTTCTGAGGGCTTCGCTGCAGCGCAGCGCTTGCTGGCCGAGGACAATCCAGCCGTCACATCAAAATTGTTCCGCCGGATGGTTGAAATGACTGAAGCATTACAGAAGGCACAGCTCAACGATATACAGCAAGTTCGAAAGCCCGGTCGATCGAAAGCGCGGAAGATTGTTAACGACTTGAGCGAGTCGTTGAGAGGCTTTCTTGAATTATGCGGTATTGAAAAGTAGGAGATAATAATGGCAACGTACGTGCGTAATATCCAAGGACATCCAGTCGAGTTAACATTGATCGAAGTAGATCCCACTATCGTGAGGCTCGACCCCACAAATCCGAGAATCAGTTTTTCAATGCGGCAACTAGCGGAGTATGAGAGAAACGAAAGTGCCTGCGTTCTTTTGCTGACCAGCCAAGAGGATACTGAGGAGCTGTGCCGCTCGGTTGTGGCATCGAACGGAATTCAAGAACCAATATACATACGTGCTGACGGGCGCGTGGCCGAAGGCAACCGCAGGGTTGTCGCCCTTCGGTCGGCTCAGGAACAGTTTCCTGGAGATTCACGTTTCTCGAAGATGCCGGCATGGCTTATTCCTGAAAGTACGCCAGAATATGTCGTTCAGGATCTTCTGAACGAAGTACATTTGGGATCGGTTCGCGGATGGGCGCCTTATGAGCGGGCTTTGCAGATGCGTGCCCTAGTAGATGGTGGATTGATCGAGGATGAGATAGCTGAACGGTACAGAATGACGACTCGTGAGGTTAAGCAACAGCTCTCGGCCGTAGACTTCATGGAACAAATGTACTTTCCTATTACTTCTGATCCGACTGACCCCGAGCACCGAACAAAGTTCTCTTATTTCTTAGAGTTCTACAAGAATGGCCGCATTCAGTCGCACAACGATACAATGAATAACCTGGCGGAGCGATTCGCACACTGGGTTAGGGACGGCCGACTAAATACTGGTGCTCAGGTGAGGCGATTGGCGAGGATCCTCGATTCAGGAGAAGTTACTCGCCTGCTAGATACCGTGGGCTTCGAGGCAGCAAACGAGTATCTGACGAGACAACATCCAGAGGAACAGGAACTATATTCTCTGCTTGAGCGCACCAGGTCTCGACTTGCGCTCATGACAGTCACGGAATTACTTGAATTGAGCAGCAGCAAGGAGCGCCTGGAAATACTCACCCGCCTCCATCAAGAGCTTTCAAATGTTTTTGCGACCGTGCAACGTGTGCGCGAGAATTGATAATAGCAATGCCTTCTATCTCTCATCAGTGGTTGCTTTTATGGATTGCTCGCAAGATGGCGGCAGATGGCTTTATTCTCACTGCCTGCGACGGCCGAATGCCTCATGGCGGGGTTTGGAATGTCTTGCCGCGCCCGCCGGAGTTTGCCGGTGTTCGACCCGATATTTGCGGCATCGATCCTGATACTGGTAATTTCGCGTTCGGAGAAGCTAAGACGTATCAGGATGTTGACACTGTTCACACTCGAAAGCAACTACTCATTTTGGGATGCCTCAAGCCCTTGGAAGGAGGAAATGCTTGTCGGCTGTATGTTGCTGTTCCGCGGTCTGCTGCAGGGATTTTGGAACGTGTTCTTGGTCAAATTGGATTGTTAGGCGCGACGCATGTGGTTAGGCTATATATCCCAGATTGCTTTCTAACTGAAGAATCGATATGAGTGTAGATAAAAAGGTTCCAGTGCTGCTCCCCCACCAAGAGGAGGGAATCCGTTTTCTACAAGAGCGGGAAGCGGCTGCTCTCTTTGACGAACAGGGGCTCGGAAAGAGCAGGCAGCTAATTGATGCTATCGTACAAAACATTCAAAAACGGGTCCTAGACGGGGCGCTTATTGTTTGCCCGAATAGCGTCAAAACTACCTGGGGAGAAGAGATCGACCGATATTCTGACCTGCGATACGCCATTTTTGGAGCCGGTAGGAAGGCTCGCCGATTAGCATTCGGAAGTTTGAGGGCGTCATTTTACGTTATCAATTACGAAGCAGTCACTGCTGAACTGCCTTCATTGCGGGCACTACTTCGATTCAAGAGGATGGCCTTTGTCTTGGACGAAAGCCACCGCATCAAAACGCCAAATGCACGCGTCACCCGAGCAATCCATTCACTTCGCAATGATGCGGTGAAACGTTACATTATGACTGGCACGCCAGTGGCCAATAAGCCGGAAGACCTATGGACGCAGTATTTCTTCTTAGATGATGGCGTCAGTCTTGGTCAAAGTTTCGATGATTTTAAAGCTCGGTATTGCACTGCCAGCGGGGGCTATACGCGTGTAGACGAACTTCGAGAACGCCTTGCTTCAATTTCCCTTAGAAGAGAAAAAGATGGTACAGTACAATTGCCGTCCAAGACTGTTACTAAGATTTCCGTAGCGTTATCTGGAGAACAATTGAGAATGTACGAAGGGCTGCGTAACGAACTTGCTCTCTGGGTTCGCGATCTCTCGGGAGCAGAAGTCTTGGCACGTGCCGAAAACATCCTTGCCCGTCTTGTTCGTCTAGCGCAGCTTGCCTCCAATCCTGCTCTAATAGACTCCCAGTACCAGGAGATACCGGCAAAATTCGCAGCACTTGATGAGCTAATACCAGCATATTTACGAAACCTCTCTGACAAGGTTATTATCTGGACATCATTTGTTGGAAATATTCCAGCGCTACAAAGACGTTTTGATCGATTCGGGCCAGTTTGCCTCTACGGTGAGATGGATGGTAGGGCTCGGTCAATAGCAGTCTCAAAATTTAAGAACGATCCAAATATACGCCTATTAGTTGCAAACCCGGCATTGGCGAGAGAAGGCCTCACGCTGACGCAAGCACAAACAGCAATTTATATTGACCGAACGTTCAACCTGGTCGATTTTCTACAGTCTCAAGATCGTATACATCGCCTCTCGCAGAGTAAGCCCTGTGAAATTCTCCTTTTGATGGCCGAAGAAACAATCGACGAGTTCATTGATTTCAGTATTAGTCAAAAGCATAGATTAGCTCGCTATACTCAACGCGATACTGAAGAGATCAGCCGAGCTGATTTAGCACTCCAAAAACCTGATATTCTCAGAGCACTCATGGAACCAAGCAGGTCGCGGTAAAGACTGGCATCCAGTGACAACGCAAACAGGATTGGACTCGTTAAGGACAATCGAAACATCCTTCTTCTATTATTATAGATGCGGCGATTTAATCACCGGGGGCAGGCGTGACGTCATTCGCATAGAATAGAAAACAATGATCACGGATAATCATTCGCAAGGTAAGTTCGGAGGGAACCATTGAATGGTATACCCTCGGGAACCGGGATTGACTAATTTATCGTCATGTCAATCCAGGCTCCTAAAGGGAAACAGATGACCTATTACGAATTAAAACATTATGGCAATTACCAAGATCTCGTTGGGCGTAAAATTCCGCTAGATGAAATTGAACGCCAACTCAGCTCGTTCAATTTAGAGGCGGCTATCCTACGCCTCTCTCAGATGAATATTTTGTTGGCTATAGGGAGGCTGAGAGATAAACACGAGGAAATTCAAGCCCTGTTGCGCGAGAGTTTTTTAGATCCAGAAACCAACCGTCTCATCGGTGAGGCTAGCGAAGGTAAATACTATCCGATCTGGTTCACACGACCTTTAATGTTGTCAATGGTGCGTCTATGTGCACGGGCTTGTTCTGAAGGCGAAAAGGGAAAGCGTATAGATTCGCCGGAAGAGCGATACGAGTTTGGACGCTGTTGCTTGTATCTAACCGACCATCTCGAAACGGAACAGGAGACCAAAAGTTACACTGAAGGAACGGAAGATGAACAGCGTGAGACCTGGACCCCTTTCATAGCCTCAACGCTTGACCTCTCTATACCAATAGATCTGATGCAGGCTATCACCCGTGCAGATATCATCCTCTCCGAGGTGATTAACTCTCCTAATGTAAAGGGAAAGATTGATGGTTTTGATTTAGCCAAGAGCTTCTTGGAAGTTGTCGGCCTCACTCACGAACAGTTCCGCGATTTTGTCTTCCTCATCATCGGCTGGTTTATCGGAAAGGATATAGATGACTTCATCAAAGATCCATCAAAGTTCATCATCCACCGAAAGAATTTTATAGAAAAGACTTTGATTGACGATACAGTCTTTGAAAAGCTCATTGAATGTATCTCAGTTCCTGTTCAGACGCTTAGCCAGTATCTAAACGAACGGCCAGGTGAGCCGCTTAGCCGCGACTTTTCCCTTTTCTCGCTATGCCCACTCCTAGCCTTGCCTGATGGGTTTGTCGCCTGCTTGGACCTCGATTACCTAGTAGGAAAACTGAGCGCAGGGATTTACGAAATTGTGGAATCGTTATTCCCACACCAAGAAAGAACAGCAGGCCTCAGAACCCTTGGCTACCTTTTCGAGGAGTACGTCAACCATATTTTTCAGACAGTCTATACGCCCTCTGAATCTCGCTTGATCGTAACGCCGTTTGAGGCGAACCTTCACTATCAAGGCGAAAAACATCTTGAGCCTTTCGATGCGGTTTTTATCGCGCCAACCAATCCAAAGCAAGCAATGGTCTTTCAGGTTAAGAGCCAATACCTGAAGTCGAGATACAAGTACGCCGAGAATTCTGGGAGTTTTTGGAGGGAGATTGATGGAAAATTCGGCGGAGGGGAGCAGGGGGGTGTCACTCAGTTAGTGGATAACATCGAACATATCTGGCATCAGAACGAAAGCGCGCAGAAAAAACTCGCCACATTAAATCCATCAAGCATCGAAAGAGTGACCCCGATCCTTGTCGTTCAAGAGTCCTTCTTTCGGTTCCCATTCTTCAATTGGCAGCTCAATAGGCGCTTTCAATCGCTTCTGGAAAAGGCAAGCATCTCACCACGTATCGCCGTTGACCCTCTTGTCGTTGTTGATATTGATAGCCTCGAACGGCTCACACCCTATCTGCAAAAGAGACTATGCTCGTTTGAGCAGCCAGTCAATTCTTTGATATTTGATGATCGTAATAAAGAATGCCTGCGCCCTTTTCATGACCACATCACAGGGTTTCTCAGCCAATTTCAAGAGGTGAAGGTACGCAATGAAGAAGCGATTGCACGTTTTGGCCGAATTACTGAAAGAATGCGTACAATCTTTAAAGACTTGTATGCACGTTTCAAGTCCGCTTATAGCCTAGTGGGGTTCTTCTGAAATCCTTTCAACAGATGCAATGGCAGTGGAATTCGGTAGTGCCGGCAGGCCACAACTATCAGCGGCCACCAGCCAAGCTTAACTGCGGACAGTTCATTGAAGTGGGGCGACTGATCACACTCGCCGAAGACCTGCGCGAGAAAATCTTCTCTCGACCGATCAACGCAGACATCCGATAAAACCGCACCGTGCGAAGCGTCATCGGTATAAAAACACTCTTCGGAGCGATCACCCGGATACCAGAACTGGAAATTGCAATGTTGCAGGTGCTCTTTCTTCAGAATCACCACTTTGCCATACATATCTTCATCGTCAAGAAGAGCGGCCCAAAGGGCGATCAGAGGATAAAGAATGCTGCCGCCCGTTATATTCTCACGATATTCTTTATCTCCGCGTTTCGGGTGCGTCAGCAGCTCACTATAAGAACTCAGAGTGCATGGATAGCGGCCATGCGCATAGTACGCGAAACTGGCGCGATCAAGAATCTCGGAAAGCCAGTTTTTGATATCCTTCCGACTGGCTGCATCCACGGCCAGCAGCGATACCGCGATGGATATATCAATAGCCTGGTCGTCCTTGATGGGCAGAAACAACGCGGGATTATTCCGGATCATCGCTTTGATCGATGATGCATACAATCCGGCCTCATTCAGCATCAACTCCTTCTGTTCCACTTCCTCTTCGGAGCATCGCTGCGCAACCCAGTATGCCCAGATTCCAGCCGTACCCAGGCGTCCAAGCAGATCAAAAAGCTTCAGATTGACGTCAAGGCCGCAGGAAGCGTGTATCGCGCTGGATAATGCATGCAGCTTGTTCACATGCGGTAACACGTTCTTGGTGTGGAATTCGCCGGATATCAGCTTGTAAGCGATATAGATGGAGAGGAACGCGCCTTCGACCGATTGCGCTGCCTTTTTATTCTGCCCTTCATACAACTTGACGATCTTCCAAGCGTGGAGCAGAACGTATTCGCTCGACAGGTATGCTGATTCCATATTTTCGCCTTCGCGCGCCCACGCAAATAAAATCCACAGACAAATGCTCATCTGCCGGATCGCCGTAACCCGCTCCGTGTCGCTGAGCGCATCAACCGCTGACAGCGACTTGATGAGCGCGGCGAAATGCCGGTAGGAAGTTTCCGGCTCATCGAGCATCGCAAGCGACTTGCGGAGGTGGGAACGGGATACTTTCGGAAGTAAATCCTCGCGCAGGAAACTGGATTGGATCAGAGAGGCGAGTTTGTCGCCGTTCCACTTCTCAAAGGAGATATTGCCCTTCGTATTCTGCTGGATAAAACCTTCGAGTGACGTTTGAACCGGCTCCTGAATGTCTCCGCCGCAACAAATGCAGATCACAATATCCTTGTCGCGATGCTCGCCGGGAAGGCGAGTTGGAATGTATGCGTCGAGAATTTCATTGAGCGAAGGGCGGACAGCCTGAACACCGCCGTCCCATTCCGATCGCGTGAGATCGCCCGCCTTTATGGTGAAAAGATAAACTCTTTCTGGGCCGCCGTTGAGGCTTCCCACAGCCCCGACATCGACGCCATCCTGCCGCGTTCCCCTGGCGGGACGCGAATAAACATTCAGGCCAAGCTGGCTCAGAAGATCCGGCAGTACCGCGTCCAGTTCGCCGCGTTCCCGCAAGGATGAAAGATATTCCTTGATAATGAGCTTCATACGGGGAGCCGTTCGTTTCTGAAGACCCGCAGCATGTAGTCGAGATCGTATGGATCTATATGCTCCAGCCTTGGATGCTCGATCTCGGTTCCATGGCCTTTCAAATCCGTTTCCATCCGCTGCGGCGGGCCATCATCGTCATAGACGTAATCAATAGATTTCCTCCCATAGAGCAAGATGCTCTTGGGTAATAAATTTAGAAGGACTGACTGGGCCATTGCAGTTTTGAACGACTCCGCTATGATGACCGAAAAATGCCTGTGATAGGCCTCGCGTTGCGCCTCACTGGGGTGAAGCGCCGGAAGGGTGCCAACGGATCGCAGCACGTCCAGATAATCATCGATGGCTTTCAGGGCATTGTCTATTGTCTCCTTTACCTTCCCGGATTCGAGCCCGGATTGCCGTACGGCATACTGCCGCGCCGTTACGGTAAAATTCATAAGCAGCGGATTGAGAAGCAATCCGCCCAGTGCTTTCAAAATCTCGTCATCATCCGTACAGCGCATAAGGGAAATCAGGATCGAGGCGGCGCTGACAGGCAGGAAGAAAAGATAACCGATGGCTTTTTTCGCCACAAAAACAAAGCGCACCACATCTGCCGGTTTCAATTCATCCGGGTCGATTTCCAATTTCAGATTTTCTCCATCAAGTACGCTGACAATCTCATGCACGCCTTCGCAGAGTACCTGGTCACCGCGAATGAACCATCGCGTGAGAACCTTGCTGAGTAGTAGCTCGCTGCTGCGAATTTCCCGCGCGGCGCTATTGAAGGTCTTCAATGTCAGTTCGTCGGGATGAGCGATGAGCATATCCTCCAGAAAGCAGATCGCCCGTTCATCACTCTTCTCAAGCAGGTGGGCAATTCCATAGTCTATCTTCTCCAGCGTCCCTTTATTGGTAGGTTTGACACGCATCAAATGAATAAGCAGCACATCGAGAAGTGAACTGGGAATCTGATCTGTATGAAAGCCGAAGGTTTCAGCCGCCGCATGCAGCGTGTATTCGCCTCCTTTCGAAAATGCGTTTGTGATGAGCGCAACTGAACGGCCTTCCTGGGTCTTATCCTGCTGTAAAAGTGCGAAAGCCGTTTTAACAACGCCAGCAAGAATCAAATCGTCCATTTCTACCGCGACAGATCTCTCCAGTGCGGCAAACGCGGAATCAGGCACGAAGGCCTCTTCCGGCCAGTTGAGTTTACTAACTGCATACACTGCCCCCCTTCTGAGTTCAATGTTCTTGTCTTCGCTTAAACGGATCGCCTCATCGAGATATTGAGCATTATTGATACGCGAGCCAGCAGAGATTGTTGCAACGAGCAGGTCCACAAACATGCCGGGATTGGCTTCAATTTCCTTCAACGCTTCGCGCGGTCGGGAGGGCCCTTTCGCGCAAAAGCCGGTGAAGCCGTCGAGAATTGTGCCAGCCGCCATGTCTTGCCCGGCCTCACGATAGAGGTGCAGTACACATCGCATGACGGAAGAAACCGGAGCATTCAACTGCGGCAGCGCTTTCTCGAAAACATCCCGCATTAAAAAGAAAGCCTGCCCTTGTGATGATTCATTCTTCAGGTTCTCGAAGGCTGAAACAATATTTAGCAGCCCTTCGTTGTGCAGAGCTGCGAGATCCGAGTCAAGGTCGCCTTGCTCGTCGCGATCCCCCCTTGATCTTGCATAGACCGTTTCCAGAAAATTTCCAGCCTTGGAACTCTCCAGCAATGCTTCCCTTCTGTTATTCAAGCAGGTCATCTCCTTGAAACGGTTTTCATCCATTTATGCAAGATGAGGGATTTTATCAAACGCAAGGGGGAAGGGAAGTCTGTCCCGTTCAAAGGGCCGCGTACTTCAGTCGACCTCGATGAAATCCTCGACATTCAGCCCTTCGGATTCCGAAAAGTAAGAAAGGAAGAGTCGGATCTTTCCTTCGGTTCGCTCGCGGCAGTCTCCGCAACAAGGCGTTTGATGGTAGCCGTCATTTCTTGCGGCGACACCGGCGATGTTTCTTCCGATCAATACGAAAACAGAAGCGGCCTGCAATTTCAGTGAGCGGAAACGATCCCTTTCGTCTATTCGCCGTTTGTCGATTTGCGTCAGGAGAGGGCCTTCGCACCTCTCGCATTCAATTCAATCCTCAATCTTTTCGACATGCGCCTTCATCCAGCGCGCACATTGAACGGTGCCACCATACACGAACAGGAGACACCATGCCTATTCGCGTCCACGTCTCCCAGTTATCCGACGAAGAACTCCTGGCAAAACTGGGTGTCAACAAGCGAGCCAAACCGCGCGAGCTTGAGCGCCCGCATCAAGTCGCCCTAATCAAATGGGTTAAAACGATCCAGGATGCCTATCCAGTACTCAAACTCCTTTACGCTGTGCCAAATGGCGGAGATCGGAACATTCGTGTAGCTCGAAAACTCAAGGCCGAAGGCGTCTTGGCCGGCGTGGCCGATTTATGTCTGCCCGCCGCGCGGCGTGGCTACCATGGACTCTACCTTGAGATGAAATCGGAAGAGGGCGTCGCCAACGAAGAGCAGAAAGAGTTTCTTCGCGGCGTATCAGGAGAAGGATATTGTGCCGTCATCGCCCAGGGTGTGGATGAGGCGAGAGAGACATTCGAATGGTATATCGGCCTCACAGATCACGAACCGCCATCGGTGCACAAAACCAATTTGATCTGCCAGTCTCACATCTTAGGCAGTCAGAGGAGGCGGCGTAAGAAGAGGAAATAATCGTCAACGATCGTTCTTGAGAACGACAAATCGTTTGAAAAACAATGCGGCTGGCAGCGACGCCATGCCGACATCGTCTTCAAGCGTATTTGGCCGTGTCAACCGGCGCAGGCCCTGCCGTGTCTGCGGAAAGCCAGACTGGTGCTCCTTTACGCGCAGCGGAGAGCGAATCTCGATCTGTATGCGCGTGAGCGACGGGGCGCGCAAGATCAACCGCCACGGCGGCGCGATCTTCATTCATGATGATTGGCGCGAAGATAGGTCAATTGACGTTTGCGTCGTCACTGCTATCCCACAGGCGCCGATCGCTCCGATCGAAATCCGTGACTTCGTTTATGGCAAACTGATCGATCTCAGCCCGGCCACGCTCTTTCCCAGCGCGTTAATCGCCGGGGAGAAGGAACTTCTTGCGCGTGGGCTGAGCGAATGTCACTTCGGCAATTACGGCGGGCTGCCGGCAGGATCGAGAGAGCGAGATCGCATCGCGCGGTTGCTCCTGCAAGAGATAAGGGATTACTTTCCGAGCGCCGGTTCACTGCGCGGCATTCCCGGATTCTGGAAGGACGGTCGAGGCGTTCATCTCTGGAAGCCGAAAGACTATCTCCTGCCGAGACTGATCATTCCCGTGCGTGATGGCTCGGGACGCATTCAAGCCTGCCAGATGCGATTGCCGTTCGACACGAAAAATGGGCTTAGATACCTCTGGCTTTCCTCTTCCCATCTTTCACACGGAACCGGCTCAGGCAGCCCGCTCCATTTCAAGTTCCATCCTGCCGATCTTCCATACGATGCCTGGATTGTGATCGTCGAGGGCGTGCTCAAGGCCGACGTCCTCTCCGCCATCCGCCCTGAGTTGTACGTCGTCGCAACGCCTTGCGTGACTGCCAATCACGGCGCGCTCGTCGAACTTACGCGTGGCAGGCCTGTGTTGATGGCGTTCGACCAGGATTTCTATTCGAACGAGGCGGTTTGCTTTCATTTGGCCGCGCTCATTGCCAGGAGGCTGCGGCGCGAAAGGACGCTGACGACGACGCGCATCGCCTCGTGGGACGCCCGCGTCAAAGGTATTGACGATGCCGCAGTTCGCAATCTTCCGATTACCTCCATCAGCGTCCAGTGTTGGCTCGATCGCCTCAGCCCTCGGTTTCGACAGATCGCGATGACACGCCTGTCTGGAATCGCCGAAGTTTTCTACAGAACGAAAAACAGAAGCGGTTCGCAAGCGGTGTGAGCGGCGGCGATTCAATCCGTCCGCCGCTTGCCACAGTTCACGGTGGCGCGCGTCAGCAGGGGGAGCCTGAACATTCGAGTTGAGAGCGCTTTATGCGATAATGGATGCGCGGAGGTAAGTGAGAATGCAATATCAAGTGCTCGTACAAAATTTGCCGGACGGGTTGTTCTCGGCTTTCGTCATCGGCGTTCCTGACGTTGTCGCCGAAGGCGCGACTGTGGAAGAGGCTCTGAACAATGCCAAGACCCTGCTCAAAGAGCGGCTCGCCACCAGCAGATTATTCACGATTGAGGTCGAGGAAGCGCCTGCCGGTGTAGTAGCCAACCCCTGGCTGGAGACTCACGGCGTCCTGCGCGACGATACGAGCTTCGACGATTGGGTGGAAGAGATCGCCAAATATCGCCGTGAGGTTGATGGCGAGGAGTCGCAACCGTGATTCGATATGTGCTGGATACTGATCACGTCACCCTGCATTTCAGAGGACATTCACAGTTGGGACAAAAATTGGCTCTAATTCCTCCTGATGAAATAGCCACCACAACCATAACCGCAGAAGAACAATTGCGCGGACGGCTCGCGCAAATCAAGAAGGCGTCAACCACTGAAGCCCTGGCCATGGCGCACCGCAGGTTTCGCCAGGCAATATACGACCTGGCGAAACTGAACATTCTCGAATTAGATTCCGCAGCTATTACTATTTTCGAAGATCTGAAACGACAGCGCCCTCGCATCGGTAGCCAGGACCTGCGCATAGCTGCCGTTGCCCTAGCCAACGGCGCAGTCGTCGTCACACGCAATCGAGTCGATTTCGGACAGATTGCCGGTCTGCAAATCGAAGACTGGACCATCTGAAATTCCAATCTGGCGTCAGTCCTCATTTCCCACCAATACAAAAAACATGAGCGGCTCGCAGGGATGCTGAGCGGCGACGGTTTTATCCGTCCGCCGCTCGCCAACTCTCATCAGGAGACGATTTCCGATGACCGCTTATGATGACTTTCGTTTCACGTCGGCTGGCGATCTCGCCGACCTCGGAGGCCCGGCATCACGTTTCAAGCACAACATAACCGCGATCAAAATGCTCAAACGCCTCGAAGCGGAAGGTCGCCCGTCAGGCAATCTCACAATGGATGAACAACTAACCCTCGCGCGCTACTCCGGCTGGGGCGATACCGAGGTCTTCAATCACACATTCACACAAACTTCCGGATATGAAGCTGAACCTTGCGGCAAACTCAAGGGACTACTCACCGGAGAAGAGATCGGCTCGCTGCGCGCCAGCACCCTCAACGCGCACTACACCAGGCTGGATGTGATTCGCGCCATTTATGAAGCGATCGAGCGTCTCGGGCTTATGTCGTGGGGGAAACTGCGAATCCTCGAGCCGGCCGCCGGAATCGGCCACTTCCTCGGCGCGATGCCCGCGACTTTGGCGACCGGGGCGGAGCGCGTCGCCGTCGAACTCGACTCGATCACCGCCCGAATCCTTGCGCGCCTGTATCCGGCGACGCGCGTCTTCGCCTCCGGCTTCGAGAAGGTCCGGCTGCCGAGGGACTATTTCGATTTGATCGTCTCGAACGTCCCCTTCGCCAACGTGCCGATTCACGACCCGGAGACTAGGGATCGCCGCCTGAGAGAATGCGTTCACGATTACTTCTTCGTCAAAAGCCTCTCGCTCCTCAAGCCCGGCGGGGTTCTCGCCTTCATCACTTCGCGCTATACGCTGGATAAGCGCAAAAGCGTGGCGCGCCGTTACCTCGCCAGGCATGCGGAACTCCTGGCCGCCGTTCGATTGCCGAGCGGCGCCTTTAAACAGAACGCCGGGACCGAGGTCATCGCTGATGTAATTATTCTGCGGAAACGCGCTTCGCCGATCGATCTCGACCAGACCGAAGCGCCGGTATGGGTAGAGGCCGGGACACAGCGATTGTTTGACGAGTACGGCGGTGAGGCCGAATTGCCGGTCAACAACCTGTTCATCGCCAGACCGGAACTGACGCTCGGCAAACCGAAGTTGGATCGGGGCATGTATTCCCGCAGCGAGTTGGTCATTGAGCCGGAAGCAGGCGATCTCGCCGCCGTGCTCCGCGACAGGTTGATCGCTCAGTTTCCGGCGGGGACACTTTCGGCGCCTGTGGCGGTCGGCCAAGCCACAATCAATAGGACCTTGGCGATGTCGCCAAGGTCCGATCAGACTGAGAGCCCGAGCGCCTTGGTTCACGGCGCGAAAAGCAACGACGCGCGTTCTCGGGCAAGCGCCCTGTTTGAACTCTATCTTCAGGCCAAACAGGTCATTCGCCATCAGGTCGACGACGACGACGACCAGATCCTGACGGAGGCACAGCGTGAACTCAACCGGCTTTATGACCGCTTCCGCAAGCGTTTCGGCCCGATCAACGGCCCCAGCGCCGCTCGCGGCCTCGATCATCGGAGTCCGATCCTGCCTTTTCTCCGCGCACTTGAAGAACCGGATGGAAACGGCGGTTATTGCAAGACGCCCTTTTTCCAAAATCGCACCATTCGCCCGCGCCGGCGATCCGCCGTCGCCTCGGATCCGAAAGAGGCGCTGCTCAGATGCCTCGATGAACTGGGTCGCGTGGACATCGACCATATAGGACGCGCCTGCGGCCTTGCGCCCGAGGCCGCCGCCGCCGCACTGTCGGGAATCATCTACGAGATGCCCGGCGGCGGTTACGTTACGGCCGAGGAATATCTGTCGGGCAATGTCAGGCTGAAGCTCAGAGAAGCCGAAGCCGCGGCGCAACTAAGCCCGCGTTTCGAGGCGAACGTGGCGGCGCTCTCGTCTGTTCTTCCGGCTCCTCTCGAACCGAGCGAGATCACGGCGCGCCTCGGTTCCGGATGGATCCCGGCCGACGTCATTACCTCCTTCATTCGCGAACTGCTGCCGACTTACAGGGGGAAGGCGCAGTACCACGAGCGACTGGGCGCATGGACCGTCGAGCCCGCCGATGACCACACGCTACAGTCGGTCGAGGCGACGCAGGTATGGGGCACACTCAGGCGTCATGCTGTCCAGCTCATCGATGACGCGTTAAATCTGAGAGAGCCTACGGTGTACGACACAGTCGAAGTGAGAGGGGCGCCGCGGGCGGTCGTCAATACGAGTGAGACGACCAGCGCCCAGGCCAAGCTCGCGGAAATCAAACTCCGATTTGATCGTTGGGTCTGGGCCGATCCGCAGCGGGACGAGAGGCTGGCGGCGATTTATAACGACCGTTACAACTGTTTGCGCGAGCGCCGCTACGACGGATCGCATCTGCAGTTTCCGGGAATGAGCCGCAGCTTCGAGCCGCGCCAGCACCAGAGGGACGGGGTGTGGCGAATTTTACAAAACCGGGCGACTTTACTCGGCCACTGCGTCGGTTCCGGCAAGACTGCGCTCTCGATCATCGCGGCGCATGAACTTAAACGGCTCGGGCTTGCGCGAAAAACGCTCGCCGCCGTTCCCAATCATCTGCTCGTCACGCAGTGGCAGCGGGAGGCCATACGAATCTATCCGGAACTCAGGATACTCGCGCCGGGTAAGGCCGAACTCAGCCGCGCCCAGCGCGGTGAATTGATGTCACGCATCGCGACCGGAGATTGGGACTTGATCTTGGTCCCACATTCGATTTTCACCCTGCTTCCATTGCGCCAGGCGACTTCCGCCCGCTTCATCGAACGAGAGCTGGCGCAGCTCCGCGCCTACCTCGAAGAACTCGAAGACGGAGATAAGGATGACGTCACGCGCAGAAGCGTGAAGGAGATCGAGCGCGCGATCCGGCGGTTGGAGACGAAATTGCTCAACGCGTCGAGCGAGAAGGCTCGCGATTCCGAAGCGACGATCTGCTGGGAGGAACTGGGGGTTGAGATGCTTCTCGTCGACGAGGCCCATTATTTCAAAAACCTCTACTGCCCGACGAAGATGACCCGCGTCTCCGGGATGCCCAACTGCGAATCGCAGCGCGCCTTCGACATGTTCATGAAGGTCCGCTCGGTCCTCGAAAGCGACGGGCGAGTGGTGTTCGCCACTGGCACGCCGATCTCGAACTCGATCGCCGAATGCTTCGTGATGATGAAGTACCTTCAACTCGAAGCATTGGATGAATTGGGGCTGGTTCATTTCGACTCATGGGCGCAGATGTTCGCCGACACCAGCCAGTCGATTGAAATGAAGCCCGACGGGAGCGGGTTCCGCGTCCACACCAGATTTGCCCGCTTCACCAATCTGCCAGAACTCGCGGCGATCTGGCGTCAGGTGTTGGATATCAAAACGGCGGAGCAACTGCAGCTTCCGCGCCCGCGAATTTACGGGGGCGGGCCGGAGATCATCAAGAGTCCGAAGAGTCCGGCGCTCGACCGGATCATCAAGTCTCTGGCGGCCCGCGCCGAGCGTATTGCCGAGCGCAGGGTCAGTCCGGACGTTGACAACATGCTGTTGATTACGACCGAAGGCCGCAAAGCCGCGCTCGATCCTCGGCTCGTCGCTCCATCGGCTCCTGCGGACCCAGAGGGCAAGATCAGCCAGATCGTCAGAAATCTCGTTCGCTTCTATCACGAATCCCAAGACACGCTCGGTGTTCAGGCTGTCTTCATCGACACTAATTGCCCGCGAAGTGAGGCCGCCTGATCACTCTGATGATCGGCGCAGGCGTAGAAGCAGCGCTCTTCGGCCGCTCCCTCAGCCACAGCGGAAAGAGAGCGGGCGGCAGATCGCGACGGCGGTCGAACGCCACGCGGCGTGACACCCGCTTGGCTCCATTCCGACATCGAACCAGGGAGGCCAAATGAGTTCCTTCATCATAGCGATTAGTCGCGCGATCTTCTTTCGCCTTCTCTCGTATGCGCCGGAAGAGCTGCAGCGAGAGGCGAAAGAGAACGCTCGGGGAGCAATCCCCGCGCTCTGCTTCACGGAAGACGACATCAGGAAAAAGTTCGCGCAAGAGGAGCAATGGGACGAAATGTCCAGTGACAGCCAGAAAGA
>Ga0154003_1000262_pt1 | contig 16309 bp, 10 predicted proteins | sample TSFL087MetaG_FD_104679 | JGI IMG/M metagenome (GOLD analysis project Ga0154003, IMG submission 104679) | Attine ant fungus gardens microbial communities from Florida, USA - TSFL087 MetaG | ecosystem: Host-associated > Fungi > Mycelium > Unclassified | place: USA: Florida, Lake Talquin State...
CTTCTAGGGTGCCAAACGGTTTTCATTGATAGTCATGGGATTGGAAATGAAGAGTCAGCAGACTGTGTCGTCAGTGATCTAACGGCAGCCTTTCCTTTCATAAAAGCTTAAGAAGAGTCCAGAACTGATAAGAGCAAACAATGGTAAATTAAGGCTCTCTTTTTATATGTTCAATGTTTTTAGCATATCCCTTGTTAGTGCCGAATTGCACTGTAAAGTACTGATATAGCTCTAAGATAAAAATAGCTCCTTTATAGTAACGGTGCTGAATCAACGCACCAAAGAGTTGTTCTTGAAATAATGCTTGGGAAATAAGGAAATAGCTTGATTTTTCTTCATTTAGAGCATTACGGGGATCGTAGAGGTTGATCAGCATATAAGTGCGTCATTGAATCCTATTCATCTGTAGCTAATGAATTATTGGAGAGAATTAATTATTTTGAAGGGGTTGCCTTCATGAGGAATGATTGTACTTAAATAGGTTTTCCCTGTATAGAGCCATCTTTGAAAAGTGGCCAAGAAATTATGGGCGGTAATAAGTTTAGATTTTCTGATAGATGGATGATATGGTCCCGTGGTTTTCTCTGTTGCATGGGTGTTGAGATAGTAATTCTGATACATTTCCTTGGGAGTTGAGATCAACATCCAAAACTTTATAGTGTTCATTTAATAAGTAAGCGGGGACACCTGTGGTTGTGATTTTACCACAGCCACCTTTTTGAATCTCCATAGTGCTACTCATTACATCGCCTCCCCCAGAAATCAATAACCGTTGTTTTATTGCAATGTTTATTCGTTTCTTTGGAAAGAAGCTTTGATAGATTTGGAATGGGGGAAGAGGCAAGTTGCCCTCGTATTATGAAGTTGATTTATTTATAAAAAAATTAAAAAATATGTTATAATTTTTTTAATTTAAATAGGCTAAACTTAGATATTATTGAATAGTCAGTTGATTTTTTATAGTTGTTGACTACTATTACAGTTTTTGTTTTTTTAGGTTAGGTACTTAGTCAGGAAGCGATTATTTCCTCAACTCTTAAATTTATTAAACATGGTAAAGGGACACTGCCAAGCAATTTCTAATAATACTAGGTTGGACTAAAAATTAATTTCAAAAAAGAGAGAGGGGAGATTATTTGGGTAAAATTGAATTACTTGATTGTACACTTAGAGATGGAGGATATATTAACAACTGGAACTTTACTAGCCAAAGTATTCTCGAAGTGATTATAAAGTTGCAAAAATCTGGGATAAAGTCAATAGAATGTGGCTATTTGGATTTTTCTCAAAAAAAAAAGATACAACTAGATTTTCTTCTATTGAAGCATTTGAGAAATTGTTATATGAAAATAATTTGTCCATGGGAAAAAATCGGAGCAAATTATACTTGATGTTAGATTTTTCAAGAAATCTAACTACTAACAATATATTAAATAAAAATAATTTTAAATATATTGATGGGATAAGATTAACTTTTCATAAACATGATTATAAATTCGCCCTACAGTGTGCTATTGATTTAATTAAGAAGGGTTATCTAGTCTGTTTACAACCAATGATTACAGATATGTATTCAGAGAAGGAATTATTAGAATTAATTGATTCTATAAATATAATTAAACCCCATGCTCTATACATTGTTGATAGTTTTGGTGTTATGAACGAACTTCAATTAAAGAAAATTTATGGATACTATAGCAAACATCTAATTCCTGATATAAAGATTGGTGCTCACCTACATAATAATAAAGGACAAGCACTTCATAATGCTTTTGTTTTGTGCGAAGAATCTCGAAGAGACATTATTATCGATTCAACTATAAATGGAATGGGGAGAGGGGCGGGAAATGTAAATACAGAGATTATTATAGACTATTTAAATAATACTAAGGAGTATAATTATAATATTAGTGATATTTTGAATTTATGTGAAAGCCCGTTATTTCAAATTAGTGAATCAAACTATTGGGGTTATAGAACTGAATATTTGATAGGGGCGCTTATACATTGTCATCCTAATTATGTTTCTTTTTTGTGTTCAAAGAATCTAACCGTTGGAGAAGTAAGCTACTTGCTGTTAGGTTTACCGAAGGAACACCTTGATAAATTTGATATTATTTATATAAAATCTTTGTACTATCAATATATGAAAGAAAAGAATTAATATGTCAAATCATTCTTATATGAGGCTGGTGGATTTATGACATCTAATTTAATTTTATCTCTACCTAATCATTATATATCTGCGGTTATGAAAGAAATTAATAAAGTTGGTGACTGTATAAATCTGGGACAGGGTAATCCAGATTTAGATACACCTTCATTTATAACGAATGCCTTAACCTCGGCTGTTCAAAGTGAGCAATTTTCTGGTTACCCATCTTTTTATGGTGATGATAGGTTAAAAGAAGAAATCATTAATTTGTATAACAGTAAATATAATGTATTCCTTACTAAAGAGGAAGTAGCCATTGTGCCCGGAGGAAAGACGGCTCTTTCTTTAGTGGCGTCAAGTATACTTAATTATGGAGATAGTGTAATTTTATCAGATCCGTACTATCCAGATATGCTCTCGATCTTAAAAGCTCTTAATAATGAGATAAGTTATATTACATTGAGAGAGGAAAATTTTTATTTACCACGTTTTGAAGAATTATCTTTAGATGTATATGATAAGGCTAAATTAATATATTTAAATTATCCGAATAATCCTACTGGAGCTATTGCTAATGATAGTGTATTTAATGAATCTATATCATTGGCGCTAAAACATAAATTGTACATATTACATGATTTTGCATATGGAGAAATCACATTTGAGCAAGAAGAACCAAAAAGTTATCTTAGTTATGAAAATGCAATAGATGTGGGGGTGGAGCTCTATTCATTTTCAAAAGCTTATAATATGGCAGGAATGAGAATAGCTAGTATTGTTGGTAACAAAGCCATAGTATTTAATGTAGAAAAGTTACTTTCCCATTTTTTTACTGGTATCTACGGTGCGGTGCAAATGGCGGCAATTGAAGCGATAAAAAATGGAAATGAGTATAAAAAAACATTATCTAATATCTATCTAAAAAGAAGGGATATCTTTCTAAAATATATTGATAAAAAAAACGTGTTTGTACCCAAATCCACATTTTATTGTTGGGTAAAGATACCTGAAAGATTCGCTAATTCGTTTGAATTTTTTAGACATTTATTGTATTCAAAAAAAGTAGCTGTATTTCCAGGAGAAGGTTTTGGGAAACAGGGAAGTAGGCATGTTAGAGTTTCTTTGTTAGACAATGAAAAAAATATAGAGATTGCTGCAAAAAGGATACAGGAGTGTTATAGATGAAGGATAATTACTTGGAAATTTTAAAGGGAACAAATGTTTTGGGTTGTTGGTCATCAACTTTTTTTAAGAACTGGGAGCTGGATGTTTAGTGTTGCCATTGTGATATATGCGTTTAAAGCGTATGGGTCATTAACTATTGCGGATACGGCTGTTTTTTTGGTAGCATTTTTGGAATTATATTAGGTCCGTATAAAGCGAAATTAATAAAATATTTTTTGCTAATAACCGGGTTAGAGATAATTATAATGTCCATATTAAGTTGCGTAAATGTGTTAAGTGCTCCGCTATTTAGTTTACATTTATTTAGTTGGCATACCTTAATGGCATATCCTAAAAGGAGTTTAATCATGAGTCATAAAATTGTTCAAGTATTATTAGACAGATCTAAGCACCAACCCAATGACATTGCCTATACTTATTTGATCGACGGAGAAAGTAAGGAAGACAACATTACGTACAAAGAATTATGTGAAGAAGCTGAAAGAATTGCAGTATTCTTACAAGCGAGATATCACAAAGGTGATAAAATTATCATCTCTATGCCTTCATCTATAGAGGTTTTAAAATTAATTTATGGGACACTTATGGCAGGCATGATAGTAGTCTCTTGTAATACAGTTAAAGACATAACTTTTGATGAAAGAATTCAATCAATGCTCGATGATACTGATATCCGATTTATCATAACCAGTCCTGAAGCCAAACATGTGATGATGTCAAAAAATATTGAAGTATTGACGCTAGATGACATAAATGATGTAGAGGGTCATGTAGAACATCACTATCAAAAACAAGATTTGGCCGTTATTCAATATACATCAGGTTCGACGAGTAATCCTAAAGGTGTAGAAATTACTTATGAGAATATAGATTACAATAATGAACTAATATTTAATCAAATTGATAATAAACCTGGAACGATTGTCAGTTGGTTGCCTGTTCACCATGATATGTGCTTAATGGCTAACATTTTTTTTGCAATGTACTCGGGAGTTAGATGTATCATGATGTCTCCTTCCCATTTCCTGCGTAAACCGGTGCGCTGGTTAAAAGCAATAAGTAAGTATAAAGGTATTTTGAGCGCTTCACCCAATTTTGGATATAAGTGGTGTGTTCAAAATATTTCAAGTGCAGAAATGGACTCTATTGATTTAAGTACATGGAGGGTTGCCTTAAATGCTGCTGAGCCTATTGATGAACAGGTAATCTTTGAGTTTGAACACAAATTCAAAGATTGTAACTTTTCTAACCGAGCATGGATGATCGGTTATGGGATGGCAGAAGCCACATTATTTATCAGTGGATCTTTAATTGATGATAGACCAAAACTATTAAATGTGTCTAATAAATCTATAGAAGCAGGTGAGATTAAAGTAACGAATACGAGTCAAGAACCTTTTTCAACCTTTGTTTCTGTCGGGAAACCTCTGATCGAAACAAGTATTGTAAATGAAGAGGGTCATGTACTTCATGAGAAAAAAATAGGTGAGATAGTCATTAAAGGGAAAAATGTATTTACAAAATATATCAATCAAGATCATGCCGATCATCGAATAAATCATTATTTTAGAACCGGAGATATCGGTTTTATATACGAAGATGAGCTGTATATAACGGGAAGAAAAAAAGACTCAATTATTATAAAAGGAACTAACTACCATCCTGAAGATCTTGAAAAAAAATTGGGACATGAAGTAGAAGATTTATTATATCTTGACAGAGTATTTATTTCTTCACTGATTAACGGAGAAGAAAGAATTATTTTGATACAGGAGATTGAAAGAAAAAAGCTTGATGAAAATAAGAAGTTAGTATCGAGTATAAAAAATGTCATCAACAAAAATTATGGATTAGATATACATGAAATAGTATTTGTTAAAAAGCATTTTTTACCAAAAACCTCCAGCGGGAAGGTTCGGCGTAATTTGGTAAAAAATATGTATCGATCAAATCAACTAAAGTATATTAAAAGTATAAAAATAGAAGAAAATAAGGTGGATTTAGAAAGTAATCTAGAAAATTTTATAGAAAAATTATTAGGTCAATCAATAAATGAACTAAATTCTTTAGAACCCCTTATTTATTATGGATTGGATTCAATAAAATTTGTCAGGCTTCAAGAATATATATACAACAACTTACACAAAGAGTTAAATGCATCAAGTATTTCTGAAGTAACTTTGGACGATTTAACTACATTGAGTGATATACATCAATCTATTGAAAGTAATGATAAGGAGTTTTCGCTGTCACATTCACTAGAGAGTATTTGGTTTCAAACTGAAATGAGGGGTAACACTTATTATAACTTAGATTATTTATTTGAGATAGATAATTTAGATATTAAAAAACTAGAAGAAGCAATTAATCAGGTTATACAAAATCATCCAATATTAAGAGCAGGCTTTTATCAAAAAAAATTCACAGTGTATGGATATATTAGTGATTTTAGCTCTATTTTAATTGATGTACTTCATACTTCAGAAAGTAATTTTGACAAAATTTTAGATGAGGCATTATCAGAAAAATTTATGCTTAATCATCCACCTTTAATAAAATGTAAGGTTATTAGAACTGAGAATAAAGAATATCTCTTATTTAGAATTCATCATATCATCACGGATTTATGGTCAGTCAATTTACTTTTCAAAGAAATTAAACAGTTATATGAAGATAATAAAACAACTTTGTTGCCATCGGTAGATCAAATTAACTTTTTTTCACCACAAGATGGAATAACTAGTATTTATAAAAACAACAACACAGAGTATTTTAAAGGGCTTTTTAATAAAATTGAACCTTTAAAACTAGATATAGAGAATGGCAGTACTATTCCAAAAGGCAATAGTACTGCCGTAAAAAAAAGTGTTCCTATGAATTTATATGAAAAAATCAAAGAATTTATAGTTAAATATGGATTTTCCGAGGAAAATATATACAAGAGTGTATATATCATTTTATTACAGCGATACTCCCATAAAAATATAATATCAATTGCTTCTCCATATCATGGAAGAACCGATCCAAAAACATTTTTGAGTCAAGGGAATTTTGTCCAAACTTTACCACTCTTTGTTGAATATGATGACACAGATAGTTTTTTAGATATTTTGAAAAAAGTTGAACGTAATTATTTAGAAGTGCTTAAAAAAATAACACAAGATAACGGCTATTCATATGAAAATTATTTAAAATTTGAAAATAGTAATTTTAATATAAATCATCTATTTTCTTACCGTAGTATACCGTTTTTAGAGAAAATGGATAATATAGATTTAAATAGTAATTTAAAAATCGGAGAATCAAATTTATGTTTAGCTAGAAGAGAAAAATTAGAAAAAAACACCCTGTATAATATTGATTTACTAATTGAACCAAGCAACAATGGTACTGAAATTTGGATTAAATATGATTACTCATTATTTAAGTATATAGATATTAAAAATTTTCTTGAAAATTATTTTTTTGTTTTGGAAAGACTTATTTCCTTTCCTGAAAATAAAGTTAGTAATTTTTCTCTAGTGCCAGAAAATAAGATTTTATCAATTGTAAATCGAGAAATGAATGGTACTTATAAAAAATCTCAAACTGTCAAAAGTGAGATAATGAAACAACTTATTCATCAAGGGGATACAGTAGCTACCATCCTTGGAGAATCTCATGAAACATATGAAGAATTACAAAAAAAATCTAATAAATTATCCGAAATATTAAAGCGTTTATAGAGTAATAAAAGAGGTGTTATAATTGTCAAATCATCAAAAATTTATTGGAGTTTATTTACAAAATAAACAACTTTTTGTAGAAGCCTTATCTGGAATTATATTATCCGGAGATGTTATAGTACCTTTATATATTGAAGGAGGGGTTATCCGTATAAATAAAGTGATTGACGAATGTCAGATTGAAACTTTGATTACTGAAAATAGATATAAAAATACACTTGTAAATAATTTTCCCTCTATTAAAAATATTGTGGTGCTTGATGACAATTCAGGTGTTATTCAAAAACATGATGAAAAAAGAGTAATCTCAATTGAATGTGATAAGAGGGTTGTAGGATGTAATGTGAGGACTGTAAAGGATAGTATTCAAAATTATATCTATGCAATATATACTTCTGGAAGTACGGGTTCGCCCAAAGGTATAAAAGTAACGAATTATAATGTAATGCATTTATTTGATTGGCTAAAAATAAATTTTAATTTAACATCGAGTACACGCAGTTATCATCATCTATCAACAAGCTTTGATTTTGGGTTAAAAGAGATGTTCAATATTCTCATGAATGGTGGAAGTCTTGTTTTGAGTACCACTCATGATATATATCAACCAAATAAAATGGTTGAACAAATAAATAAACATAAAGTTAATTTATTGTACACCACTCCAACTATTTTTAGAGAGATCATTGATGGTCATGGGAAAATGCCTACTATTGATTTAATCTGCTTAGGTGGAGAAGTCCTAGATTATAGTCTTTTGTATGAATTAAAATATCAACTTAAAGATGACGTGATTATATACAATGGTTATGGACCATCCGAAACAAGTATAAATGCGTTAATGCATAAAGTAGAATTAACGGAATTTAAAAAAAATAGTGATTTTTCTAGTGTTCCAATTGGAGTATCAAGTGGAAACAGCAGTGTATTATTGTTAGATCAGAACCTTAACTTATTACCTGCGGGCATTATTGGAGAAATTTATATAGGTGGACCAGGAGTGACGGAAGGTTATATTAACGACGAATTATTAACAAGAAAAAAATTTAAGAAAATTAATATTGGAAATAAACAATCTACTTATTACAAGACTGGTGATTTAGCTGTTTACAACGAACGTAACGAAATTGTGTTTATTAATCGAGTAGATGACGAAGTGAAAATTAGAGGTTTTCGAGTAAATCTTACTGAAATAGAGAGTACATTAAGGCAGTTACCATATATTGAGTATAGTAAAGTCCTTTATGATGAGAAATTAATAGCATATATAAAGCCTACAAAAAATATAAATATCCACATAAAAAATTCGATTTATGAATTTTTAAAGAAGCAGTTGCCTAATTATATGATTCCAAATGAATTAATTGAGCTACAAAAAGTTCCTGTTACAAAGAATGGAAAGTTAGATAAGCTTAAATTGATAGAGCTTGTATCTGAATCTAAAGTAGGACATGAATCTATGAATATTACTAACAATGATTTGGACAAGCGGATTCTTATGTGTTGGGAAAGAGTATTAGGTAAAAACATTGTCAATTCAATAGATGATAATTTTTTTGATATTGGCGGTCATTCGCTCAATGCGTATAAGTTATTAAACTTACTTGAAGAAGAATTTAAATTAAAGTTTAATATAACTGAAATATTTGAGTATTCCACTATTAAAAGTTTTAGGAAAAAAATGGAAGAAATGAAGACGGAAGAAATAAAAAATGAGGATGTTTTGATACAAAATTTGGTTGAAAGAAATCGAAGAATAGAAAGTATTAGAAAAAGGAGGGATAGATTGTGACAGATAATAATGATATTGCAATAATTGGGTTATCTGGTATATTTCCAGAGGCGGATACTATTGAAGATTATTGGGAAAATATAGTGAATAAGAGGGAGAGTATCCAACATTTTTCAGACGACTTTTTAGTAGAACAAGGAGTTAAAGAAGATCTGTTAAATAACTCTAACTATGTTAAAGCGGGAACAGTTCTAAATGGAGCAAAAGAATTTGATGCTCAATTTTTTGATTATACTCCTAGAGAAGCAGAAATTATGGATCCACAGCAAAGAAAGTTTTTAGAGGTTGCTTGGGCTGCATACGAAAATGCAGGATATGCTACGGACTCAGACTCCAGAAATTACCGAGTAGGTGTTTTTGGAGGAATCACCATGAATACATATATACTTCAAAATCTGATTAAGCAGGAAGATATAATAGGGCTTGTGGATGAACAACAGATTATGATAGGCAATGATAAAGACTATTTAACTTCACGTGTTTCATATAAATTAAATTTTGTAGGCCCTAGCATTGTTGTCCAAACAGGTTGTTCCAGCTCACTATATGCTATTCATTTGGCTTGCCAGAGTATTTTAATTGGAGAATCTTATATGGCACTTGCAGGAGGTTCCTCTATAAGAATGCCTCTAAATCAAGGATATATGTATTACCCTAGCGGAACTTATTCAAAAAATGGTCATTGCTATACATTTGATAAAAGAGCAAATGGAAGCGTTGCTGGTAGTGGTGTGGGAGTGGTTGTTTTAAAAAGATTTGAAGACGCTGTGAAGGATAATGATACTATTCATGCAATTATTAAAGGGTCTAGTATTGGAAATGATGGTATAAATAAAGCAGCTTTTAATGTTTCTAGCTTAAATGGTCAAGCTAGAGTAATTGAAGAGGCTCTAGCACTGTCTGGAATAAACCCTGAAACAATAAGTTATGTAGAAGGACAAGGAACAGCAACACAAATTGGTGATCCTATAGAATTCGCAGCTTTAACAGAAAGCTTTAAAAAGTTTACTAATCATACAAGTTACTGTGCCCTTGGTTCTGTAAAGACCAATATTGGTCATTTAGATACAGCTGTAGGGGTGGCTGGATTAATAAAAGTTGTTATGGCATTAAAGAACAAAAAAATACCATCTAATTCTAATTTTGAAAGTCCAAATGAAAATATAGACCTTGAAAACAGTCCGTTTTATATAAATAGGGATTTGCTCGAATGGAAAGATACAGAATTTCCTAGGAGAGCAGCTATTAACTCGGTTGGCATGGGTGGTAATGATGCTTTTATGATACTTGAAGAGGCACCAATAAGTGAAGAACAAAATGTTGATAAAGAAGCAAATTTATTAGTACTTTCTGCTAAAACTGAAAGTGCTCTGGACGAGATGAAAATAAGGTTAAATGAGTATTTAATCAATAACTCTCAAAAATCCTTAACCGATATGGCCTACACATTACAAGCAGGAAGGAATAAATTTAGTTTTAAAAGTTCATTTGTCTTTGAGAGTTATAACGATTTATTAGAACAGTTAAGAAATTCCAGGAATGAAATTAGTACAAATAAGAAAGATATTGTGTTTATATTTGGAGGAAATGGTTTTCAATATATTAACATGGGAAAAAAAATATATTATAATAATGCGTTTTTTAAAGATATTTTAGAAAACTATAACCAAAAAATAGAAGCGTTGTTAAACATAAATTTATTAGAGAGTATATTAGAGTTTGGGAGCAATGATATTTCTAAAAAACAAGAAATTAACGATGTAAAATATATAGAGTTATGTTTATTTTTACTTGAAATTAGTCTTGCAGATTTATTAAAGGGAATTGAAGTTTTTCCTAAATATGTTTTAGGAGAAGATGTTGGGTTATATGTCGCTGCTGTGATTTCCGGAAGAATGAGTTTTGAAACGGCTGTGAAAATTTTAAAACAAAGATCTGATTTTTTTGATATATCCGCTTTTTTGGTCTTGAAAGTAAATGCGCCTTTTGAAGTTATTAAAGACTATATTGAGAACGATATGCATCTTTTAAAAAGTTATAACGATAAAATTCATTTAATAAAATCAAACATAGAATCTATTTACAAGTTAGAATTTGCACTTTCTAAACTAAATATAAAAAATGAAAAAATGTTTAATTTCTCTCTAATTAACCAAGAAACAGAAGAACATTATGAAAAATTCGAATTTTTAAATTATTCTCAAGAATGTCGTTTTATAGTTGATGGTTTAGATAAGCAAGATAGTAATACTTGGTCTAAAAACTTTATGAATCAAAATTTTAATAAATCTTTAGAAAATTTGTATGAAATTGAAGATCAGTCTAATTTGCAATTAATAGTGATTGGTTACGATAATTTATTACAGGAGGTTTTAGAGCTTAGTAGCCATGATAAAATACTTTCATTACTCAGTGGTGATGATGGAAGAGATTATGTTCATTTCCTTGAAACGATAAGATTTTTATGGAATACAAATTCAAATATAGAATTAGAGAAACTTTGGACAAAGGAGAAAGTCAAAAGAATTCCTCTTCCTACTTATCCTTTTGAAAAATCTGAGTATTGGATAGAAGGTAAGAAACAACAAACAAGCATTAAAAAAGAAATTTTAGAGAAAATAGAAAATTTAAGTGATGAGGAAGTTCAATTACTTTTAAGAGAGAAGAAATAAATATGGAAATTATTCAAGAGAAATTAAAAGGATTCAGTCCAGAAAGAAAAAAGAAAAAAACTTAAATTTGGTATTTTCTCATTTTTTGCTGAAGGTATTAAAAGTAGTGAAGAAAGCTATAGATTACTTTTTGAAAATGTGAAATATGCCAATAAAAATGATTTTAGTTCAATTTGGATATCAGAACGACACGTTGATAACTTTAGGGGACTCTATCCAAATCCCGCTGTAATTGCTTCATCAATAGCTGCTGTTACCAAAAACATCAATTTGAGGAAAAGAAATTTATTCTTTTTATCTTTTAAAAAAGGAATCAAAATGACAATAATTTATTATGTGGAATTACCCAAAGAAGATGTTCATTTAAATAAATATAATCATTTATATAATTTTTTATCTAAATGTGAGTATGAATATATTACTAAGTTTAGAATTAAGCGTGATCAAATTAGGTCTTTGATCGGAACGTATATGTTAAAACAGATTTATAAAAAAGATAATAAAGAGATTGAAGTTATAAGAAAAAAAAGAAAAAAACCCTATGTATATATAGGAATTCATAAAGAAAGTAATTTTAATATTGCTCACTCTAAAAACATGATTATAGTAGCTGTTTCTGATTCGAATATAGGTGTGGATATAGAAGAAATAAATAAAAATTCATATATACCTTCTCTTAAAACACAAAGGTTTGTAGAAGATAAAGTAAATAATTTTATATTAAATTGGGTTTTGAGAGAAAGTTATGGGAAAATGATAGGAGAAGGATTACTATCTAAAGATTTATTTGAAAAAAATTTTACAAGAATAGGGGCAAATAAATTTTTGATTGATGATAAATTGTTATCTGTTTTCTTTTTTAAAGAGCAGTATTTGATTTCAGTATGTAGTGGATTTGAAACAAAAATTGAGATTAAAAAGTTTAAATGTGAATTACAGGATAGATATTTTTTTCAATAAATCTCGCTCACTCAAATCAGTAAGTGTGTCAATTAAAGTTTTCCAACCTTTTTCCCAAACATTCTTTAATTCTATCTTTGAGGTTATATCATCTATAAATTCTTCATCACGATCTCTCTATAGTCTTTTCTCCATCTGAATTTAAAACGTTAGTCCATCTTGATATCATGTTCCCGCTCAAATGCTTTACGATGATTGAAACGCTATTTGACTCGTTATTATATGTCCAATGAATGTCATCTTCAAGTAATTGATCTAGTGTTTTGTCTCCAAGATTTTTTACATTTTTAAACCTTTCAACAACAACTCTTAAATATTCCTTTCCAATATCCATTTACTTTCCTCCTAATAGATAAAGCACACGATTATTTTACCATTAAAATTCAATATTTTTGTGACATTTGCTGTACCCTTTTCTGGCGTTATAGATGGTGGCGAAAATAACAGCAAGGTAATGGAATTTGAAGGAAATCATAACCTTTAGAGGGGATTAAGAAAATGAAAGCCATTATACAGAATGGGTTTGGTGATATCAATGTATTATCTTACACAGATATTGATACTCCGGTGATTGACGAAAATGAAGTTCTCATTAAAGCGGCGTACACAAGCGTTAACTATGCTGACATAAAAAAACGCATGGGACAAAAAGATACGGATGGCAGGCTTCTTTTCATGCCCGGACTTGATGTCGCTGGGGTTGTCGAAAAGGTATCTGCAATGGCATCAGTAGCGGTAGGAGATCGAGTCATTGCTTTTCCGACCAACGGATCTTATGCTGAGTATGTGGTAGCAACTGAACAGCTCGTTTTTAAAATTCCTGATAGTTTATCGTTTGAGCAAGCGGCAGCTATGCCAACGGTAGCTATTTTGTCGCACATGCTCCTTCATGAAATCGGTCAAGTAAAGCAATCGGATACGGTTGTGATTCATAGTGCGGCGGGCGGTGTTGGTTCAATGCTCATACAATTGGCAAAAATAGCTGGTATTCGTACAATTATTGGAACCGTCGGTAATTTGGACAAGGCGCAGTATGTTAAGGATTTAGGTGCTGATGTTATCTGTACTTATGAAACATTTACTCAAGAAGTTTTGAACAGGACTAGCAATGCGGGAGCCAATGTTATTTTTGATTCGGTTGCTGGAGATATTACCAGGAGAAGTTTAGATTGTTTAGCTTTTTATGGAACACTGGTTCAATTTGGAAATAGCAGTGGCAAAGCAGGTACACTGACAACAAGCGATGTCCATAGTAGCTGTAGAAATATTAAGGGCTTTAGCTTAGGAACTACGCGTCAACGGCATCCAGAACGATTGGCGTCCGTGGCACAAAAAATGATTGACCTATTTTCTGCTCGTGAAGTTTCCATTCCAATTGCGCAAGTGTTTGATTTAAAAGATGCTTCGTTGGCTCATCAATTGATTGAAAGTCGTTGTTATGAAGGCAAGGTTTTGATTAGAATTTAAATGACCTACGACGCACAGGATGTGCTAGCTCCGGCGTTGGCACATCCATGTGCTGGATTTAGCCGAAATTCCTTTTTCGTTGTTATTCCTACGGTAATTATCGTATGTGAACGAGCGAGAACGATCGTTTATTGTAAAAAGAAGTATACAATAACCATAAACTGAAATAATATGTTATACTTAAGACACATATATTGGATTGTTACTGACGTGATCAGGCATAACCAAATACATTTTTGGGGAGAATACCCTTGATTTGTAGTTGGTTTTTTTATTTTATTTAAAAATAACGAGGGATGTACGGTGAAGTTCAAACAAGCATTTAATAATAACGTTGCGCTAGTGTTGGATAATGACAATAAGGAAATAGTGGTAATGGGAAAAGGAGTGGGCTTTAAAAAACAGAAAGACGAAGACATAGATGAATCGCTAGTTGATAAAATGTATTCCTTGAATAATCCTGAGTTAAATCAGCTATCCAATATATTAAGGGACATCCCGGCAGATTATATCTATATAACGAATAAGATTATAGAAATTGGTGAACGTGTCTTACAAAAAGAGTTCAGTGATGTTTTTCTAATAACATTAGTTGATCATATTAATTTTGCATTAGAAAGAACCGCTCAAGGTATCGTGATCCAAAGCCCACTGCATTGGGAAGTAAAGAATTTGTATCGGAAAGAATACCAGATTGGACAAGAAGCCATAGCGTTAATTAAAAAGCACACAACTATTTCTCTTCCGGATTATGAAGCGACGTCCATTGCGTTACATTTTGTAAACGCTCAATTTTTGCAAGAGGGCATCCAAGAAACGCTTAAGATCACTGAAGTCATGAATAAAATTTTAGAAATCATAAGCTATCATTATCAAGTGAAGTTCGAGGAAAATTCGATTAATTATTCACGGCTTCTTACGCATTTAAGGTACTTTATATTGCGGCAGATTAATGGGGAGATCAATGCGAATGATGATGTCGTTTCCTTTTATTCTCTCATCAAAGAGAGATATTTGGAAGCGTATAGTTGTGTGAAAAAAATTGAAAAATATCTTCATATTGAACATGGATGGGTATGCTCGGATGAGGAGCTGGCTTATTTAACCCTCCATATTCATCGAATGACGACTCGGAAAAATGAATAACAAGGCGCTTAGGGTGTTACTGTTCGATCAGGCATTACCTAAATATATTCTTACAGCTATTTTTGAGACTGTAGGTTATATTTAGGTATATTTTTTGTCTAAAATAACTAAGAACATGAACAGAAAGGTGAATGAGAATGAGTTATCAAGAGTTAGCCAATCAAATTGTTGATCAGATAGGTGGTAAAGAAAATGTCACTAGGGCGTGGCATTGTGTGACGCGATTGCGGTTTCATGTAAAGGATGAACAAAAGGTAGATTTAAATAAAATAAGGCAAATTTCAGGTGTCATGGGTGCACAATTTCAGAGTGGGCAACTACAAATTATCGTTGGGAATACGGTTGCCGATGTTTTCAAGGATGTAGAAGCTATTGTAGGCGTTCAGAGTGCTCAAGGTAAAGATGAGGTACAGGCTAACAAAAAAGGCTTAGCAAGTCGTTTTCTTGATATGATTTCGGGGGTATTTTCTCCGGTTATTCCAGCAATTGCTGGGGCAGGTATGATGAAAGGACTTCTTGCTTTGCTACAGGTTCTCGGATGGGTATCGGAAAAAAGTGATGCCTTTCAAGTGCTGACGATCGTATCCAACGCAGCCTTTTACTTTTTACCCTTCTTATTGGCAGTCTCGGCTGCTAAACGCTTTAAAGTGAGTGAATATTTAGCGTTAGCGGTGGCGGGAGCTTTGCTTTATCCTACCATCACAGCAGGTGTTGCGGCTGGCCATTCAGGATTACATTTTCTAAAATTGCCGATTCCATTTATTGATTACAGCTCTACCGTTATCCCGGTTATATTAATGGTATGGATATTAAGCTATGTTTATCGCTGGATTGATAAAATTGTGCCAAATGGATTGAGAATTGTACTAACACCAACATTGGTATTCCTGCTCATGATTCCTTTTACCTTAATTGTTGCAGGTCCAATCGGATTTTATGTTGGGGATTATATAGGTACAGGTGTCGGCTGGCTCTATATGCATGGTGGAGCTGTTGCGGGAATAATAGTGGGAGGTTTATTACCTGTATTTATTACGACAGGGATGCACTATGGTTTTGCACCGATCATTTTACAAAATATGACTAAAAATGGGTTCGATCCGTTTATTTTACCAATTAATCTTGTTAATAGCTTAGCGCAATCAGGTGCTGCATTTGCCGTAGCAATTAGAACAAAAAATAAAAAGTTCAGATCAATTGCGGCATC
>Ga0154003_1000263_pt1 | contig 16216 bp, 12 predicted proteins | sample TSFL087MetaG_FD_104679 | JGI IMG/M metagenome (GOLD analysis project Ga0154003, IMG submission 104679) | Attine ant fungus gardens microbial communities from Florida, USA - TSFL087 MetaG | ecosystem: Host-associated > Fungi > Mycelium > Unclassified | place: USA: Florida, Lake Talquin State...
CGTTTCGCCGCCGCCAACGACATCGCCTTCAATCCCGGCGAGCGTTACGGAATCAAGCCCGAGCAATTGCAGGCGGCGGCGGATTGGCAAGGCGTGCGCTTTCAAACGGGCGACATCCTGATGCTGCGTACGGGATGGATCGAATGGTATTGCGGTTTGAGCGCAGAGCAGCGATCACAGATTGCGCAACCCGGCGCGTTGCATATCGCCGGTTTGGAGCAGGGCGAAGATTCGCTGCGCTTTCTCTGGGACAACCATTTCGCCGCGATTGCAAGCGACAATCCGCCTTTTGAAGCCCTCCCGCCCGCCACTCCCGACAAGGACGAGAATCCGGGAATGATGCATGGCACGATTATCGGTTTGTGGGGCATGCCCATCGGCGAAATGTTCCAGTTGGACGCGCTGGCCGCAGCCTGTGCGGCTGATCGACGCTACGAGTTTTTCTTTACCGCCGCGCCACTCAACAAACTCGGCGGCGTGGCGTCGCCGCCGAACGCGTTGGCGATCAGATAATGGAAGACCGTGCGTAATTCCAACTCAACGTTTTCAGCGATTTTGCAATGTCTTTAACGCCATCGTCGCGAGATGTTTATAGTTTGGATGGCGTTTATCTCCTTAGCTTCGTATGAGCGACATCCAGCACATTTCGCTCCTGCGGAGCTTGAAAGCGATAACCACAAGTTTCTATAAACATGTGGCTCCTACGGAGCCGGATTTGGAACTCTCGGAATTACGCACACCCTTCAGATAATGAACCACACTGTTAATCGCAGAGAGTTTTTGAAAAGCAGCCTCCTTGCCGCGACAGTTCTTCCCTGTCTTCATCCGGTCATTGCCGTCGCAAGTCAGGATGCGATCCGGCGAACCGGCGCTGCCAGGAAAGTGATTGTGATCGGCGCGGGGTTGGCGGGTTTGTCATCGGCTTATGAACTGGCGCAGGCCGGCCACGAGGTCACTGTGCTTGAGGCGCGCACGCGCAGCGGCGGACGGGTGTGGACGCTGCGCGACTCCTTTCCCGAAGGACTATACGCCGAAGCCGGGGCGACCAATGTGTTCGACAATCACGAATGGACGATGAAATACGCCAAGCTGCTGGGCGTTACGCTCGATCCCATGGTGTCAACCGGCGGCGGCGCATCCATCTATCACATAGGCGGAAAACGGATAGTCATCAAGCGGGGCAGCCCTGTCGAATGGCCGCTCGAACTTAAGCCGGAAGAGAAAGGGCTGGGACGCGGCGCTTTGTGGGCGAAGTACGTCGAGCCTGCGCTGAAAGAACTTGGCGACCTCGAAGCGGCGGACTGGCCGTCGGTGTCGCTCAAGCGATACGACGGCATGTCGTTCGCCGAGTTTCTCCGCCGGCAAGGCGCTTCACCGGGCGCAGTTGAGATTTTGCGACTCGGGCTGGCCGATCAATTGGGCGAAGGCGCCGATGCGGTTTCAGCGCTGAATCTGCTGCGTGAGGCCGCGCCGCGCGCCGTGGTCAAGCAGTCGTTCTCCATTCGGGGCGGAAGCGACACGTTGCCACGCGCGTTCGCCGCCATGCTCGGCGACAGGATTCATTACGGCGCGCCTGTGGAGAAGATCGAACACGATGCGGCCGGCGTGCGGGTGGTCTGTTCCCACGAGGGGGGCCGACAGGCGTTCGCGGCGGATTATCTGATCTGCGCCATTCCATTTGCAGTGCTGAGGAATGTGGAAGTTTCGCCGAGATTTTCTCCCGAAAAGCGTCAGGCGATCGCGCAACTGGGGAATACTTCCGTCGTGCGGGTTTTCATGCAAACACGCAAACGATTCTGGCTGGACGAAGGGCTTTCGGGCGCGGCGACAACCGACCTGCCGGTCATGACCGCGTACGACAAAGCGCATTACCTGCCCGGCAAGCGCGGCATGCTGGAAGCTTATGTCGCCGGCGAGCGCGCAAGGAGCCTGGCGGCGATGACATCCGGCGCTCGCCTGAATTTCACGGTCAGTCAGATGGAGAGGATTCTCCCGGCCATCCGCGAGCATTACGAAGGCGGCGCGTCGATCTGCTGGGACGATGACGAATGGGCGCGCGGCGCATACGCCTGGTTCAAGCCTGGACAAATGGAATCGCTACTGCCGCACATCGCCCGGCCCGAAGGTCGCGTGCATTTCGCCGGTGATCACACGGCGCCGTGGCCCGGTTGGATGAACGGGGCGTTGCAATCCGGCGCCCGCGCGGCGCGCGAAGTCAATCAGGCTCTATAACTCCGCGCGCCGGTTTGGAGGTCACAATGCGTAAGATTCAATTGCTGTTGATCACATGCCTGCTGCTGGCGGCGCCATCGGCCTGGCAGGAAGCCACGATCGTCGTTCGTGCGGGGATGCTGCTGGATGGAAAAGGCGGCGCCCGGCGCAACATGAACGTCGTAGTTCAGGGCTCGAAGATAGTGAAGATCGATTCGCAAGCGGCGACTCCGACTTACGATTTGCGGACGCTGACCGTTTTGCCCGGGTTGATTGATACGCACGTCCACATCAGCTACCACTTCGGGCAGGACGGGCGGGCGAGCAATCGGGGCGAGACTCCCGCCCAAGAGGCCTACTACACGGCGGAGAACGCTTACGCGACCTTGATGGCGGGGTTCACCACCGTGCAGAGCGTCGGCGCGGCGGCGGACCTTCCCCTGCGCGAAGCCGTCGCGCGCGGCGCCCTGCCCGGCCCGCGCATCCTGACTTCGATCCGCACGCTCAATGAAAACAGCGGGACGCCTGACCAACTCCGCGAACTCGTCCGCAAGCTGAAGGCCGACGGCGCGGATGTCGTGAAGATCTTCGCGTCGAAGAGTATCCGCGACGGCGGCGGACAGACGATGACCGACGAACAATTGATGGCGGTATGCGGCGAAGCGAAGGCGCAGGGGCTGCGGACGATGGTTCACGCCCACGCCGCCTCCGCGATCAAAGCCGCGGTCCGAGCCGGTTGCGGACAGATCGAACACGGCGTCTTCGTGGATGACGAAGCCCTCAAGCTGATGGCCGAACAAGGCGTCTACTTCGATCCCAACATCGGTCTCGTGATCCAAAATTACCTTCGCAACAAATCCAGGTTCCTCGGCATCGGCAACTACACCGAAGAGGGGTTCGCCCACATGGAGAAGGCGGTCGCGCTGAACAACGCGATGATCAAAAAAGCCGTCGCCACGCCGGGGCTGAAACTCGTTCTGGGCACTGACGCCGTCGCGGGCGCGCACGGGCGGAACGCCGACGAACTGATTGCGCGCGTGCGAGAAGGCGGTCAGAAGCCGGTGGACGCGATAACCTCGGCGACTTCGCTTGCCGCGAAATCGCTCAATCTGGAAAACAGCGTCGGAACGCTCGCGCCTGGATTTGAAGCCGATCTGATCGCCGTGGATGGCGACCCGACGCGAGACATCACCGCCCTGACCCGCGTCGTCTTCGTGATGAAGGGCGGCAAGATATACAAAAACGCGCGCTAACAGTACCGCGCGCGTAAGCAAGCGGCTGTCTCATCTGTCGGCCGCTTGCTTACGCGCGCGGTACTGTACCGGGGTCACAATGTTGCGCGTTTCGATTTAGAGAGGAGAATTGATGAAGAATCGAACGTCCACTTTCTGCATTCTGCTGTTAGCGTTAATGGCGAGCGCCATTGCGGCCCAAGCGCCCTCGCAGTCAGCTCCAATTACAGCGATCAAAGCCGGCCGCCTGATTGACCCGGAGACCGGGACGGCGGCCGCCAATCAGGTCATCATCATCGAAGGCGAGAAGATCAAGGCGGTCGGGACCGAACTGGCAATCCCCGCAGGGGCGTCTGTAATTGATCTGTCGAAGCTCACCGTGCTGCCCGGCCTCGTTGACGCGCATACGCACATGGCGATTACCTACAAGGAGCAGCCGGAGAACAATTACTACTATCTGACTTACGTGATGGATTCGACGCCGTTGCGCGCGATCCAGGCCGCGTCCAACGGTATTCAACTGCTCAACGCCGGTTTCACCGTCATTCGTGACGTGGGCAACAACGGGATGTACGCCGACACGGCGTTGCGCCAGGCCATCGAGCAGGGATGGCTGCCTGGGCCGACCGTGATTCCGTCGGGCATCATCATCGGCGGCACGGGCGGGCAATTCTGGCCGACGCCGGAGATGTATAAACGGCACAACATTGTCTACCCGGAATACATTGACGCAAACAGCCGCGACGAGATCGTCCGCGCCGTTCGTGAAAACATGTTGTTTGGCGCTCGGACGATCAAGCTCTGCATTGATTGCAAGCCGTGGGGCTATTCGGTCGAGGACATCAAGCTGGCGATCGGCGAGGCCGCTAAAGGCGGCTGCAAGGTCGAAGGGCACGTGCAAACTCCTGAAGGAGCGCAGCGGGCGATTGACGCTGGCATTTACATCATCGGCCACGGCAATGCGCTGACGCCGGAGCATCACCGCCAGATGGCCGAGAAGGGCATTTTTCTGGCGGGCACAGACACGCCTTTCAGCAAATATCGCGGCAGCGAAGCGGCCTTCAAACAGACGGTCGCCAAGCTGCGCGACGCATGGGAGAAGAAGGTTCCGCTGACCTTCTCGACCGACCTCGATTACTGGAACGAGCGGATGAAGGACGAGAAAACCGGCGAATGGATGAGCCGCGGGGACCTGACCGTCGCTTTCCTGGACACATGGAAAGCGGCGAACATTCCGCCCGCCGACATCCTTCGCGCGATCACGATCAACGGCTATAAGGCCGCCGACATCGTAAAGGAGCGCGGCCCCATCAAGCCGGGACTCTTCGCCGATCTGATCGCCGTCGCGGGCGATCCGCTCACCGACATTGACGCGCTGCGCAATGTGCAGTTCGTGATGAAAAACGGCATGGTCTTCAAAAAGGACGGAGTAATGTCGCCGGAGAAATTTTTCCATCCCGGCCCGGTCCGTATCCCCAACGGCAGATACACGCGGTAAAAATTGCGGAGAAAACGATGCGAACTATATCACTGACAGCATTGCTTATTCTTCTGACTGCGACGGCGCGGGCCGCTGAACCAACGTACCTTTACAACGCGAAGTTCGTGCAGGCCGCGCCCGGCAGATTGCTGGAATTGATTGATCTATACAAAAAAGGCGCGCCCGTTTACGCCATGAGCAGCGACGAACCCCCGCTCATCATCCGGCACACCCAGGGCGACAAGTGGGATTTGATGTTACTGCTGCCGATCGGAAGTTACTCGGAGTATTACCAGTCGGACCGCGTAACGAAACGAAAACAGGTCGGGCGACAATTCGCGGCGAAGATCCAAGAGTTGATCGCCTGGCAGGAAGATTTGTTCGTCCAGGGCCCGCCGCTGGCAGAGTTGAAAGCGGTGATTCCGCAAGCTGGATTCTTCCACGTGGAGATCTTCATCTCTCTGCCTGGCAAACATGCCGAGCTTTACAAGGAGCGTGAGATGGAGAACGCCTATCTACGGAGATTAAAACGACCTGCCAATTTCATCTTCGTCCGCGACCAGGGCGCGTCGTGGGACCTGTTCACGCTGGGGCTGTATCGGGATTTGAAGCACTACGCCGAGAGCGCGGACATCGCCGAAAAAGACCAGGAAGAGGCGGCGCGCGCCGCCGGATTTGAATCGGCCCGCCACATCGGCCCGTACCTGCGCTCACTGATTCTCCAACATCACGACACGCTGGCTGTCCCGGTCAAATGACACAAGAGATTAACAGATGAAAAAGAATCTTCTTTGCTTATTCGCGTTCTGCCTGATTCTGTTGGCAAGCGCGCAAGGCCTGGCGCAAACAGAACCACCGCCGGACCTGGACGATTACGTCGCGCGAGTCCTTAAAGAATTCGAAGTTCCCGGCCTCGCCGTCGCCGTCGTCAAGGAAGGCAAGGTCGCGCTCGCCAAAGGCTACGGCGCGCGTAAGATCGGCGAGCCTGCGCCCGTGGACGAGCAGACGTTGTTCGGCATCGCGTCAAACACCAAGGCCTTCACCGCCGCCGCGCTGGCGATCCTGGTAGATGAAGGCAAGCTCAGTTGGGACGATCCGGTGACTAAGCATCTGCCCGGCTTTCAGATGTACGACCCGTACGTCACGCGCGAGATGACCGTCCGCGATCTGCTGACTCACCGCAGCGGGCTCGGTTTGGGGGCCGGCGATCTGATGTTTTTCCCGCCGACGACGTTCACGCGCGAAGAGATCGTCGCCCGTCTGCGTTACATCAAACCGGCGACTAGCTTTCGCAGCAAGTACGCCTACGACAACGTGCTTTATCTCGTCGCCGGGCAGGTCGTCGCGGCGGCCTCTGGTAAAAGCTGGGACGATTTCATCAAGGAGCGCATTTTCGCGTCGCTCGGCATGACCGCGAGCAACACTAGCGTCAAGGATCTGCGGTCGGGCGGTAACTTCGTCTCTCCGCATCAGAAGGTTGAAGGCCGGTTGCAACCTGTGCCGTACATGAACATTGACAACACCGCGCCTGCCGGAGCGATCAACTCGAACGTCGCGGAGATGGCGAAGTGGATGATCGTTCTACTCGACGAAGGGGCGATCCGCAGCGGGCAAACCGGGGGCGGGCAAAAAGGCGATCGCCGATTGTTCAGCCAGCGGCAGTCGCGCGAGATGTGGTTGGCGCAGACGCCAATCCCGGCGGGTAATCCGCCTCCGCAGTTGTCAGCCTTGCGCTCGAATTTCACCGCCTACGGGCTGGGCTGGGGACTGAGTGATTACCGAGGCTACAAAGTCGTCAGCCACAGCGGCGGGCTGCTCGGAATGGTGTCGAGAGTCCGGCTGATCCCCGACCTGAAACTCGGAATTGTGGTTCTCACGAATCAGGAAGCGGGCGGCGCTATGGAAGCCATCTCTCACCACATCATCGACTATTACATGAAAGCGCCCGCCACCGATTGGATCGGAGGCTTTCGCAGCTTCGCCGAACAACGGTTGGCGCAGGCTAAAGAAGCGGAGAAGAAGCAGAGCGCCGCCCGCAACGCCGATTCAAAGCCGTCGCTGCCGCTGGCGAAATACGCCGGGCGCTACAACGACGCGTGGTACGGAGAGGTAACGATTGCGCCAGAAGAGGGCAAACTCGTCCTCCGCTTCAGCCGCACGCCCGGTCTGATAGGCGATCTGGAGCACTGGCAGTACGACACCTTCGTCGCGCGCTGGCGCGACCGAAGTTTGAACGCGGACGCTTTCGTTACTTTCGCGCTCAAGCCCGACGGCGTCATCGAGCAGATGAAGATGGTCCCAGTCTCGCCGCTGACCGATTTCAGCTTCGACTTTCAGGATTTGCTTTTCACTCCGGTACCGAGCAATGTGTCCGGCAAACAATGATCAGTTGGTACGGCGCCGCGCGTAGGGGCGGGTATTCCCCGCCCGCGTTCGCGATCAAGGCGGTTGGGCGAGGAATACCCGCCCCTACGCGCGGTACTGCGCCGGCGTCCCAATGTGAGGCTCTCTATGAATAACAACGAAACATCGCGACTCAAATTCTGTCGGCTATGGTTGGCAACACTGCCACTTATTGCGCTGGCGTTCGGCTCCGTTTCCGCGGCCACGTGCGAAGGAATGGCTGAGCTGAAACTGCCAAACACGACGATCATGGCGGCTCAATCAGTGGCGGCGGGGGCGTTCGCGCCGCTGACGGGTTCCGCCACACCGTATAAAGAATTACCCGCCTTTTGCCGTGTGGCCGGCGTGATCAAGCCGACGAGTGATTCGGAGATCAAGTTTGAAGTCTGGATGCCGATCGCGAATTGGAACGGCAAATTTCAAGGCATCGGCAACGGCGGCTTCGCCGGTTCGATTTCCTACGCCGGGCCGGCAGGTGGGATGGCGGGCGCATTGGCGCGCGGGTACGCCACGGCTTCGACCGACACGGGACACAGCGGCGGGGACGCCAGTTGGGCGTTGGGACATCCAGAAAAGATTGTGGATTATGGCTATCGCGCGATTCACGAGATGACGGAAAAAGCCAAGCTGGTCATCAAGGCTTTCTACGGCGACGGCCCGAAGCGATCTTACTTCGCCAGTTGTTCGAATGGCGGACGGCAAGGGCTGATGGAGGCGCAACGCTATCCCAATGATTACGACGGCATCATTGCCGGCGCGCCTGCGAACGCCTTCAGCCAGATACTCACGGGCTTCGCCTGGAATATGCAGTTGCTGCTGAATGATCCGGCAAACTACATCCCGGCGAAAAAATTGAAAGCCATCGAAACCGCCGTGCTCGAGGCTTGCGACGCGCGTGACGGAGTGAAGGATGGCGTGCTGGACGATCCGACGAAATGCGGTTTCGACCCAGCGGTCTTGCTGTGTAAAGGCGCTGAAACCGACGAGTGCCTGACTGAAAAGCAGATCGCCGCCCTAAAGCAAATTTATGCCGGTCCGCGCACCGCCAAAGGGCAGCAAATCATCCCCGGCTTTACGCCGGGCGGCGAAACGGGGCCGGGCGGCTGGACGGGTTGGATCACGGGGGCGACGCCGACATCAGCCGCGCAATTCTTTTTCTCGACGCAGGCCTTCAAGAATATGGTCTACAACAATCCGAACTGGGACTATAAAACCTTCGACCTGGAACGCGACAGCAAGGCGGCGGACGAAAAACTGGCTTCGGTGTTGAATGCGACCGACCCAAATCTGAAAGCCTTCAGCGCGCGCGGCGGCAAGTTGATTCTCTATCACGGCTGGAACGACGCGGCGCTGCCGCCGGTCAACACCATCAACTACTTTCAGAGCGTTGTTGCAAAACTGGGGCAACGGCAGGCGAACGGATTCATGCGACTGTATATGGCCCCGGGCGTGCAGCATTGCGCCGGCGGCCCCGGCCCGGACACCTTCGGCCAGATGGTCACCAGCGCTCAATCCGACCCGCAACACGATCTGACGCTGGCGCTTGAACGTTGGGTGGAACAGGGCGTCACGCCGGAACAGGTCATCGCCGCGAAACGGCAGGGCGCGAATCCGCAAGCCCCGGCGTCGCGCACGCGCCCGCTTTGCCCATATCCGCAAGTGGCGCGCTACAAAGGCAGCGGCAGCACGGATGAGGCGGCGAATTTCAATTGTGTGCTGGAGCAGCCCGGCCAGAAAAAGAAATAGCGCAGTTTGCGATTGTGTGTACCGGATTGTGGCGCGAGTTGTTCGCCTCGCGCTTCTTTCCTGATTGGACAAAGCCGCAATCAGGGCGGTTAAACAACTCGCCCCAAACCGTACACGCATTTGCAAACCGCCCCAGCATTACTGGAAGCGAAAATTCAAGTTGTCTGAATTCTAAAGCGATCTGTCGCATCAACGAGCGCGTTAGTGATGCCCGGCTCAGTGACTGAATGGCCCGCGTCAGGAACGACTATAAACTCCGCTTCAGGCCAGGCGCGATGGAGTTCCCACGCGCTCATCATCGGGCACACTATGTCGTATCGCCCCTGAACTATCACGGCGGGAATGTGACGAATCTTGTCGACATTTTCGAGCAGGTAATTGTCAGTCTCGAAAAAGGCCTTGTTTATGAAGTAATGCGCCTCGATGCGCGCAAGCGCGATCGCCTTGTGCGGCTCGCTGAAATCATCAATCAGACTCTGATCGGGTATCAGCTTCAATGCGCTGCCCTCCCAGACGCTCCACGCCCGCGCAGCTTTCAAACGAACGGATTCATCTTCGCTAGTGAGCCGCCGGTAATATGCTTCGAGCATATTGTGGCGCTCGGGTTCAGGGATGAGGCCTTCGTATTGCTCCCACACGTCGGGGAAGATTGCGCTGGCGCCTTCCTGGTAGAACCAGTCAATCTCTTTCGGACGGCACAAAAAGACGCCGCGCAGGACGAGCGAGCTAACTCGCTCAGTGTGGGTCTGCGCGTATGTAAGAGCGAGTGTGCTCCCCCACGAACCGCCAAAGACCATCCACTTTTCAATGCCAAGATGCTGGCGCAATCGCTCGATGTCCGAGACCAGATGCCAGGTCGTATTTTCTTCCAGGGAAGCATGCGGAACGCTATTGCCTGCCCCTCGCTGATCGAAAAGTACAATTCGATAGACTTCCGGGTCGAAGAAGCAGCGATAGTTTGCGACCAATCCGGCGCCCGGGCCGCCGTGAAGAAAGACCACAGGCTGACCGTTCGGATTCCCGCACTGTTCATAATAAATGTCATGGATATCAGACACCTTCAGCATCCCTTGCTGGTAAGGCTCTATCGGGTCGTAAAGAGTTTTCATAATTTCACTCTCAGTCGGATAAAAACTGATTGTCGGTTCCATTCATTAATTCTAGGCCGGATTTTAATTGTGTGGACGGAAAGAACAACCAAGGGGGCGCGGGGAACGCGGGGAAAAGATAGTGAAAAGTCATTGCCTTACCTGACTTTTACCGCGCTCCCCGCGCCCCCTTGGTTGTTACCGTATATGCGATCGCCAATCGTTCTAAAAGAAGACTCGCTGAATGAACCAGAAAGTTCCCGCCAGGATCACGATCACTGAGCCGATGGTCGCGATTTTCTGGCCGAGTTCCTTATTACGATTGCGCAGCGCCGCCAGAAGCGAGGCCACGACCACGACGATGCACACCTGCCCGATCTCAACGCCGAAATTGAACGAGAAGAGCGACCAGCCCAGCGCCCGGCTCGGCAGTCCGAATTCGCGCAACACGCCCGCGAATCCGAAACCGTGCACGAGGCCGAAGAAGAATGCTATCCAGGCGCGCGCGTCCCAGCCCGACTTGCCGACCATCAGGTTGTCTATGCCGACATAAACAATACTCAGCGCAATGGCCGGCTCGATAAGCCATGCCGGCGGGTTGACCACGTCCAGCGCGGCTAGCGAGAGTGTGACGCTGTGGGCGATGGTGAAGGCGGTGACAATGGTCAGCAGACGCAACAAGCTTCCTCCCATCAGCAGCAGCCCCACGATGAAGAGGATGTGATCAGGCCCGGCGAAAATGTGATAGACCCCGCTGGGGACGAACTTTTTCACGACGGCCAGCGCGACTTGCCGGCTGCCGGTAAAGTATTCGATGGCCGTGTGGTCCTTATCGAATATCTCCTGATGAACCAGTAGCCCTTCTTCATAAATGTTGAGGAAGGTCTGGTGTTCCGGCTCGTGTGTAAAGAGCGAACACTGTATTCCGAGCGCGGCCGGAAACGCCTTCGCGTCAAACCGCAGATGCAGCGCCACTGCTTGCCGATCGGGCAGGGGTTCAATGCGCAGCAGCTTCAAATCGAGCGGCTGGCCGTCAGCCGCCAGCAGTATGCGGGGACGTAAGAGACTCTGAATGGCCTCCTTCTTCGACTCAAGGGTAGCCGGGTCGAGCAGCGACTCGGCCGGCGTCACATTTAATTCGCGGGAGAGATATGTGATGTGCGCGACGAGAGAGCCTTCCAGTTGGCCCTGGCTCTGTCCCATGCGCAGATCGAGATAGCTAAACGGGACCGGATGGGCGTAAACGGGCGCGGCCAGCCGGGCCAGAAACATCAAAAGCAAAGCCGTGCGGAGCGAGATTGATTCCGCCACGGCTTTGCGGTTTGTGAATTCCTGACGCATGCTTGAATTTTACGGCTTAGCCTGCGATTGGCTCAGCTCAGAGTAGATTGCGGTGGCATTGCCTTTCAAGCGGCCCATGTTGTAGTCCTTGTATTTTTCGGGCAGCTTGATGTCCGCGGCGGCATTGTCAACGTCCTTGCCGTCCTTCTTGGTCTGCTCGACGGCGGCCACCAACTCGCGAATGAAATCGCCATACTCTTTGAAGTCGTTCCAGGTCATCAACGCGCTGTGGCCGGGGATGACCGATTCTACGCCCTTGATGCCGGCCGCGGCCTTCGCCAAGGTCTTGGGGTATTCCAGGCCGCTGCCGCCGTTGTTGATGTCCATGATCGGCGTGCCCTTGGCGGCGAAAATGTCGCCCGAATGCATAACCTTCAACGCCGGGAAGACGACGAAGGTATCGCCGCCGGTGTGGCCGCGGCCGAAGTGATAGAGATCGATCTTATCGGCGCCATTCAGCAAGCTGAGCTTGTCCTTGTAGGTCTTCCCGGGCAGGAACTTCTTGCCTTCCTCGGACTGAAACGCGGGCATCTTCTCCATGCTCGCCTTGCAGTTCTCGTGGGCGATGAACTGCACCGCGCCGGTGAAGGCGCCGTTGCCGCCCACGTGGTCGCCGTGCGTATGCGTGTTGATGACCATAATCACGGGTTTGGGCGTGACCGATTTGATCTTCTCCAAAATGCCCGGGCCGTTGTTGGCGTATTTGGTATCCACGACGACGACGCCCTTCTCGGTAATGAAGGCCGCAGTGTTACCGCCGGTGTTGGCGCCGGTGATCATGTACAGGTTGTCTTTTACTTTCTGAATTTCGAGCTGCGCCGGCTGACTCTGTTGCGGTTGTTGTCGCGCGACCGCCACAGAGATCGTTCCGGCGAGCAAGAGCCCTGACAATACTGCCAGTCGTTTCATAATTAGCCTCCGGTGATGATTAGTGAGCTCATTTCTGAGCCGGGATCATATATGCCGATTCCGCTGGACACAAGAACAACCGGTGATAGACTGTGCTCACTGAAGAGGATCGAGGATCGAGGATCGAGGATCGCGATCTTCCATCCTCGATTCTCGATCCTCTATCCTCAAGGAGAGTTTATGTCACAACGAAGTTTTTCCGCGGGTTCGACCAAATTCCTGAGCTTCATTTTGATAACTGCTCTCGCCGTTCCGGCGCTGAGTTCCAGGACGCGCGACAAAACCTCAAATCAAGCTACTGCGTGGACGCCTGAGCTTTCGATGAAAGTCAGAGCCGTCGGCGGCGTTCAGGTTTCGCCCGACGGCAAGCGCGTCCTTTACACTGTCAACGAACCGGTGATGACGACGGAGAAGAGCGAGTACCTGACCCAGGTCTGGACGGTCTCAGCCTCCGGCGGCGACGCCTACCAGATGACCTTCGGCGAAAAGTCTTCAACTAATCCCGACTGGTCGCCGGACGGACGTTGGATCGCCTTCACCTCTTCCCGATCAGGCAATAACAATCTTTACCTGATGCGCTCGACCGGCGGCGAGGCCGAAATGATCACCGACGTGAAGAGCGGCGTGGACGGATTCGCTTGGTCGCCCGACGGCAAATGGGTCGCATTCACGATGGCCGACCCGCCGACCGCCGACGAGGAGAAGAGCAACAAAGGAAAAGACGATTCGCGATGGATTGACGAGAACGTCAAGATGAATCACCTCTACGTCATATCCGTAGCAAAAGACGGGGCGAAAGACGGCGGTGGCAAACGCGAACCGCGCCAGTTGACGAAAGGCGCTTTCACGGTCGGCTCGGGACTCCGCGGAGACGGCGCATTCGATTGGTCCCCGGACGGCAAATCAATAGTTTTCACCCACACAAAAACGCTGAAGGCCGACGACTGGACGAGCGCCAATGTCTCGGTAGTTGACGTGGCGAGCGGGGAGATCAAAGCGATTGCGGCGACCGCGGCCGCCGAATCGCAGCCGATCTATTCGCCCGACGGAAAATGGATCGCGCTTACCGTCAGCGACGCCCCTCCGACCTGGGCTTTCCAAAACAGGATCAACATCCTCTCCGCAGGCGGAGGCGCGCCAAAGCCGCTTGCGCCCACCTTCGACGAACAGCCGAATCTGATCGGATGGGCGGCCGACGGCAAGCGCATCTACTTCGCCGAGACGCGCGGCACGACGACCGCCGTTTCCGCAATCAACATCGAGACGGGCGCCGTCACGGACATAGAGAATGGCCGCGCGGTTTACAGCGCAATCAATCTCAATCACACACGCGCGATGTTCGGATTAACGATGCAAAATAACGGCGCCGCAGTTGAAGCCTATGTCACGCCCGCGGACAATTTCGCCCCGGCGAAAGTTAGCGCCGCCAACGCAGATCTGCCGAAATCGCCGCTCGGCAAAATGGAAGTTGTGCGTTGGAAGAGCGGCGATGGGATGGAGATCGAAGGCATACTGAATCACCCGATCAATTACAAAGCCGGCCAGCGCGTCCCCCTGCTGCTGGTCATTCACGGCGGCCCGACCGGGGTCTTCACCCAGAACTTCGCAGCCGGCCCAGGCCTCTATCCGACCGCAGTCTTCAACGCCCGCGGTTATGCCGTGCTGCGGGCCAACCCCCGCGGCTCGTCCGGGTACGGCAAGAAGTTCCGCTACGCGAATTACAAGGATTGGGGCGGCGGCGATTACAGAGACCTGATGGCCGGCGTCGATCACGTCATCTCGACGGGCGTGGCCGATCCCGACCGGCTGGGCGTGATGGGCTGGAGCTACGGCGGATTTATGACCTCGTGGGTGATCACGCAGACCAAGCGATTCAAAGCCGCGTCGATCGGCGCCGCCGTGACCAACCTGATGAGCTTCACCGGCACGGCCGACATCCCCGGCTTCATCCCCGATTACATGGGCGCGCAGTTCTGGGACAACCTCGACGTCTACCGCCAGCATTCGGCGATGTTCAACATCAAGGGCGCCTCGACGCCGTCGCTCATCCAGCATTGCGAAGGCGATCTGCGTGTGCCGATCTCGCAGGGCTACGAACTGTACAACGCGCTGAAGCAGCAGGGCGTCCCCGTACGCATGCTGGTAATGCCCCGCCAGGCCCACGGCCCGACCGAACCGAAGATGCTGCTGAAGATCATGCAAACCAACGTCGAGTGGTTCGACAAGATGATCGGCGGCGCGTCGTAGGGGCAGACCTGCGTGTGGGGCCCCGGCCCCAGGAAGCGCGCACAAGCCGGGGCCCCACACGCAGGTCTGCCCCTACGTTGAGATGCGGAACTTTTCAGAAACGCTTCATGGGAGGAGTTATGTCAGTCAGTGTTGAGAAGAACGGGCCAGTTACTACAGTCGTACTGAGCCGGCCTGAAGTCCGCAACGCCGTTGACCGCGCGACCGCGCAGGCTTTGGCCGACGCGTTCCGGGATTTCGAGGCCGACGATTCCGCGTCGGTCGGCGTGCTCTACGGCGATCACGGAACATTTTGCGCGGGCGCGGATTTGAAGGCCATCTCGGAAAGGCGTGGCAATCGGGTCGATCCCGAAGGCGACGGGCCGATGGGACCTTCACGAATGTTACTGAGCAAGCCGGTGATCGCGGCGATCTCCGGTTATGCGGTCGCGGGCGGGTTGGAACTCGCGCTCTGGTGCGACCTGCGCGTCGCGGAAGAAGAAGCGGTAATGGGCGTCTTCTGTCGCCGCTGGGGCGTGCCGCTGATTGACGGCGGCACGATTCGATTGCCGCGGTTGATCGGGATGAGCCGGGCGTTGGATCTGATTCTGACCGGCAGACCCGTTGATGCGCGCGAGGCGTTGCAAATGGGATTGGTCAACCGCGTCGTGGCCAGAGGCGCGGCGCGGGAAGAGGCCGAGAAGCTCGCCCGCGAGATCGCAGCCTTCCCGCAAGTCTGCATGCGCGAAGATCGAATGTCGGCCTACGAGCAATTCGACCTGAGCTTCGCAGACGCGCTTCGGGGCGAGTTCAATCACGGCCTTCAATCATTACAAGCCGGCGGGCGGGAAGGCGCGACGCGATTTGCAAGCGGCGCGGGAAGACATGGATCATTCGACAACCAGGGAGGATAAAACAATGACTCATCCAGCAAGCGCCAACGAGGAGCGGATCAGTTGGTTTCCGGTCCCGAGCGAAGATCAATTGCCGGAGAACCTGCGCAAGTTATTTAACAAAGCCAAAGAGAAAATCGGCTTCACGCCGAACGTCTTTCGCGTTTACAGCTTCCGCCCCGAACGGTTGAGCGCGTGGTTCGCGCACTACAAACAGCTCCACGAGCCGTCCGAGAATTTAAACGCCGCCGAGCGTGAGATGATCGCCGTCGCGGTTTCGATGGCCAATCAGTGCCTCTATTGCCTGGTCGCTCACGGCGCTGCGCTGCGCGAAGCTCTGGGCGATCCGATCAAGGCCGACCGCATCACTCTCGATTACAAACGCGCGGGACTTGACGCGAAGATGGAGGCCGTTCTGGATTTCGCCGTGAAGTCTACAAAAACCCCGACCGATTGCTCGCAACGAGACATCGAACACTTGATGAGTCTCGGGCTGACGCAGGAAGAGGTGTGGGACGTGATCGAGATCGCGGCGATGTACAACTTCACCAATCGAATGGCGTCGGCGACGGGTATGATCCCGAACCGCGAATACCATGCGCTGGCCAGATAGATGTCAGATGTCAGATGTCAGTAGAAAAGTGGCGGCAAAGCTCTCTCTGACATCTGACATCTGACATCTTCTTC